>JAANMU010002542.1_pt1 | contig 13411 bp, 12 predicted proteins | sample 7279701 | NCBI WGS metagenome assembly JAANMU01 (sample SAMN14094539, study PRJNA606508) | bioreactor metagenome | isolation source: A lab-scale SPAN reactor treating ammonium-rich wastewater day 57 | place: Ireland: Galway | collected 2017-03-13 | reverse complement strand
AGCCGTATTGCCATGTGTATTCACGGCAACACTCTTTTCTGATGTTGTAAACACAAATCTAGCGCCACCATCCATGCTCTCTGGCCAAGCTTTCAAGCTCATCGAGTCATGTGGAGAAACAAGGAACATCTCGCCTGTTGGCTTTGTGCTTGCAGGCTTTCCGCTGAGCACATCTGTGCCATCGACAGATAGCCTAATCTGAACTGGTTGATTTGTGTTATTCCTGAAACGAAGCTCGAATGGCTCCCTCTCTTCAACACCAATTACGTCCTCTCCATCAACGTGGAAAACTCTAAATTCTTCACCTTCGTGGCGCTTGTCTTGACCTGCAATACTCAAAATATAATCGGACATATGCATCACTTCCCTTCAATCATACATTTCCGGAGCGTATCCAGAAATAGCTTTGCCTCTTTCGAGGAATACTCACCAAACTGACTTATCCTCATATAATCATGAGGCCCACCAGTTCTTCCTAACTGTCTCATGAGTGGACTGGCCCCGGTGTAAGCCGATCCACATGCTGATCCTAATCCTACATATATACCGCGTTCTCCTAGCGCTGACATAAGCACAAAACCTTGGCCATTTGGCATTGAAACAAATGTCGTGTTGGGACAACGACGAGCTTGCTCTGCAACAATTTCAAAACCAAGCTCTTTAATGCCTGGTTCCAAGATGGAACGAAAATCTTCCATCATTTGCGTTCTTTCTGACATCGTTTTAATTGCATCTTCCAGCGCTGCGGCTGTCGCAACAACAGAAGCAACATCTGGTGTTCCTGGACGGTCTGTAAAATATCTACTTCCAGTTCCAAATGGCTGCCATTGAGAACTATCTCTCAAATACAAAAAACCAATATTGCCTGGTCCACCAAATTTATGAGCGCCAAATACGGCGATATCAACAGGCATACTCGACAGATTTATAGGCAGTTTTCCTGCGCTCTGGCTCATATCTGATAGCAAATAATCGCCAGCAATTTGTTCGATTGGTTGTATAACTCCAATCTCGTTTTGCAGATGAACACAAACGAAAGCCGACTTATTACAAAATGTAGAAGCAACATCTATGACGCCATTTGAGTCTATCACCATCGGCGTACATACCAAGATATTTGCATCGCTTGCTTGATTGATTGCTGGATGTTCTGTTGGAGATTTAAACGGCTGATATTCGTTCTCCAAACATACAGATTGAAATATCTTTGTTGCCCATTCACAAGCCTGCGTGCACGTTGATGTAAAGATAATCTGATCAGCTGATTTTGCACCAAGACAGGCCGCAATGCGTGCACGCGCTTCCTCCATTGCGTTCGCTGCCGCTCGCCCCGGAATAGATGGTGACATGGCGTGTCCATAAGCTGCGCCAGAATTATTGAATGCTACAAGCGCCTTGATAGCGGCAGCAGACATCGGCTTATGAGCATTAGCATCAAGATATAGTTCCATTTTACTCAATGAATATATCAAGCTGCCTTAAGAGTCTTTTCAGCAATTCTTTTCCCTTCTTCATACATCGATCTAATACTGGCAGGGTCAAAACTCAGCGAATTGTCCGTTAACGGTTTTTCCGGTTTGAAGATGCGAATTTTGATATTTTTTCCATTTATGCGTGCTTGTAAATCATTCCTTTGTATTTCGGTGGACATGATATCTAGGTCTCGCATAAGCTGCTGAGGTATACCAGGCAACCCATGATAAAAACCAGCATCTGGCGGACTGGCTAAAATAATGTCTACTTCTGTTGCCCCTGCTTCCAAAACATCACTAATAGGCACAATATTCGTTACACCGCCATCTGTCCAATATTGTCCTTCAATTTGTGTTGGAGGAAAAAATACAGGAAATGAGCTAGATGCCATAATCCAATCAACAATATTTTCTGCTTTTTCAGTTGCAGATCGATATTCCCCTGTTGTAAAAGACACTGCTCCAACACGCAAAATTTTGCCGCTAGTTCTCAATTTGTCCAAATCCAGGTTATTCTCAACCAGTTTGCGCAACGGATCTGTGGTATAAATTGAGTGAGTGTGATTAAGAGAAAAATATGGAATGTAAACAGAAAACAAAGCAAAAACGCCAAACATGATCGTTAACCATTTTGGCGCATTTAAGATGAATGATAGAAATCCACATATCGTAAACGTCAAGATGATTGATATGCCAATCAAAATGTAATACCACAAATGGTGTCGCCAGATTGATTTATTTCCATTCACTTGGTTTAACCAAACATCTTCCAATTTCTCAAGCGTATCAGACAGTGGGCCGCAGGCACATTGTGAGCAGTTCAATGCGCCCACACTCGCGCCAGCATACATGTCATAGTCTACATGTTCGTTGTCAACTAAGTAACGAAGAACACCAACTTGAAAAGCACCTTTCGAACCTCCTCCAGAGAGAACGAGTGCTTTCACCGTTACACCCCAATATGCCAGGCTTCAACACGTACTGTTGAGGAGCCACTCAAAACCCGAAACCAAATCTTCTTGTTTGGTCTGGTTATGAACTCCAATTTTTCTGACGGCGTTGACGCAGTCATATCACCATGTAGCGTATTTCCGTTAAAAGAGTATTCTATTGTGGTGCCAGCCTCCAAAATAAATGAAAGCCTTTGTGGCCCACGAAAGCGAATAACAACTTGTGGCTCTTCCGGAAAGCTAGTATCAGAGACGACCAGCTTTTGAAAATGGTTAAAATCTTTGCCCAATGTTACCGGGCCAGGTATTGCTCCAACTCCAGGCATATCCTCTCCAAATGCTAATTACATACAAGATTATTGCGATACCACATGCTCATAACGATTATGTCCGTGGCAACCAACTAGCTACCACGGACATATGCGTCTTTCAAACCTCTTAACCTTAGTAAGGTACTGCTACAAAACGCAACGGGAATGAAGAACCACCAGTTGGCATGAACTGCAACCAGGCTGTAAGACCAGAGCCAGGATTGTACTTCCCTTCCACTGCCCCCTTGGTATTATCGCCTGTTGAACCTGTACTTGCTGGAATCAAGAACTTACCACCAGATGTGACTCCAGGCATTGCCCACACGGCACCACCCCATGCTCCACCACGAGGATTTAATAAGAAGCCAAAGTTCGTACTGTCAGAAGACGTTGTATTGAGATGCATGCGATAAAGCACACCGTAATTACCTACCAGTGTCTGAGAGCTTCCGTCTGTTTGGTCGGTACCAATGGCCGCAGTATCATTTGTTGTATTGCCAGCAATTGGAAGTTGCTGGATACCATCTATTGTATCAACAACAATGCCGCTAGCCGTATCATACACTTTATTTGAGTATGGAAAAGTGCCGCGCTGATGTGTGTCACGAGATAGAACTGATAACCCAGGACAAACGGTTAAAGGATCATCATTTTGACCAAGCGCACAAATTGTAATCTGGTGCGGCTGTGTAAACGAATAATCCCAAATGCCATGCATTAGGTAGTTCGGCGCAGCCGTTATGCTATCAAATGTACTATCAAGTCGCACTGTCTGGCCTGCGCTAACATTTGTTCCGGAGCCTGCGGTTGAAGTAAGCCAACGATAAAATCCCAGTTTGCCAGCGTACAAATAACTAGTAGTTGGGCCAGCTGTTCCTGTTTGTTGTACGGTTAGTGTTCCGGTTGTGCTTCCAAGATTCTTTATAAGCACCGTAAACTTCATGCGTTTGCTTCCACTCTGTCCGTTGACATGGTACAGAAAAACACGATTGTAATCTGTACCGCTGGTTGAGCTAAGCGTAGTGTCTTCATACAGCTTTCCTTTGACGCTTGGGCTTTCCGGAGAATCGGAAAAAATCAACTTTCCACCAGCCCATGTTTCTGACATCGAAATTTCTGGACAGTTTATCGGGTTGACACCAGACAGACTGATTACATCGGCCTGGTTTGCGTTTGATAGGTCTGTGGCAAGCTGCGATGGTGTTGAACAAACTTGCAAAGCCGCATTAGCCGTCAATGTTGGGCTTGAGTTGCTTCCGCTACAAGACATGGCAATCAACGCTGCAATAGCAGTAATTTTTTTCATTGTACATCCTCCCAAATATTCATAACGGCTCTTGTAATTGTTGATGTAGCTTGCTGTGGCACTACTGTCAGTTTTATATATGTCTTTTCAGGAACATATACGCCTTTAACATCTTTGTAAAAACTAAGGGTAATAGGCGGTGCAACTGTTGTTCTTAAATCATATAAATCAAGAATTTTATCTACCAAATTAGAGCCGAATCGTTGCTGTCCATTTAATTTCATCTTTACTTCGTCATCCGCCGTGGTGGCCCAATCAAGTATCCACGCTCTTTTCCCAGCTGGCACGTAATGATGACATAAGAATGCTTGAGTAGTACCTGCTGCAATACCACAGAATTCAACCTGCGCCCCGCCAGCCGCATCAAGTAAGCTAATAGAACCAACAGCTGCCGCACCTTGAATCACTTCAAAGTTTTCTATGAATCTAATATCTGTAGCCACAGTGCTAATGCGCGTTGTTCCATTAAGAGTAATGTCTTCTGTTTTCAAAACGTAATTTGAATCTAAGTATGTAATGCGAACGGCTTTTGCGCCAGAGCCGCCAGAGGAATCCTGCGCACTGCTTGACTTAACAGATCTTTGCGCTTGAGATGCTTGTTCTACATATGGCCGCAAACTAACCAACACTTCATTTGTTGATGTAGTTGTAATGTTGCCAAGCTTATAAATAATACGCGGATCATCAAACTTTCCCTTTATTAAAGGCATGTTTGCATACGGCTTGTAATTAGTTTCAAAATTTGATTTATCATTATCATTCTGCGCCTGGCTGTAACCGCCTGCGATTACGCTATCTGGTACAGTTCCTGACCAAATAGTACACGTATACACAATACAGCCATCTATCGCGAAAATGGTGTATGTTCCTGGTGATTGCGCATATTGCATTGGTAATACTTTGGACAAGATCAAAGCCTTGATTTCCGTCCAAGTTCCGGAAACGATGTTTTGATCTGATCCAAAGACAATTGATGTGCTCATCTATCCTCTGTTATCCTCAGTTTTCGAAGAAGTCTATTGCTGCGTTCAAGGTTACGCCGTTTTTAGATGGAACTCCGTAAATCACAATTCTTGCTGGCCCCGACACTGTAATCGGTGAGCCGTATATGCGCAAATAAGCAGAAGTAGTTGTTGTTAATCCTGAAATAACTTTATCTGCCGCATTAGCAACACCAATTGATTTTGCTTTGATATGAAATGTTGAGGCGGATGAAGCACCAACCGCCATACCTGTAATAGAACAAGTCTTTCCAGTTGAAACATAGTGTTGCGCCCAAAGCGTTCTTCCATCTCCAACTGCTACCACTATATTTCCGATTCCAATAGTTCCGATTGTTCCGCCACCACCGCCAGTACTGACATATAACGTAATCGTTCCCGCATTTGTTCCACTAGTCCCTGCTGTCATAACAGTCATAGATTCTATGTAACAAATATTAGTTGCCACGGTATTTACTGCCGTTGTACCATTTAGCGTTATTGTTTCGGTATATGGGCCATTACCAGATGAATCATAATATGTTATTTCTACAGTTCTTGCTCCGGTGCCGGCCGACGTATCATTTGCACTAGACGACGCCATTGAGCGCTGTGCATTAGTGGTTTGTTCATTGTAAGTTGTCGCACGCACGGCATTAAGAGACCCAGCTGAACCACCGCCAAGCACTATCGTACCGCCACGTAAACCGGCCGTAGAGGTAGCTGGTGTAGAAGAGACGGGTATCGCCTGCTGGTTTGGGCTTAATACAACCACCAACGCTTTATCAGACGCTGATGGAGGAGTGCTTGAAGCTTTCACAGCAACGGGGCCAGTATAACCATCAGAAATTTGCTCGAAAACAGCACGCGCAGCAATATCTCCAGTTGGCATAGTGTTAGTGCCATCAGTGATTTTAACTGGCCATGCGCCAGAAAGCGCGACAGCTGTTCCTTGGTTCGCCGTTACCGTTCCGTCAACTGTTAGCGAACTACCATTGTCATTAATCGGTATCACTGTTTGGTCTGATGCAATAACTATTGGTACAGAATTTGCCATTGTCTTCTGACCAACAGTTGGCGCAGTTGAGCCTAACCACGCTCCGGCGTTTACATCAAGCCTACCACCAACTAGTGAAGAAGGAAGTTGAGGCGTGTCTACTGTTAATGACCCTCCGTTGTCTGTTACAGGTTGCGCAGTTGTACCGGTCGGATCTACACGAATAGTTCCATCAGAAGCGGTGAGAATAGTGCGAGCATTTGTACCATCTGAACCAGCAACTAAAACAGGATTACCAGTAGCAGCAGCGCCAGATGCCGCCGCACCAGTAACAGCTAAACGGCCGCTTGTATCTGTCAGAATATCTCTAGTGTTTACCCCATCTGAGCCGCCAACACGCACCGGGTTTCCGGATACAGCTGCTCCACTTGCACCAGGCCCAACTATCGACCATGGAGGAGTTCCCTGCTGAATCGTCCAAGTTCCACTCTGCGAAACCGATATAGCCGATTGATCTGAAGCAATCGCTATTGGAATTGAACTGGCCATCGTTTTCTGGCCTACGGTTGGAGCAGTAGAACCGAGCCACGCGCCAAGATTGGTATCAAGACGCCCACCTACCAAAGACGCTGGCAACTGCGGCGTGTCTACTGTAATTGATCCACCATTATCTGTTACTGGCTGAGCTGTTGTTCCAGTTGGATCAATGCGCACCGTTCCATCTGTGGCGGTACGAATAGTACGAACATCTATACCATCTGACCCAGAAACTAAAATAGGATAACCGTCAACAACCGCTCCATCACTAGCCGCTCCAACTACTCGAAGACGCCCAGCAGTATCCGTCAATATGTTGCGCGTGTTTACGCCATCAGATCCGCCAACACGCACAGGATCGCCAGATATTGCCACGCCACTTGCTCCAGGCCCAACAACAGACCACGGAGGTGTCCCTTGTTGAACCGTCCATGTGCCGCTCTGTGATACTGACCATGGTGGAGTGCCTTGTTGAACAGTCCAGTTTCCGCTTTGAGACACAGGAATGGCTGATTGGTCGGAGGCAATAGCAATTGGCAAAGAGTCAGACATTGTCTTTTGACCAACCGTAGGCGCTGTCGATCCGAGCCATGCTCCAAGATTTACGTCAAGCCTTCCGCCCACAAGCGAAGACGGAAGTTGAGCCGTGTCGATAGTGATTGATCCACCATTGTCTGTAACCGGTTGAGCTGTGGTACCAATAGGGTCAATTCTAACCGGATTCGTTCCTGTTCCAAGGATAACAGATCCATCAGTGATCTTGACTGGCCATCCACCTGAAAGAGCGCTCGCGGTTCCTTGATTTGCTGTAACCGTGCCGTCCACAGTAATAGAACCAGCGCCATCTGAAATAGCTATTGCTGTGCCACCAGACACACCCTGAATAGAGATTACCCCGCCAGTAGGTGTGCCAGCCGAACCAGCGCCAACCAATATCTGATATCCAGATAAATCGGTGCGCAATATTTGGGCATCACCATTTGCATCAATTCCGGTTGTAAGCAGACCCTTAGTGTATAGCGGAATTGTTACACCGCCCTGCACGGCCATTGCATAGCCGTCCTGATCGAATAAGATTACTGCTGGAGAATCGCTACTCACGAAATTGTCCTGGTTCTACTAAGCTCAAAAACAGCACTATACGTGATAGCGTCTGTTACTGTTGCCAGAACTGTTGAGCCATCCGTATCGTAGACTTTCCACTCTATAGTAGATGGCGTTTTATTGGCGTTCAGAGTGAGCGTTTTTTCTACTATTTTTTTGAGCTTTGCAGAGTTTTCCCACCAAATAACGCTGGTTGGAAATGGATCTGCCACAGGCAAAATTTCTCGATATGCCCCAGACAAAAACTCTTCAAAAGGGCCGCCAACTCCATCTGCTAAATGAATCAGCTGCCTCAAGGCTGCATGCTGTGCTGCTGTGATGTCCCCAGCGACAGCAGCATCAAGATCTTCAAGAACACCTTGAAGTGTATTTTTATTTGTTTGTGACAGCGTTGTTGCGTCTATTCCAACCTTTGTTGCGCCGGCAGAATACATGAATGTAGCCGTCCCACCAGTAGAGTTTGGAATAGACTCCAAAACAGTCAGTGTAGTTTCATCTAAAATAGAATCAACTGTGTAGTATCCATCGGCAGCCGTGCTTCCAGAGATAAATATACGATCGCCGAATTCAACTGGGTCATCTATATTTTCAAGAACATCAATTGGCCCACTTGAGCTAATTACCACCTGTTTATTGCTGGCCGTCGTTGAGACCAAAGACTCAGTTCTATATACACTATAACCATCCGACGCCAGCTCTACAGCATCGACAATATCAAGATCAGAAATATCGGACTTATCAATTGTCATTTACGCTTTCGTCGCTTATCTAGCTTGTCTTCGTCAACACGAACCTCAGGCTCAGGCTCGGACTGTGGATCTATCGGAGGTGCTGGATCAGTATCCGAAGCCTCTGCATCTATCTCTGCACGTTCCTTTTCCTCACGAGATGCACGCTCAGCGGCATCGACAAACCCGTTTAGAACATTGAACACAATACTTCCAATTGCCGAATATGCTGACGCTTGTCCGTCTGCCACCGCGGCCTGCCTACGCAACGTATCCGCCTGAGTGACACAACGCTGTCGTTGTCTCTCGGCCTCGTTCAACACTTGGATTAAAGTTGCCTCGTAGATATCTTTTGAATCAGATTTAATAATACCGTGCGAAACAGCATCCAATAAACGCCTACGTAGCTTAGTAATGTCTTCACTAAATGTCATATCTTACTCTCCGCTTTCTTTTTCAATCGTGCAATGTGATTGGCAATTATCAAACAAGGCTCACACACTATCCCGAGCAAACCCTTATCATTCGTCACTTCGAAAAATTTGGTTGGCTCTAGATTAGAAGAAGGCCCGCCTCGCCGAAAGAGTTCCGGAGCTTTGTGTCCGGAGGTACACCATCTATCGGCGGGCGGGTCTATTTCTTTAAAAGTAAGGTCTGCCTTAATCATCTTACTTTAGCTATATCAGCCAGTTATGAAATAGTTGATATGATCTCCTGCTTTCTGCTTTGAATAGAATGTAATCGAAGTTGTGCTTGTTTCTTCGTAATCATTGCCGCTTACTACCGGGCCAGGATCGCGCAACAAGCCGCGCGTAAATACCCACAGGTATTGACCATTATTTGTTCCATCCAGCGTATATGTCTGCGCGCCAGGAATTGTGTGCGCCGTTCCAGCGCTAATATCTGCTGCTAAACGCTCAATCGTACGCACTGCTGCCTGGTTTGCCGAGATAGCATCAGAGAGCTGTTGCAAAGACTGTGTAATCGTGTAACCATCGGTCAGATATGGCCCGGTGTAGTTGCGATCGCCAATTTGTGCATTCAGAGTGTTTAATGCTTCAACAACACTTGGAGTTGCATCCGGCAGATTAAAGAATGGATAGTACGCACCAGTATTTGTGAGATACGGGCCAAGATCGGTATCGCCGTCAACAGTACCAATCGTAGTACGAATATCAACCATGTCATGGTACAACTCGGAATCGCCAACGATACCGTTAACCAGCGTTGTACGAAGAGCGGTTTCGCTCATCTGATCCAAACACTGACGGAAGCCGTAGTACAGATCTAATGTTACTGGCTGTCCAAACTCCCAGGTATAAGCCACAGAGCTGGCAAGCGGCGCATCAATTGCAACTGCCCTAAACTCAACTTCAACTGTGTATCCGTCTACACCAGAAGTGCCTTGACGAGTACGTCCGAAAATTCTCTTACCAGCATCTGGGCCTGCCAGAACGTACAATCCTGATTGATAGCCGTCAGCGATAATTTCAACGTACGTAGCTTCATCATTGCCTGCATCAGCGCCATCGTTGATTGGTACACCGGTACGATCTACCGCATCAGCATACGGCAAATTACCAGCAGATGAAACCGTTACGTAACCATCGCCAGCCACTACGGCCTGGTTTTGGAACAGGCGGTTTGTAACCAGAGCCTTAGCATCAGTTGTCTTGCCGGCTAAATTAGCAAGGTTAGCAGGAACAAGCGTTACTGTGTCTGTGCAGCGAGTATACGTCGGGATCGCCGCATCATATGCTACGCCCTTGATTGCAGCACGATCTGTGCGGACGTAGTTTAAATCATCCTCAAGAGTATACGGAGTACGCTCTGTCCACGATATGGCTCCGTTGTTTCCATCCGGAGCTACGCCAGAGGCGTTCGCATACCTAACACTTGTAGCGGAGACAAATTCAGTAATAAGGAATGTTCCGTTGTTAGAACCTGTCGCAGCTCCAGAAATCGTAATGAATCGACCAACAGACTGCGTAGTCATGCCAGTCAGGCCAGTAATTGTCACAATACCAGCGGCGAACGTTGTAATACTGGCAGTTGCTCCAGTTTGTCCTGAGATCGGTGTGCCAAGCTGAGCCGACTCATCAGTCAACGTCAACGAAGACGTCTGGGTTAACGAACCAGCAATATCAAGCGCCTGATCAAGAAGGTTGTCTAGTGTTGCTACCATTTTTTTATCCGTTTAGATTGTTGTAGCAGCGACGACATAATCTGCCACGAGCACGCTGCGCTTTTTAGGAGAAAACGTAAGAGTAATTGTGTCGAACCCTGTTCCCGCCCCGCCTGACTCAGAGACTGAATAGTCAATTCCTTCAACTAAGTCCCTGCCATTATGTCTGATTAGTATACGAAAATCATTATTTCCAAACGTGCCGTTGATAAACTTATCTGGAGTGGTAAAAATTCGATTGGAAGAATTTTTGACACCAATCAGTTCTACCTGCTGCTTGAACACAAAGGGCATGTCCTGGGGCCCAATGACAATTGTCATACAGCAATCACACACACCAATTGATGACAGCCATGCGCGCTGGTCAGGATCAAATTGCAAAAGATCTATCGTACATCTAGTGACGCGTATTTCGCCGCATTCCGCTTTTACACGCAGCTCTCCTTTCAAAAGCGAATGACGAATGTCTGCTTCAGAGACAAACGGAATGGCCAATATGTCGCGTGACTTCCCTGGTGGGATTGGGTACGTAAAGATATGAACGGTTTTCTCTTGTGGAGTACCTTTTGTAACGTTCTCCACAATGAAAACGGTATCAACCTTCTTCGGGAAAAAAGTATCAAAGCCAACTGCGGGCATATCAGTCTTCCAAAACTTGATCGCGAATTGTAATTGTAATCGTGCGTTCTACTGTTTTCTCGCCTTCTCGTCGAATACCATTGTTGCCGAAAATCGCATTGATGATACTGTCTTGAGTCGTACTCTTATTGCCATCAATGACAAGTTTTTCATTGCGCCCATCACCACTAGCAACTAAACCAGTTTCTGCAAGGTAACGGCCACGCTTTAGAAGGGACTCATCTTTGCTTAAGATGTTCTCTTCAATTTCAGTTTTTGACAGCTTCTCTATGTCTTCCATTGAAAGACGATATCTCGCATATACCAACTGCTCTAGGTACGATAATTGTGGTTTGAATATGTCAAGATCTGCCTGTTTGATTCTAAGAATACGATGTACTGTATCGTACAAAACACGGGCATAACTTTCGAACCATTCTGGCTCAGCACCGAATTTTTTTTTGATGTCACTAAGCACTGTCATTAGTTTGGCAAACCGGCGCAATTTCACATCATCTTCTGCGTCAATGAAGGCGTCTGCTCTGTGCCAATACTGTAGATTGGTTCTAGGATTTCTATCGTGCTCTTGATCGATGCGGCGTGTATCGAAAGCGTACTTGCGAATAGGCTTGCTGCCGCCTCTAATCTCTTTTAACGCGGCCACTCGGGATGAACGGCTCACGGATAGGCTTTCGTCTCTGGACGCTATACGGTAAATGTGCTCGGCCGGACAGTGGTCTAAACCCATGTCAACATAGCTGGAAAAATCTACTGCCAATTTCTCCAGCAAAATTGCTTTACCATCCAGCGGCAACTGTTTCATATTATTGCCCATTTCGTAATATACCTGAGTCTATGCTGGATTATGCAGAAACACGAAAAGCCTTCCCTTGTGAGGAAGGCTTTTCATGATTCATCTAGTTTATGCTAGACGTGTCTATCAGGCACCTACGACAGTGCTCTTGCGGCCAACCGCGCAACCACGTGGGTTGACGATACCGATACCGATTTCCTCAGAGACAACCCAACCCAGCTTAAGCTGCTTTGGTTCGTCTGCTGGCAGAACTTCAATATCCTGGCGCACTGGCATTACACCAACGAACTCTGGGTCGGCAACGCCGTAGACTGTTCCCGGAGGAACGATCTTGCTGACGAGAATGTCAGCGCCCCAGATGTGAGCGTAGAGACCGGTTTGCAGAATTTCACGCTGCGTAACTGGATCGATCTCACCACCACCAGCTCCCTGTCCACCACCGGATGCCCAGTTGAGGATGTCAGTGAACTCGTTAATGTTCATGAAGAACTTGGTTGTTACCAAGTCCCAGCGATCAACCTGGACTTTAATCTCGACCAGATCGCGCTTGAGCAAACCACCGTCAGCGATGTCCTGCGCTGTGTTTTCGACGGTCGAAGCGTTATCAAGGGCAGCAAAGATGTTTGCATCTTCCTGCGCCATGATTTCTTGACGCGCCTTCTGCACGGCACGGTCGATGACGTTAAAGCGACGACGACGTACTTCAGAGATACGAACCGTTGGGTTCGAGAACAACTCGAAAGTAGGAACGACAACGCGGTCACCGAAGACACGCGACTCAGGGCCTGTACCGTTGGACGAAACAACAACTGCGGCCACGTCGATATCGCGGTCGTATGTTGGGTTCGCGCCCTGCGGCAACGGGTCAACTACGAGGGCTCTACGGGCGAGTCCTTGGTAGTCAAGGTTACGACGGATTGGGTTTGCCATGGCCTGGGCCAAAGCAACTTTGCCTTCCGGCGTAAGAATAGCGCGAGAAATCAACTCATCGCGCTTCTCATCATTGAGGCTTGGGCGTCCTACCAACGCAGCGTTGGATGGCGTATTCTCCTCAATGATTGCGGCGTACTTTACAAGCGTGTTTAATGCATCTTTTACTGATACAGCATTAAGCTCGCCTTGTGTGCTAAACAAACTCATGTTTCTCCTGGAACGTCATGCCAACATCGCGTCAGCATTCTTTTTGTATGTGTTAAGGATGATGGGGCACCCGCGAGGAGTGCCCCGCCACTGTTATGGGTTACCTATCAGCTGATAGGCGGGTTGAATGCAATCACGGCCTGTGTGAATTGGAGCTGCTGCGCAGAGCTTCCGCTTGGGGAGTTCAATGCAGAGACCAACTGGACTGGCGTGGTAACCAAGCTCTGGTCAGTCGTGAACTCGATGAATCGAGCAACGACAACGCTTGC
>JAANMU010002524.1_pt1 | contig 13479 bp, 10 predicted proteins | sample 7279701 | NCBI WGS metagenome assembly JAANMU01 (sample SAMN14094539, study PRJNA606508) | bioreactor metagenome | isolation source: A lab-scale SPAN reactor treating ammonium-rich wastewater day 57 | place: Ireland: Galway | collected 2017-03-13 | reverse complement strand
CCAGCAGTTTCACGTCTCGCTCGACGCGGAGAAGGGCTTTGACCCCGACCCCTTTCTGAATTTCATCGCGTTGAGCGAGGAGATTGGCGAGCTGGCGCGGGCGCTCAAGCGCATGTGGGTCAAGCAGGGGACGCTCCAGCAGGCGGGCAGGCCTGAACCGGAGGCGCGCACCGAGGCGCTGGCTGAGCATCGCGCCAAGATTCAGGAGGAGCTGGCCGACAGCCTGGCCTACCTGTTGAAGCTCAGCAACTACGCCGGGGTCGATCTGGAGAAAGCCTACCTGGAGAAGATGTCACAGAACGCCGGGCGCACCTGGCAGGATGGCCGCGTGGTAAAGGAGAAGGAATGACCGCCAGCACCAAGAAGTTTATTGCCATCGCGGGCAACGTGGGCGTTGGCAAGAGCAGCCTGACGCAACTGCTTGCCCGGCGGATGGGCTGGGAGCCGTTCTACGAGGCGGTTGATGATAACCCCTACCTGGCTGACTTCTACCAGGATATGCGCGCCTGGAGCTTCCACTCGCAGATATTTTTCCTCGCGCGGCGGCTGCGCCACCACCGCCAGTTGCTCAAGCATCCCCGGCCAGTCGTCCAGGATCGCAGCGTGTACGAGGATGCGGAGGTCTTTGCCCGCAACCTTTACCAGCAAGGCTCGATGGATGAGCGCGATTACAGCACCTACCGCGATCTTTACGAGACGATGATCCAGTTCCTGCCGCCGCCGGATGTGGTCGTGTACCTGCATGCCACAGTCGAGACGCTGCTCAGGCGCATCCGCCTCCGTGGGCGCGCGTTCGAGCAGGACATCGACCCGGCCTACCTGGGGCAGCTCAACACGTTATACGATGCGTGGATAGAGAGTTTCCGGCTGTGCCCGGTGCTGGTCGTCCCGGCAGACGACCTCGACTTCGTGACGCACAGTGCGCACCTCGATCTGATCGTCGAGAAGATTCAGGAGAAGCTGTCGGGCAAAGATGAAGTGTTTTTTCTAGCTGAGGACATAGCGCGGGCGAACGGCATCGCTGCCCGCTAACCGGGTCAGACCCTTGAACAAACACAGAAAGGCCGGGCATTTTCGCCCGGCCTTTGCCTTGCATTGGGGTAGCGACCTCAGGGAACCATGTCGTTGCCCAGCACGACCTCGATGTCGTACAGCGTGGAGGGAGCGCTCGTCTCAACAATCGCAGTAGTTGGCACGTGCAGGACGCTGGCGATGTAGAGTGCCGTGGCTTCCTTACCGCTCAAATTGCGGATAATCGTCGTCTCGTAGTCGAAGCGGTCGGCATTGCCCACCGCCATCACATTCAGCCCGGCGGCGGTCAACCGGTCGCTGGTCTGGGTGGCAAGCCCCTCCTGGCGCGTGCCGTTCTGGACGTTGATCGTCGCGTTCTCGGCCTGGGCCGCCTCGGCGAAGTCCTGCGCTGCCGGATCACAGCGGCCTGTTCCCGTGTAAATCTCCAGGATGAGCTGCCGGACCTTGACCCGGTTGGGCAGGACGACCTGCGTGCCATCGGGCAGAGTCTCCAGCCGTTCGATGTAGTCGCCGCTGATGACGGCAGAGCAAATGTCCTCGCGCGGGATGTCGCCTGCCAGCCGGGCAAGCTGGATGATCTGGCCCTCAGTCAGGTTGGTGGTGACGTTGTCCTCGAGGGTGTTGTAAATCTCCGGAGCCTGGGCAATCAGGTTGGGGAGCTGGTTGGTGCTCAGCACGTGCTCGCGGATAGCGTGGAGAACCTGCTGCTGGCGAGCAGCACGGTCGAAGTCGGAGCCGAAGGTAGCGCGCGTGCGGGCATACTTGAGCAGGGTGTCGCTGCTCATGCAGTAATCCCCGGCCTCGATGAAGAACGGGTCATAGCCGGGGCCAGTCAGCGCCGGATAAGTCGGGTCGTCGATCGTTTCAGGCACAGTGATGGGCACGCAGCCGATACGGTCGGCGAGGGTGAGGAAGGCGTTGAAGTTCACCGTGGCGTAGAAGTTCACGTTGACGCCCAGATTCTGCTGGACGGTCTTCATCGCCAGGGCGGGGCCGCCTCCGCCGGGGTAGCGATCGGCGTCCCCCCGGAAATAGGCGGTGTTGATGCGATCGTAGACGCCGTAGTCGGGGATCTCCACCCACATGTCTCGCGGGATGGAGAGCATCCCGGCAGTCCGGGTGGCAGGGTCCAGCGTGAGCAGGATCATCGTGTCGGTGCGCCAGGGGCCTTCTTCAGACTCGCGCTCGTCGATGCCGAGCAGCAGCACGGTCACGCGCCCTTCTGACCAGGCGACGTGCTCCTCGCCCTCAGCCTCAGCCTGAGCCTGGGCAGTCGCCTCCTGGGCAGCAGCCTCGGCGGGCGAGTAGGCCTCACCGCCGACACCCAGCGGGGCGCGCGCGACCAGGTTCTTGACGCTGTTGAAGGTCACATAAGCCAGCCCGATGATGAGGGCCACGAACGCGACGAGCAGGGCATAGACGGCCCAGTTCGGCAGGATGATCCTGGAGCGGCGACGACGGACATGCTGCGAATCGTGGGAGCGCATAAAGGGGCTTATCCAGCTACACGAGAATCCGGACTGTTCACCAATTCACCTGTGGCGCGGGATTATAGCATGCGGCTACTGCGGACGCGAAAAGTAGTAGAGCTGGTTCCCGGCGGTGAGGTAGATGTAGGGTGGCCGGTCCTGGTTGAAAACGCCGGACAGGGCGGCAAAAATCTGGTCGTCTCCGTCTTTGTAATTGGCGAGGAACGTGCCGTTCAAAGCGGAGGTGTAGAGCCGCCCCCCACCTGGATCGGCGATAAAGAGGGTGCGGTCATACAGACTCAGGTTGAGGAAGAGCGCAGTCGGGCGGGCGAGAGGTTGGGGCAGCCCCTCAAACTGGAATGTCTCGCTGCGCCCGAAAAAGTACTTGGTAATGCGCCCGCCGGTGTGTAGAACGAAGACATTGCCATTGGTGTCAATCTCCATATCGACCGCATCGCTCAGGTCGGGGACGAAGTCCGTGAAGTAGCGCTGCGGGGCGTTGGGGTAGGAGTCGGCGGCAGCCGGGTAGCGCCAGATCTCGTTAGCGCCAGCATCAAGGATGTAGAGGTCGCGGTTGTAGATGGCGAGGGCGCGCGGATCCCGCCAGGCTTCGGAGCCCGGCAGCAGGGTGGCGGTGACATCCCAGCTGGGGGAATAGGTGATCAACAACCCGTTACGGGCAAGCATAGCCAGCACGTTGCGCTGTGGGACGCCGCCTTCCTCCATCCAGGCCAGGTCGATGAGGCCGCCGACGACCTGGTTGCCGATCAGATCGCCCTGGCGGGTCACAATCTGGGACTCGCGGTTGACGAGGCGAGCGCCGCTTTCGTCCAGGTCTTCGCGGTAGAGGATGTCCTGGGTGGTGTCGATCACGTAGAGGTTAAGCCCCTGAACGACCGGCCCACGCAGGTACGCGCCCGACTCGTAGGAACGCAGGAGCACCGGCTGGACGCGCGTCACGTGGTCGTAGGCGTCGAGCGCGGCCAGCGCCTCGTTGCGTAGTGTCACAACCTCCTGGCCGGAGTCGCGGATCTCGCCAGCGCGGTCAAGCAGAAAGATCGCCGTCTCCCAGTGGGAACGGGCTGCGGCCTGGTCGCCGCTCCCGGCGCGGGCCAGGTCGATCTCGCTCTGGGCTTCGCGCACAAGCTGGGCATATTGGGAGGTCTGGCCCCGGAAGCGGTAGACGGCGGTGGTGAGCAGCGCGACGAGCACGGCAACGGCAATGGCAACACCGACCTGGAGGGTGGTGGAAAGCTGGAGACGCTGGGCGAGCGTCCCCCCCGACTCATCGCCGGGCAGCATGCGCTCGACGAGCGTGCGCATGCCCGCCGTAGCCTGCGCGAGGCTTAGAGCGGTTCCGTGCCCGGCTCGCCGGAAGAGGTTCCCGCCCGCTGGCGCCGCGTGACTGGCAGCGATGGGGTCGTCCGCTTCGGTAGCTGGCGGGGCGGCTTTGGCGCGTGCAGCGCTGGCAGCGGCCCCGCTGAAGATCGGCAGCGAGGGCACTTTGCGCTGTTTGGTGGCCGGGATCGCATCAAGCTCACCCTCGATCAGAGGAGTGACAAACTTGATCACCTCGGCAGTGCAGAACTCGCTGGACACGCTGGCGAGGTTATTGAGCGTGTCATTCACCTCGCCGCTCTCGACGGCGTGGCGGAGCGTGACGTCGGTGAGGCGACCAAGAGAGGCATCGGCCAGCATCAAAAAGTCGCCCGCGCGGATCTCGCGGCGGTAGAAGCGCACGTCAGGCTCGGCGTGAGCGCCCAACCCGGCGACGCCTTCGGCCAGCTCCTCTTCGGTCGGCAGCCGCTCGACTTCGCCCTCACGGAGCAGGAAACAGCGGGCCTGCCCGACGATGGCAACGTACACCTCCTGCTGGCGGAGGATAGCGCATGCCAGGCCCACGGCAGCCGCGCCCTCAGCCGCTGCGTTGCGCCTGGCCATCAGGCTGTTGGCTGCGTTGAGCGCCTCGCGCAGGGCGGAGGTGACGCCGCCACTCGTCCTGAAGTAAGTGCCGGAGAACTCGCCCGTCAGTTCCTCGTAGAAGGCGGCGGCCTGGTGCTCGCCCGCCCCTAGCGTAATCAGGCCAAAGAGCGTATCACCGTCGCGGCCACGGGCGGGGCGGCGCGGGGGTGGCATGGCAATCGCGCCCGGCGAAGCCGAGCTAATCGTGCGCCCGCCGACGATAAACAGGTGGCCGACCAGTGCCTCCAGTTCGGTGTCTGTCGTCGCCATGTTCCTCAGTCTCGGGTGTGAGCTGCCATCTTGGGTTGCCTGCTGATCCGCATTGTACCTGAGATTGTGACGGAGCGAAACCGGGTCGAGGCCCTGCCATCCCTTACTCGACCTCGACCTCCTCCACCCGTTGGCCACGAATCTCGTCGTAGATGGCTTCAAGCCCGGCCCGGACGCGGCGTTGAACCCGCTCGCGGTCGGACTCGGCGTAGGGGAAGAAGGCCATGAAGTCAGCCATAAACTGCGACAGCTCGGCGCGCGGGCGGTTGGAGCGGCACAGGTGGCCGACGCGCCGCCGCGCAGCGCGCAGGTACTCGGAGAGAGCTTCCGTTTCCGCCGGGGCGATGATGCCCTCGCGGCCTGAGACGAGCGTCCACCCGGCGTAGCGCTCCCGGCGCAGCGTGTTGAGCGCGTCGAGCCATGCCTTGGACGCGCCATCGGAAATGTGGGGATGCTGCGTCCGGCACAGGCTGTCTCCGGCGAAGACGACCCGCTCCTGCCTCAGGATCACCCACGTGCTGCCCAGCGTAGCGCTTGGCCGGTGAGCCAGCTCGACCTGGTGCTCGCCGCAGTGCAAGGCCAGCGACCGGGAATACGAGAGCTGAGGCGGGGCTGGATTCGAGATAGAGTCGTAGGGTGGGTCGTCGCCGTTGGCGTTGAGCCCCTGCAAGGGGCTGCCTTCAGCGAGCATCTCCTCAGCAGCCGCTTCGTGGACGACGATGGGCGCGTTGAACCAGCCATTGCCACGCGTCCGGTCTGGATGGTGGTCAGTGTTGATCACGTACTGCACCGGTTGGTCGCTCACCTCTCTGAGCGCGGCCAGCCAGCCCTGCGCGTCCTTCTGGCCGGGCAGCGCATCGACGCACACCCAGCCGTCGCTCGTCAGGATGGCCCCGGCGGTGACCGGCGCAGCCTGCGTTGTGATGTATACCCCTGGCGCGATCTCTTTCATCGGCAGATGCAATACCTGTCAGGTGCCCGCGCTACGCGGCGGCGGGCTTAGCCTTCCGGCTCGAAGATGGCACGCTCGGCGTCGTCGAGGGCAGCCGCGACCTGATCCGGCCCGGCGGGCAGGCCGCCGCCCTGGCAGAACTCAGGCCGTCCGCCGCCTCGCCCCCCGCCCAGCGCGCGCAGCGCGGCCTGAAGAGCCGGGTTCAGGTCGGGCGGCAGGTCCGGGCTGCGGGCCAGCACGATCTGGGCCTTCTCGCCCGGCGCGCCAAGCAGAACAAGCGTGGCAGGCTCCTGTGCGAGACGGCTGGCTAATTCCCGCGCCTGGTCAGCATACAGGCCATCGAGGACGGCCTTGACGACGCGCACCCCGGCGCGGGTGGCAGCCCCGGCGAGCAGGCGCCCGGCCTCATGCGCGACGAGCTGCCTGCCAGCCGCCTTCAGCGCGCGCTGCGCGGCCTGAAGCTCGTCGCGCAGGCGGGCCACGGCGTCGCCAACCTCCCAGTATCCAACGGTCAAATCGGCAGCGAGCTGGCCGAGGATGGCGTGCTTCTGGCGGTAATCTCGCAGAGCCCGCCCGCCGCAGCAGAACTCGACACGGCTGCCGCCCTTGTAGCTCTCCAGCTTGAGCAGCTTGAGCAGGCCGATCTCGCCCGTGCGGGCCACGTGCGTGCCGCCGCAGGCCGTCGCGTCGAAGTCCTCGACGGTGACGACGCGCAGCCCGCCCGTGTGGAGATGGTCGGGTGTGAGGCGCACGCGGACGCCCTCAGCCTGAGCGGCATCAACCAGTCTCACCGTGACCGGGCGATTCTCGACGATAACCTGGTTAGCCAGGTCCTCGACCTGCGCGAGCGTCTCAGACGGGATGCTGGCCTGGTCGAGGTCAATCGTGACGCTCTCCGGACTGAGGTGGAAGCTGACCGTCTGCGCCCCGGCGACCTGCTCGAAGGCGCGCGTCAGGATGTGCTGGCCGGTGTGCTGCTGCATGAAGTCGAAACGGCGCGGCCAATCGACCTGGCAGGTCACTTCGTCCGCGGCGATCTCACCGGCGAGCAGGTGCAGCACCGCGCCGTCCGGCTCACGCGCCTGCGCGCCAACTACCTCGACCCCGGCAATAGTACCGGCATCGTGCGGCTGGCCGCCGCCGGTGGGATAGAAATAGGTGCGGTCAAGCACGACGGCGGGCTGCCCTTCAACGCTCAGCCGCTCGACGACGCGGGCGGTAAAGCCGGTTGTATAGGCGTCCGCATAGTACAGCCGTTCAGAGGGCATGATCTGCCACCACCTGCTGCGGGACTCAGCCGCCTGGGCCGGACGGGCTCGGCACGTGGCAGCTCGGAAAGCTAGCCACGTCACGCGGCCAGTCCGCGGCGTAGAAGGCCAGATAATCCGCGACGTGCCTGGCCCAATACTCCTCGGTATGCCCGCCTGTCGGGTTGACGACATGCTCAGAGTGGATACTGCGCCGCTCCAGCCGCGTGACGAAGTTCTGCACCCCGGCGATCACCTCGTCGTAATCCTGCGGGCCGTGGTCGAAGTACATCGCCAACCGTTCGATACCCCGCGCGGTGTCGACCAGGTTGCCCGGATTCTTGTCAGACGGGTAATCTGGCGTGTAGAAGTACGGGCTGTGCCCTCCCACCCGGCCAAAGAGATCGGGGTGGCTAAAGGCGACCCAGTAGGCCCAGAAGCCGCCGCGCGACAGCCCTCCGATGGCACGCATATCTGGCTCATTCCAGGTGCAGAACTGCTGCTCCAGCTGGGGAACCAGCTCCTCAACGATGACCTCCGGGAAAGGGCTGGGGCCATTGTAGCCCGCGTGGTCGGCATCGTTGCCATTGGGCATTACGATGATCATGGGGGGCAGCGCGCCCTGAGCGTACCCCTGGTCGGCGGCATCGTCCAGCCCCAGGTTGTCCCACTGCGAGTCGTCCATGCCCGCGCCCAGGCCGTGCAGCATGATCAGCACCGGGTAGCGTTGCCCGGTAGCCGCGTAGCAGGGCGGCAGGTAGATGCGGTAGCGGAATTCCTCGCCGGTGATCTGGCTGACAAATGACTCCAGCAGCACGCTGCCCGTGATCTCGGTGCACGGGACGGGCGTCCGGGTGGGGTCAGGCAGCGCAGTCGGGGTGGGCAGTTCGGTAGCAACCGGCAGAGAGGACGAGTCCGGGGCCGGGCCTGGCAGCGTGGCAGGCGGCGGGTCGGATGCAGGAAGGGTGGGGTAGTTCTGCGGCGTCAGGTAGTAGCCGACCTGAAGCGGCCCGCACCCGGTAACTCCGAGCAACAGGGCAAGCGCGACGACGAGACCGGTGGTTCTGCTCAAGTTTTTCACGAAGGGGGATTATAGCCGCGCCCTTCAAGCGGTTGCAAACCTGGGGTGGGAAACACGAAGACGCGAAGAAACGAAAAGACGAAAGGGATATTTTGCGGGGATTCGGCTGTCTTTGACAATCAACTGGCTCGTCGATATAATATGAACGGTCGTTCGTTCATATAGGCAGCAGCAGGATGGGGGATGCCGTGGTGGCCCAAGAGCAAGTTCTGACACGTGGCGAGCGCACCCGGCAAGCCATTCTGGAGGCGGCTGAAAAGCTGTTCCTGGCGAACGGCTACCACGGGACGAGCATGCGGCAGATCGCGCACGAGGCGCAGGTCGCGCTGGGAGGTATCTACAATCACTTCCCGGGCAAGGAGGATATCTTCCGGGGGCTGTTGGCGGAGCTCAGGCCTGACCAGCAGATCGTCAAGGCGCTGGACGGCATCGATGGCGCGAGCGGGCCGGAGATGATGCGCGAGGCGTTTGTCCGGCTGCAGGCAGTGGTGCGCGACAACCTCAACTACTTCACGCTGGCGCTGACCGACATCCGCGAATTGGAGGGGCGCACCATTCGCGTGTTGGGCGCCGGGGTCATGCCGGAGATCCTGCGCTTTGTGAGCCGCGCTCAGGCGGCAGGCGGCCTGCGCGATGACATCGACGGCCTGATCCTGATCGGTGTGCTCCTCAGCCTGCTGATCGGGTACATGCTCACCGACTCGGTGGCCTATGCCGGAGGGCAGCCGCAACTGCCCGGCCTGCCCGAAGGAGAAGCGGTGCGCGGTTGGGTGCAGGATATCCTGCTGCACGGCATAGCGGCCCGCCAGGGCAGCGAAGGGCAGACCTGATCGGTTGGTAATGGCCGTGGGCAATGCGATACGCTATGGGCTGGAATCGACACTGAGTTGGGAAGTTCCGGGCATTGATGGCCCGGCATACCGGGAAGAAGCGTACGAGTTATGACCAGTAATGGACGCAACAACGAGGTAGTTATCGAGACAGAAGGCTTGCGGCGCGTGTTCGGCAAGACACTGGCCGTCGAGCACCTGGACATGACCGTGTACAAAGGGGAGATATTCGGGCTGGTAGGGCCGGACGGCGCGGGCAAGACGACAACGCTGCGGCTGCTGGCGGCCATCATGGACCCGTCGAGCGGGGTGGCGCGCGTGGCGGGGTACGACACAGTGCGCGAGCCGGAAGCGATCAAGGAGCGGATCGGGTACATGGCGCAAAACTTCAGCCTGTATCGCGATCTCTCGATAGACGAGAACCTGAACTTCTTTGCGGACGTGTTCGGCGTGTCGCGCAAGGTACGCAAAGAGCGAATCAGCCGCCTGCTTGAGTTCGCGCGGCTGACGGATTTCCGTAAGCGGCGCGCCGGACAGCTCTCCGGCGGGATGCAGAAGAAGCTGGGGCTGGCCTGCACGCTGATTCACGAGCCGGAGATTCTATACCTGGACGAGCCGACGACCGGCGTGGACCCGGTTTCGCGGCGCGAGTTCTGGGATATCCTGACCGACCTGCACATGCAGGGCGTGACGATCGTCGTCAGCACGCCATACATGGACGAGGCAGAGCGCTGCTCGCGCATCGGGCTGATGTACGAGGGCCAGCTGATCGAGTGCGACACGCCGGCGGCCATCCGGCAGCAGGTTCCTGGCAAGGTGCTCCAGGTGCTGGCCAGCGACCGGCTGAAGGCGCGGGCCGCGCTGCGGCTGCTGCCGGAAGTGCGCGAGGTGCAGTCCTATGGGCAGATGCTGCACGTGTTCGTTGACGAGGTGGAGGCGGGGCAAAGCCTGATCAGGCGCGCGCTGGAGGAGATCGGCCTGCGCGTGGAGGCGATACGCCAGGTCGAGCCGCGCGTCGAAGAGGCATTTATCTCGCTGATCCGGCGGCGGACGGCGGCTGGGTTGATCGTGAATGGCTGAGCGAGCGCCCCAACCTGCTGGCCCCTGCGGCAGCGCAACAAATGGCTACGCCATCACCGTCGAAGGATTGACCAAAGACTTTGGCGGCTTCCGCGCGGTAGACCAGATCAGCTTCAGCGTCCCGCGCGGGCAGATATTTGGTTTCTTGGGGCCGAACGGGTCAGGCAAGACGACGACGATCCGCATGCTGCTGGGGCTGCTGCGCCCGACCGGCGGCGAAGCGACTGTGCTCGGCTGCGACATGAACCGGCAGTCGGAGCGTGTGCGGCCCCGGCTGGGGTATATGTCGCAGCGCTTCAGCCTGTATGATGACCTGACGGTGATCGAGAACCTGCGCTTCTACGGGCGCACGTACGGCCTGAAGGGCGAGCGGCTGCGGAAACGGATCGACTTCGCAGTCGAGATGGCTAACCTGAAGGGCCGGGAGCGCGAGCGCACGCGCAACTTGTCGGGCGGGTGGCGGCAAAGGCTGGCGCTCGGAGCGGCGATCCTGCACGAGCCAGACCTGGTGTTTTTGGATGAGCCGACGGCAGGGGTTGACCCGGTATCGCGCCGCGCGTTCTGGGACCTGCTGTACGAGATCACGGCCCAGGGCGTCACGATCTTCGTGACGACGCACTACATGGACGAGGCCGAGAACTGCGAGGAGCTGGCCTTCATCCACGACGGTCACATCATCGCGCGCGGGTCGCCCCAGCACATCAAGGACACGATGATGCGCGGCCAGGTGCTGGAACTGACGCCGGATGACCCCGCGCAGGCGATGGCCACGCTGAGCCGGGCAAAACGGGCAGGGACGCTGCCCGCCGAGGAAGTGGCGCTCTACGGGGCGCAGGTGCACCTCGTCGCGCCAGAGGCAGCGCAGCACATACCCGACATCGAGCGGCTGCTGCGCGGCGAGGGGATCGACCCCGGCAGGATGACCGTGATCGCGCCCTCGCTGGAGGATGTGTTTATCTCCTGCGTCCGGCAGGAAGACTAGGACCTGGCGGCGAATCGCTGAAAGCATCGCCGTAAATCACGTCAAAGCGGGAACCAGAATGAGCAAACGACGGATACTGATAGGCGGCGGCCTGCTCGGGCTGGTGGTGGCTGCCGTGGTGGCCGGAGCGATCTTCTACGGCACGGATGCCAGAGCGCGCACCCGCCTGCTTTCGCAGTTGAATATCGAGCCAGGCCCGGCGGACAGCCGCCGCCTGGTGGCATCGGGATTCATCGAAGCGGAGGAGATCGACCTCGCGCCGGAGATCGGCGGGCGGGTGGTGGCGCTGCCTTACGCCGAGGGCGAGGAAGTGGCGGTGGGTGAGGTGGTAGTGCGGCTCGACACGGCCATCCTGGAGGCTCACCGTGACGCGGCCAGAGCGCAGCTTGCCATCGCCGAAGCCGAGCGCGACTTGCTCGCGGCGGGCGTGCGGGACGAGGTGATCCGGGAGGCGGAGGCGCAGCTCGCCATCGCGCAGGCGGCGGTCGGCGCCGCCGGGGCCACCCTGCAAGGGGCACTCGCGGTGCGTGACAACCCGCAAGACCTTCAGATACGGGCTGCGGAAGCGGCTGCCCAGGTAGAGGCCGCCCAGCACGAGGTGAACGCGGCCAACGCGCAGCTATTGACGGCCAGGCAGCAACTGGAGCTTTTCCACGCGGCGATTGACGGCATTGACAAGTACCTGGACTTCTTCCGCGAGGATGCCGACGAGGTGTGGGTTCCGCTGGAGCAGGCGCAGGCCCCGAACCGGTACAGCACGGCCCTCCGCCGTGTGGAGGATGCACAGACCGCGCTCGATCGCGCGGGGGAGGTGCTGGCGGCTACTGAGGGTCTGGCTGCCGACCCGCAGCAGTTGCAGGCGAGGGTGATCGACGCGCAGACATCGGTGAGCACAGCGGCGGCAGAGGTCCAGCGCGCTCAGGCGCAGTTGGAGGACCTGAGCAGCGGGCCGAGGGAGGAGCAGTTACGGGTCGCCGAAGGGCGTGTGGCGGAGGCTCAGGCGGCGCTGGACGCGGTCGAGACGCAGATCGGGCGGATGACGCTGATCGCGCCGATCGGCGGTGTGGTGCTCGAACGGCCCCTGCACGTAGGCGAGCTGGCCATGCCGGGCGTGACGGCGATGCGGCTGGCGAATCTGGACATGGTCGACCTGACGGTGTATCTCACCGCCGGGCAGCTTAACCTGGTAGCGCTCAACCAGCGCGTCGAGGTGCAGGTCGATTCGTTCCCGGAGCGGGCGTTTGAGGGGACGGTGGTCACCATCGCGGACGAAGCGGAATTCACCCCGCGCAGCGTGCAGACGCGCGAAGAGCGGGTGAACCTGGTATATGCCGTCAAGATCCGCCTTGAGAACCCCGACCATGCGCTGAAACCCGGCATGCCCGCCGACGTGTTTTTTGGCTCGTAAGGACGAGATCAGGCAATGAAGAGACGAGTTATCACGCTGGGCGCTGCACTGCTGCTCATGGCGCTGGCCGGGGCAGGCTGCGCCGGTGTCCGGGAAGCGATCCCGGCGCTGGGCCAGGCTGAGGCCGGGCCCGGCCCGCTGGAGGCGTCGGGCTTCATCGAGGCGCAGAAGGTGAGCGTTGTCTCGGAGGTGAGTGGGCGCGTAGCGGAAGTGCGGGCCGATCAGGCCGACATGGTTAGCGAAGGCCAGGTGATCGTCGTATTGGATGGCGCGCTGCTCCAGGCCGACCGCCGCCAGGCAGAAGCCGCCGTGCAGGTAGCCGAGGCCAACCTGGCCGACCTGCTGGCCGGGCCAGGCGAGGAGACGGTGGCTGTTGCCCAGGCAGGTATCGACCGGGCGCAGGCCAGCCTGGGCGGCGCGGGGCGGGCATCCAGGCAAGCCTGGGAGATGGTCGCTAACCCGCGTGACATTGACGCGCAGATTGCGGCAACGCACCTGGAGATCGCCACTATCCAGCAGCAACTCGACGAGATCGACGGGCAAATGGCGGAGCTCGAGTACGAGATCAACATCGTCTACGAAGGCAACCTGTTACGCATCGAGGAGACCAAAGATGTCGACCGCACGCGCGTGGCCTTCCTCGACGCTGCATGGCAAACGCTGGTCGCCCGGCGCGCCGCTGTCCAGGCGCGGATGGATGGCGCAACCCAGAAGCTTGCGCTGCTCCAGGCGGAGCGTGAAAACCCTGTGGCGCTGATCGCGCAGGCGCGGGGAGCGCAGGAGCAGATCGGGGTCGCGCAGGCGCAGCTCGAGCTGGCGCAGGCACAGTACGATTCGCTGGTAGCTGCGCCGCAGGTCGAGGAGATCGCCATCGCCAGAGCGCGCATTGACCTGGCGCGGGCGCAGGTGGCGCTGATCGATGCGCGCATCGCGCAACTGACGCTGATCGCTCCGGCGGACGGCGTGGTCACGACCCGCTCAATCGCGCCGGGCGAGACAGCGACGCCCGGCGTCCCGCTGCTGACGATTGCCGACCTGCGGACGCTCAAGCTGATCGTGTACATTCCGGAGACGCAGATTGGGCGGGTGCGGCTCGGTGCACCGGTTGACATCATGGTGGACGCCTACCCGCAGCGCCGCTTCGAGGGCGAGGTGGTGCGCATCGG
>JAANMU010002514.1_pt1 | contig 13528 bp, 20 predicted proteins | sample 7279701 | NCBI WGS metagenome assembly JAANMU01 (sample SAMN14094539, study PRJNA606508) | bioreactor metagenome | isolation source: A lab-scale SPAN reactor treating ammonium-rich wastewater day 57 | place: Ireland: Galway | collected 2017-03-13 | reverse complement strand
GAAGCCGCTGAACAGCGTCGGCAGGTCGAGGATGCCGCTGATGCCGAGCGCCAGCAGCACGAGCAGCCCTACCAGGTCGGGGGCAATCCACTCACTGATGAACACGACCAGCGCCACCCCGGCGATGATCAGCACGAAGATGGCTTCGAGGCTCATAGCCGCTCCCCCGGCAGCCGGTGCGCGAGGCGGCGCATCATGGGGCTGCCTGCAAGGCTCTTTCCAGCGCGGCGGGGGCTTCGACGATTCCCGCGCCGTAAACGTTGTTTTCCCGGCCTGTATCGGCCCCGCACAGGTCGGGCGCGGGCACGTACGATGCCGCGCCCGTGATGATCTGCGCCGTCGCGTCCACGTCGCCTGCCAGCGCGGGTGCCGTTCTTTTTCAAGCAGTGGGGTGAGTGGATGCCTGTCTTTCACGGAATCGACCCAAACAAGGGCGACCCGAATTGCCGGATTCGCAAAGTACATCGCGACGGCGACCAGCAGTGGTGGAGTGTCGGCAAGAAGGCCGCTGGCCGCCTGCTCGACGGCCGCGAATGGAACGAACTTCCCGAGGTGAGCCATGCCTAGGAATATGAGCTTCGCCCTGACGACTGCCCAAGTGCGGGCTCGCCAAAAGACGGTTACACGTCGGCTTGGCTGGGGAGGCCTTAAGCCCGGCGAATTGTTCTGGGCTGTCGAAAAGGCAATGGGGCTCAAGCCAGGCGAAAAGATTGTGCGCCTGGCACTGCTGAGGTGCGTATCGAATCGTGCTGAGCGTCTAAAGGACATTGACGCCGACGACGTGAAGCGTGAGGGATTTCCGGGAATGACCGCAAAGCAGTTCTTAGAGATGTTCTGCGAACATATGAACTGCGCGCCGGATACCAGCGTTCAGCGAATCGAGTTTGAGTACGTGGAACACGCACAATGACCTCTGACATGAAAATCAAAGCCATCGCGCCCTGGTTCGGCGGCAAAAGGACCATGGCGCCGGCGATTGTCCGGGAACTCGGCAGGCACACACAGTATTTCGAGCCGTTTTGCGGCTCGATGGCGGTGTTGTTTGCAAAGGAGCCGAGTCGGCAGGAAACGGTCAATGATTTGCACGGCGACGTGATCAACCTTGCTTGGTGCTTACAACATGAGCGGATCGGCCCCGCGCTCTATCGCCGGCTCCGCAGGGCCACGCTCGCGGATGCCACCTTGGCCCGGGCACGCGAAATCATCGTCGGCACGCCGGGCCCCGGCATGGAATTGAATCCCGAGCGGGCCTATTGGTTCTTTGTCTTCTCCTGGATGGGCCGCAACGGCGAAGCCGGTCTGTCCGCCATCGAACGATCTGGGTCCCTATGCGTACGCTGGACGGCCAATGGGGGCGATCCTGCGGTCCGATTCCGCGGCGCGGTCGATAGCATCCCCGCGCTTCGCCGGCGACTTCGCAACGTGACCGTGATCCGCCGCGATGCGTTCGATTGGCTGCCCAAGCTCCCTGACGTTGAAGGCCTGGCGATCTACGCCGATCCGCCCTACGTGGACAAGTCGGATCGCTACCTACACGACTTCGATAGCGGATTCATGGGCGGCACGGACGACCACCAGCGGCTGCGCGATGTTCTCGCGCGGTTCAAAAAGGCCCGCATCGTCATTAGCTACTACGACTGCCCGCGAGTCCGCGAGTTGTACGCCGGTTGGACCTTTGTTGAGCACACCCGGCAAAAGAACCTGCACGCGCAGAATGGGCGCGGCTCCAGGCCGAAAGGGGCCCCGGAAGTGCTGATCATCAATGGCCCGAGCTACGCGGAGGATTCGCAATGAAAGCTCATATTCCCGCCGCTGCCCTCAATCAACACATCGCCATCCTTGGCAAGACCGGGAGTGGCAAGACCTACGCCGCCAAGGGCATCGTCGAGGGGCTGCTGCACGACAAGCGGCAAGTCTGCGTCCTCGATCCCACGGGCGCATGGTGGGGCCTGCGTCTCGGTGCCGACGGCAAGTCGAAAGGCTTCGACGTTGTCCTCCTCGGCGGTAAGCACGCCGATATTCCGCTCGCCGAGCGGTCCGGCCCGGCCGTGGCGCGGCTGGTCACCGAACAAGGCGCCAACGTCGTCATCGACACGAGCGGATTCAGCGTCGGAGAGTACACACGCTGGTTCACTGACTTTGCCGGCACGCTCTACACGACACTGCGGAGCCCGCTCCACCTGGTCATCGACGAAGCCCATTACTTCGCGCCGCAGGGCAAGGCTCCAGACCCCGCCGCTGGCAAGATGATTCACGCCTGCAACCGACTGATGAGCGGGGGGCGGTCGCTTGGGCTCCGGGGCATGCTCGTCACGCAGCGTCCGGCCAAGCTCCACAAGGATTCTCTCACCTGCGCTGACACGCTCGTCGCAATGCGCGTGATTGCCCCCCAGGATCGCCAAGCTATCAAAGATTGGATCGACGGTGCCGGCGATGCCAAACAGGGCAGGGAGGTTCTCGACTCGCTGGCTGGCCTTGCCCGCGGTGAAGGCTGGGTCTGGTACCCGGAAGGAAATTACCTCGAGCGCACGGCCTTTCCAAGGATCGCTACCTACGACAGCTCGGCGACGCCGACGCATGGAGCAAAGGCTGGCCCCAAGGTTGGAGAAATCGACCTGGCCGCGGTCCGTGCGGCCATGGATTCGGCGGTCAAGGAAGCCGAAGCGAATGATCCGAAGTTGCTGCGGCAAAAGATCGCAGAGTTGGAGAAGCAACTGAAGGAGCGGCCGAAAGGTGAGATTGATCAAGCCGTGGTCGATCGGGCTGTAGGCGCGGCGATTGAATCTGAACGCAAGGCCGCTTCCCAAGGGATCTATGAGCGCGACCGGATCATCAAGCACCTTGTCGGGAAGATGGGCCGGGCCGCGGTGCTGTTGCATGTGAACGGCGAGGCGGTGCCCAAAGCTGTTTACCCCGAAGGTAAATGGCAGCAGGCCATGCCGGTGTTGAAACCGTTTACCTCGCAGGTAAAGGAAAAGCCCGCGCATAAATCTGCGCATAAAGTTGCCCCGATTCGGGAAAGTGCGACCGGCACACAGCAAATTCCCGCGCTCGGTAAATGCGAGCGCGCCATCCTGCAGGCCCTCTATTGGCTCCGCGACGAGACCGCGACTCCCGCGAAGGTCGGCTTCTACGCCAACTATTCGGCGAACTCGGGCGGCTTCAACAACTCCCTGGGCAAGCTCCGATCGGCCGGACTGGCGCAGGGTTGGTCGATCACTGATGCCGGTGCATCGCTCGCCGAATCGATGGGAGTGAACCCCAAGCCGACCGGCCAAGAGCTTCGCGAGTGGCTCCGCCGTAAGCTCGGCAAAGCCGAGAACGCGATCCTCGACGCCCTGTTCGCGGCTTACCCGAGCCGGCTGACCGCCATCGAACTTGGCCAGGCCAGCGGATATTCCTCGAACAGCGGCGGATTCAACAACGCTCTGGGCCGTCTGCGGACGATCGAAGCCGCCGAGGGCTACGAACGCGACGGCGGAACCAAAGCGGCGGACGTGTTTTTCGCAACGTAATCGACATTATTACACGGCCGGCCCAGCGACTTGGGCAGGGAGCAAGGAATGATCGTCGAACCCGATTTTCCAGACCACTGGAAGACGCGCATGCTGGTTGGCCTGCTCGGGAACGACGAGGCTGCGCCTGTCTACGTGCTGCGGCTGTGGGCTCACTGCCAGAACCGGAAGCAGTGGGAGTTCGATTTGATGCCGGCCGAGGCCCTGAAGGCGATCTGCAAATTCCCTGGCGATTCAGCTCAGTTCCTTACGTCAATGCAGACAGCGGGTTACATCGTGTGCGATGGTCCAAAAATCCGCGCCGTGAACTGGGAGACGTACAACAAGACGCTTATTTCAGCCTGGGAAAATGGGAAACGTGGGGGGAGGCCGAAAACCGACCGGTTAACCGACCGGCTAACCGATAGAGAAGAAGAGAGGAGAGAAGAGGAGAGAGGAGAAGAGAAGAAAAGAGGCTCTACCGCGGCGAAGCCCGCCGACTCAATCGACCCCGAGCTACTTGACTGGCTTGGTTGGTGGAATCGACTCCGTTCCGAGGGCCTGGTTGCCGCGGGAGTCGAGATGAACCATCCGAGCAAGGGCGTTCTCGCGGGTTGGTCCAGGGTTCGGAACAACGCCGCATTGCGATCGATGCTTCAGGATCGGGACGCCATTGAGCGGGAAATCCGGGCATCGTCTTTCGTTCGCCAGAGCTGGTTCCGCCTCGAAAAACTTTTCGGGGGCTGCAACCGCGATGGCGAGTTCATCGTTGCGAAACTCATCGAGGGAGGATACCGCGATGGCGATCGATCAACGCGCGGGCCCAACGTCCGCGCGAACGACGCCGCAACCCGCGTCGGACCTGGACCCACTAGCGAAACTCGAATCCGCGATTTGTAGCGAGCTGGTGCAGCGACTGCTTTGCCGCTCGCCGTTCGCGGAGTCGATCTCGCAAGAAGAAAAACCGGCGGCGCTGGCCCGTCTCGGCGCTCAACTCGGCTACCGCTACGCGAAGGCGACGCTGGCCAACTATCGCATCTACGACGAGCGACAACGCGCTGTCATCGAGCGACTGTCGCGGTTCGCGTTGGCGATGCCGAGGCACCTTGAAGGGATGGGCGGATTGTTGTTGTTCGGCGACGCTGGCACCGGCAAAGACCACCTGGTCGCTGCCCTGCTGAAGATCGCGGTCGGTGGCCACGGACTCACGGCGTCCTGGTTCGATGGAGGCGACCTGTACGACCGGTTTTACCTGGCCTGCCGTAGCGAGGGCGATGCCGCGTTCGCCGAGCTGCGGCGCGACCTGGAATCGCCGGCCATCCTAGCGATCAGCGACCCGCAACCGCCGCAAGGCCTGTTGAGTGATTCGCAAATTCGCCGGCTTCGCGATGTCATCGACCGGCGCTACCGGGCCGGCAAGTCGACCTGGATCACGACAAACCTCGACGATCCAGCGCTGGCCAACACGATCCTGACTGGTCCGCTGCTCGATCGGATCAAAGAAGCCAGCGCGAAGATCCTTTGCAACTGGCCCAGCCACCGCGCACAGCAGGAGCCCACCTGGTGACCACCGAATCCAACCCCCGTCGCATCCTGGCCATCGACGCCGCGACCCTCACCGGCTGGGCTCACTCCTCAGGCCGCCACGGAGAGTGGCGACTCGGGAAGGGCGACGAACGCGCTTCCCGACTTCGCCGGATGATCCTGGGGGCCGGCCGGCTGTATGGCGTCGACCTGATCGTTTACGAGCTGGCGAGCTACGGCGCCGGCTTTCGTGTCGACAAAAGGACCGGGCGAAAGTTCCAGCAAATGGCATCAATCAAACTTCACAACGAGCTCGCCGGCGCGATCAAAGACGCCGCCATCGAACTCGGGGCCGAACTGTGGGGCTATCACCCGTCGACGATCAAGGCGCAGACCACCGGCAGCGGCCGTGCCTCGAAGGAGCAAATGATCGCCGCCGTCAACTCGCTCTACGGCGTCGAAACCGACTCCGACAACGTCGCCGATGCGGTGGCGATGCTCGAAATGGCCAAGCGCGGCGTGCTGCCCAGCAGTGAACGCAAGAAGCGCGAGCGCGCCGCCATCAAGGCCGCTGAAAAGCGGCAGCGAACCCTGTTCGCGGTCCAAGGAAGATCCAAGGCATGATTTTCGCCGCGACGGTCCCATGAACCCAAGGATTCCTGATCATGAGCCACCAGAACGACATCACGAAAGCGGCGGCGACCCTAATTCAACTCGTCCACGCCGCAGAGGAGCGGAAGGGCGCGAACGCCGGCGAGATGGAATTGATCTTGACGCTGACCCGCAGAAGCGGTCGGCGCGAGGAGTGGCGTGTCGCTCTCGCCCGTACGGACGGCGAGAGTGAGCAGCGGCTGCGAGACGCCGCGCCGCAACTGCTGGAGGCGCTGCTACTGATCCGCGAGCACCGGCCAGAGAATTGGGACGACAGCGACACAGAGGAAGAGCGCTGCCACCGCGACGCCTGGGCGGCGGTGGATGAGGCGATTATCGCGGCGATGAATGAATGACACCACGGCCGAACCCCACAAGACGCCGAACATGAGCCCACTCGCCGCGAGCTTGAACGCCTGCCTCACCACGATCTGGACCTCACGCGTCCCGCTCGGGCTCGAGGAACTCGCCTGGTCGGCGCTGCAACGGCGACCTGTGCCAGCGGACCTCGTCGCCGTCGAGGCGGCCCTGCGCGAGCTCGAAGCCCGCGGCCAGGCGGTTCGCGCCGATGACGGCTGGCGGCCAAATCGGGAGCCCATCGCGCCGGACCCGACACCGGCTCGACGCAAGAGAGTCCGGCCCGGCGAGCGGAGCCTGTTTTGATGGAAGGCAATCGACTGGATTACGCAATGATCGCCGCGATCCGCGAGCTGCTAGCCGCCGGCTGCCGGCAGGTGGATGTCGCGGCCGCGATGGGAGTCTCGACGGCAACAATCGAGCGTGTTGCCTCAGGTCGACTCGACGCCAGTTGGCAAGAGCGTGATGGCTGGCCGGCTCCGCCTTGCCAGACGCCGACCGAGGCCACGGCGGGATCGGCCGCGAAGCTGGAGGTGCTTCGGGCTCGCGCCTGCTGCGGTGTCGAGCTATGGCATCCCGACGACAACGCGGAGCCACCGTCGCCGCCGAGTCGAAGCCCAGATCCCGCGGCTATGGCGGCGGCGCGTGAATACTTGCGTATGGCGCCGCGCGAGTTCATCGACATGGTCTCGAAAAACTACCGCGAATGATGCGGCGCGGTAGAATCCAGGTATCGCAACCGCAAGGAAGCATGACGCACCATGGCATCACAGCACACCGGCACCTTCTGCCGCTCCCGTCGCCGCGGCGTCGCGCAGTCCATTCGGATCGTCAGTCCCGCCGGCGAAACAATCGTCGCGACGCTGGCTGCCGGCGGGCGCCGCATTTGCATTCCCGTCCTGCCTGGCTGGACGATCGTCCTTGACAAAGACGCAGCGACCGGCAAAGATTCCACCAATGGCGACCAATCGGGCTCCCAGGCCTGATGCTTCGCCTGGCCCGATGCGGTAGCGCGGGCCACCTAACTTGATTCCCCGGATCGCCTCGCTAGGCGCGGTTCGGATTAGGTGGCCCTCTTTGCGCTAACCCATGTCCGATCGCATTTGCGGTGTCCCTGACCATGTTGGCGGCGCGACGTGCCGGTGGCCGTTTCGCGATGTCCGGCTCTACGTCGCTGAGTCCGGAATTCCCGAGCTCGACGCGATGCTGTACACCGCGGCGGCGCGGGCCTGCGACCTTTGGAACGCGGTCTGCGGCATCAAGCTATCGCTGACTGCGGACCCGAGGCACTGCCACATCCTGATCGAGAGTGGCCGGATCGACGGGCCTGGCCGTGTGTTGGCCATGTCGGAACTGCCTTGCGGCTTCTCGCCGTCTAACTGGCGAGTGCTGCGGCAGACCTACGATCTCGAGGCGTTCGTCATCGCCGACAACCCGCCGGCCGGCAAGATCGACCTGGTACGGGTCATGGCCCATGAACTCGGGCATGCCCTGGGCCTCGGCCATTTGAGCCCCGGCACGCTGATGGCGCCGACCTACTCGACCGAGGTCGCGACTCCGCAGCGAGGCGACGTCCTCGAAGTCATCGCCCGGTATGGCCATCCGGCACCTGCGGCGCCGCCGGCGGCACCTTCCCCGGCTTCTCCGGCCAGCGGCAGCCTCCCGCCGATCCCGGACATCCCGATCCCGGCCGGCCGTCCCAAGCTGCGCAGGCTGTTCGACCTGTTCAAGCAGATCTGGTCGCTGGTTCCGACGATCACCGCGGCGGACTGGCAAGCCCTCGAAGCCTCGCTTCCTCCGGAATAGGCCCATGCTGGCATTGCTTGTGACCATTGCCGCCATCGGCCAAGGGCCGGCGGAAGCTCCCGGCGCCGTCGTCGCAGCGGCGCAGCCCGTGGTGTTGCAGCACACCGAAGCCGACGCTGTCGGCTGGGCGTTCGAGGCCCTGTTGGGCTACCCCGAAGCCGATCAGCCCTACATCCGGTTCGTGTACGTGCCGGCCTGGGCGGATCCCGAATGGATCGGCGTCGTTGACTTCGCCGTGAACACCGCGGCATCGCACTCGCGCAACCTGATTCGCGGCGATCGCCATGCCGGCGGCTGGCTGCTGGCCTACAACCTGAAGGCCCTGGCTCCGGAGCCCAAGGAGCTCGCCCGGCTGCTCGCGACGTGGGACGGCCTGGCCATCAAAGAGAGCCGGTTCCACGTTCCGGCGATCGACCTGGTCGACGTTGTCGAAATCGTCGAGGTTCAGGAGCGAGATCGATTCGGCCGGCTGGTCAAGGTGAAAAAGAACCATGCCCGCCAGGTCAGCCGGCGAACGGCGTTTCTCGCTCCGCATCTCGAGGCCAAGCTGGCCCAGCACGCGACCGATGCAACGAGGTCGGCCCGCGTCGATGTGCTGGTGGCCCAACTGACGCGATCGACCGGCGGCATCTACCCGGCCGACTTCCTCGTCGAGCAGCTGCTGACTTCGCTCCGCGGCAACTACGTCGAGTTCCGGCAGATCGACCTCGCCTCGGCCGACTCGCGACTGACGCCGCTCGAAGCGCACCTGCGGAAGCGCGGCTTCTTCTTCGACGCCGCCAAAGATGCCCGCGGCGACAAGGGCGCCGTCCAGCTGGTCTCCGAAGTCACCGGCAAAAGCCGGATCGTGTTGGCCGTCTTCGGTCTGGCGTCTCGCACCCCAATGACGATCACCTTCGACTTCAAGGACTCCAACACGCGGCCCGACGCCCAATTCATCCGGAACCTGATCGAATTCGACCGCAACGTCGACGCCTCGGAGATCTTCATTCCGCTGCCCAACGGGCTCATCGAATACGTGCTCGCCGATGGGCGCGGCCAGATTCAACGCGCGGCTCCGGCGGACGTCGTCGCCGATTCGACGAAGCCCAACGGGCACACCAAAGAACTCGAAATGGGCATGTCGTGCGTCGTCTGCCACGCGCCGCATGACGGCTATCAGCCGGTGCGGAATGACCTGGAACTGCTGCTGGGCAGCGACGCCGATTTCTTTGGCGAGCAAATCGAGGTCACCCGTGGCGGCGCAAAGCGCGTGCTGTCCCGCCAAGAGGCCCTGGACCTGGTCGTCGGCCGCTACACCGAACCGCTCGACGAGCCGGACGGCATCCTCGGCCGGGCCCGCCGCGATTACATGCGGGCCGTGGCGCTGCTGGCCGATTACCAGATCGAAGCCGGCGGTAAGTCCGCGGTGGCTCGTCTCGGAGACAAGACGCGCGAGATCTATCACGACTATCGCTACGCCCGCATCGGCGCCGATCGGGCTTGCCTTGAGCTGGGCCTGAAGGTGCCGCCTGGCACTGGCCGCACCTACCTCAAGCAACTGGTGCCGCCGCCCGCCGCCGGCGAGCGCGAAGACGTCTTGATCGCCTTACTGCGGAACGGCGCCGAGATTCGACGCGACGACATGGATGCCATCTATGTCGAGATGGCGCGTCGAGCCACCGCAACCCGCCAATCCTTTGGAGCTTCGAAGCCATGATCCGCGTCGCCCTTGCTCTGCTGCTCGCTCTCGCTCTCACCGATGCCGCCGCGGCCTGTGGAGGTTGTGGGCTCTTTGGCAACCGTTGCCGCTTCCACAAGCCGGTCGTCGCCGTGGCGCCCGTCGTCTATCCGCCCCAAGCCAACGTCTTCGTAATCCAGAACAGCTACCCGGTGCCGCTGGTTCCGCCCGGTACCACCGGCTACCAGTCGATCGCGGCGCCGATCGGCTACCAGGGCGCCGTGCTGCCGTTCCTGGACCCGAACCGCTACTTCGATCAGGAGCTGCAGTTGATGAAGGCCGCCGACCAAACCGCGGCGCTGCGGTCGCAGCGGACATCGGCGCTGCTCGAGCGCATCGCGGCCCTCCAGGCCCCGGCCATCGAGCGACTCGCGGCCGGCCAATCCGCACAAATGGTGCTCTCCGCGGCCGGGCTCAATCCGGCGGCGCCGGCCCAGGCCCAGCAGCAGGCGGTGGTTATCTCGCACGACGCCTACGGTCGCATCCAGGTCGCACCGGTAACGCCGCAGCAACTCGCGGCGATGGCCGCGGATACCAGGCCGGCCGGTGCTCTGCCCGCGGTGCCGCCGCCGACGCCTGGCGTAGCCGCAGCGCAGCAGCCAGCCGGTGCAGGCAACGGGAAGCATCCAGCCCTGGCTCAGTTCTGCGGGAAGTGCCACGGCGTCGATGTTGCTCAGCCCAAGAAGGGGCTTTTCCTCGGCGACGATGCCGAAGTCGCCCGGGGCATGAAGGCGAAGTTCTTCGCGATCGCCCGGGCCGTGGGTAGCCGCACGATGCCGCCAGCGTCGGAGCCGCAGCCCAACGATCAGCAGCGAGCCGCGATCCTGGACGAGATCGAGTCGATCATTGTGGCCCGGGCCGGCGATGGATAGCCGCCGCCATGCGAGCTGGTCGCCGTAGTCGCGCGTGCGACAGGGCCGGGTGCAAGACCCGGCTTGCGGCATTGAAGAGTGCGGTTTTCGCCGGTGTCCCTCAATCCTGCGGAGGTGTGTGATGCGTGGCTTCCTAGTGCTGATCTTCGGTGCGATCCTGGCCGCCCTGTTCGCCGGCGAGGCCCTGGCGACCCAGCCCATCGTCGTGCGGCGAACGCCGTTTCGGCCGTTCGTCGGTCCCGTCGTCGTGCAGCCCCTGCATCGCGGCCGCCAGGCGTTTTTCGTGGCGCCGTCGCAGCAGCTCTTTGTCGTGCCTTCAGGCGTCGGCGGCCTGCAACTCAACAGTGGCTGCGGTGCTTTCCTGATCCGTTAGCGCCGCGGCCTTCACGTCTGTCCCCCGTCCCCAATCCTCGAACCGCTGCGAGACCGACACGATGTCAGACGAGACCTGGAAGCACCTGATCGACAGCTGGCCGATGGTCGTCGCTCAACTGGTGACTCTGATCACGGCCATCGCAACCGCGATCGTCGCGATCATTACGGCGCTGCGCCAGGGCCGCACCGAGGCCAAGCTCGATGAAAACACCGAGATGACGAAGCGGGCCAACATGCGGACGAATGAGATTTCGCAGCAGGTCGAAGGTGTGCGCCGCGCCGCCAACGGCTTGACGGAGCGGCTGATCAAAGAGGCCGCAGCCAAGGCAAGGCTTGAGGGTGCCGCCGAGGAGCGGGCCCGTATCGAGGCCGAGAAAAAGCAGTAGCCATGACGAACCGGCAGACGGCCGCAATCCTGACCGCTCTTGGGCTGGCCACCGCCTTGGTAGCGCTGGCGATGGCGGTTTCGTGCTGCATCGCGTCTGTGGCTGCGGGCGCGGACGCGCGGCCGGTCCTGGTCGAGGACGAATGCGACGTACTGGAACTCAACCACCTACGCGAATTCGATAATCCCGACCGCGAGATCGTTTTTCAGGCGATCTTTTACGACTGGAATCCTGGCCTGTCGCGCTACGTCGTGCGGTTCTGGCGGCTGATTAAGTCGCCGGGGCAACTGCCGATTCTGGATCATCGCGGCTGGCTGGTTGTGTGGCATGACGGTGATACGTTGCGGCGAGTGCGGGCGCGAATCGTAAGGGAAACTTGGACCGGCCACGACCCCGAGATCGACAACCGCCGGCACCTTCCGAAGGAGCAGCGAGCCGGCCTGTTCGGCGAGCAGCCGGCGCAGGTGTGGCTGCCGGCCATGGATGGCTTCCCCGAGCGATGGCGGCGAGCGATCCGCGAGGCGCTCGAGACTGGCATTCCCGTCGAGTTCGGGCCGTAGGGGATGACGATGCAATACTTTTTTTCGGACACGTTCGAGCCTCGCGAGTTGCCGAAGCGTCCGACCAGTGCGCCGGCTGGATCGGCAACCAAGATTGCCGTCCTGGCGGAGCGGTACGAGCGCGGCGTGCTGCTGTACCACCCTGACGACAACCCGCAGGTGCTGCGCGGCCATGGGGCAACCGGTTCGATACAGAAGGCGGTCGACGTGGCGTCGGATGCGGCGAGGCGCGAGGAACGGCGAATGACGTTCGCGGGAAACGGTTCGCGATTGAACGGCATTGCGATCGTGAAGCGGGGTGACTGATGCCCAAGCCTAGCCCCGGCCCCTTCACGATCCAGGTATTCGATCACGGCTGCCTGATCGTCGGTCCGGACATCCGCAACTGCACACTACCCCACTGGCAGGCCGAGAAGATCGTGGCGGCGCTCAATGAGGCCTACGATCCCGAGGGGCTGCGGGCGCTGGGGCGACCTGCCGGCAATTCACGCGATGTTCATTGCCGACTTATCGTCAAGCGATGAGTGCAGGAAAACGCTTTGTCGCCTCATCGATGACTGGTTCATGCAAAGGAGGCTGGTGAAGTAGTGGAGCCTTACATCGTTATCGACGACGTGGCCGCACACGCGGACGCGCCGAATAACTTGGTCATCGAGTACCGCGCATGGCGCTCGAAGGCGGACTTCGACGCGGGCCTGCCGCCGGTGAAGCAGGACACGCATACCCAAGCGCTGGCCCCGCGGCGGCTGGTTCCGGTGCGCGACGTGGAGGGGCGCGTGCTCGCGGTCGATGGCACGCCGGTCGATGAAAAGTCGCTGGCCGCGGGCGAGGTTGTCGTGCGTGCCCGGCTGGTGACGCCGGATCATCGCGCGGCGTTGCGGGCGCGGTTGGCGCAGGTGGTTAAGCAGCACTTGGGCGACGCGCGGGACTTGACGATTCCGAAAGTCGCGGAGGATAGCGAGGGCGCATTGCGGCGGCCGGAGGTTGCCGCGCTCAAGGGCCTGGGCTGGACGGTGAAGTAATGGCGACGTTTAGCGGACCAGTTATGGCGGGCGGGGATGATGGACACGTCACGACAACGACGTTCGTTGATACGGCGACGGCGTTCAACTGGGGTAGCGTGTCGAGCGTCAAGCGTGATGCCTGGGTTCGGTTCACTTCGGTGACGATTGCCCAGGGCAGTACGGTCAGTGCGGCGATCATTGATTATTACTCTAACGGCACGTTTAGCGGCACGACCTGCAACGCCACGATTTATTGCAACGACGAAGATGATGCGGCGGCACCGACCGACCGGCTCGACTATGAGGCGAAGTCAGTAACAACGGCCAACACGGCTTGGAACAGTATTCCGACGCATAGCACGGGGACGAACTACCAAACGGCGGACTTCACGAGTGCCGCCCAAGAGGTGTTAGACCGAGCGGGCTGGGTGAGCGGCAACGCAATGATGGTGCTGATTAAGAACAACGGCAGCAGTGCGAGCGCGTTTCGTGGTGCGGCGTCCCTGGAAAACACGACCTACACCGAGCCTTATTTGAATATCACTTACACGGCCCCAGCCAAGAGCCCTCCACCCTTATCGCAGTCGACCAAGCGGCCCTATCAGTACCTGCTCTCCATGTGAGGCGAATCCATGTTCATCAACGGGCGACAATACACGGTCAGTTTCAACGGCCAGGCGGCGGCGGCGCAGGTGGATTTCTTTGAAGTCACCGCCGCTGCCGGCAAGAACATCTACATCAATTACCTCTCACTCTCGAAGCTGCTCCGCCAGGCCGAA
>JAANMU010002511.1_pt1 | contig 13545 bp, 12 predicted proteins | sample 7279701 | NCBI WGS metagenome assembly JAANMU01 (sample SAMN14094539, study PRJNA606508) | bioreactor metagenome | isolation source: A lab-scale SPAN reactor treating ammonium-rich wastewater day 57 | place: Ireland: Galway | collected 2017-03-13 | reverse complement strand
AGTCGCTCAAACGTGCCCAGGTCCGTGACCGTGCGCTGGTGGTTGATTTTTCGAATGCCGATGCCGATCGACGGATAGTATTTCTGCAAAAAGCGGGTGGTGGTCTTGGAGCGTTTCCAGGTGATGTTGATGATTTTTCCGCTTTTTTTGGTGAATCGGGCCATCTGTCGGACGAACTGGACCATGCGTTTTTCGCCTTCTTTGGTCGAGATGTCCGAAGGCAGGCTGCCAAGCGTGTTGTAGGTGGAAAAAGAAACGTCAAACGAGGGTTTGGGGCGAAGCGTGAAAAAATTCACGCACTTGATGGACAGTCCGTCCACGCCTTTTCCTTTTTTTCTGCAGATCAAGACGAGTTTGGGGTCGCCCTCGATTCCGGTCATGTGGCGGCTATGGCGGGCGAGCGCGATCGTAGGGCGTCCGGCGCCGCATCCGACGTCGAGAACGGCCTGTTGTTTGCAATGTTTTTTCAAAAACGCAAATTCGGCTTTGAACGTTTTTTTCAAAAGCGGCAGGGGGTTTCGAATGGCCTGCAAATAGTTTTGGGTGTAATCCGTCATGGAGATTTTCCTTGTTGCATATCCGTTATAAAATGCCCGTCTTGTTTTTGGGCGCGATCGGGGGCAGGGGGATGATGGTCACGCGGTGGCCCTTTTGCATGAGTTCGCGCACCAGCTCTTCGAAAAAACGATTTTTTTGCTCTAGCAACCGGATTTCCGTGACGTCGTAGAGTCGTGCCGCGTTGTCGATTTTTTTGAGCATGGGTCCCCATTCTTCGGAGACCTTCACGGGTTTGTTCATCTCGCGCAGGGCGTGCTCGATGCGGTCCATGGTCGCGTTGGCAATACGGATTTCTCCGGCCGCGAATCCAAAGCGGCCGGGCATGGCCTCCGAGTCGACGACGAACAGGAGGATGATCGAGTCGGCGTCCTTGGCGATTGCCGCAATGAATTCGGGATGGCCTTCGATGCTGGACAACACGGGGACTAGAATGGGCATGTCATACTTCCCGGTAGCTTTCCTTGCGCCGTTCGATGATCGCGCCTTCTTCTTTAAGGAATTCGCAGATTATGCGGGTCAGAAGCGGGCTCACGCCGGCCTTTTGGGCGAGGGCGGGGAGCGCAATGTTCGGGTTTTCGCGGACGAGTTTTTGCACGTTTGACGCGTGCTTGTCGTAGAGCGCGCCCGTGACGATGTAAAAGTTGCCGTCGAAACTGCGCAGTCCGCGTACGCTTTTGTCTTCAATCTGGGGCCTCAGTTCGGCGGAAAGTTTTTGGGCGCGCAGTTCGTTCTTGACGACCAATAGGCCGTCCACTTCAAGCGAGTACTCTTCGATGGGTTTTTCGGGCGCGTCGGGTTTTTCGCTTGCTTTCGGAGCGGGCGCGCCGGTCGCGAGCGGTTTTTTTCGTGCAATGCGGTAAATGGCCTTGATGTATTTTTCGCTTGACTTAAACGGTTCGACCAGTCCGAGGCGCAGCAGTTCTTTGAAGCGTTTTTGTTCGGCTTCGTTGAGTTGCTGCTCGAAGTTGCCGACCACGAGGTTTTTCATGATCTTGCGGTCGGCAAGCAACTGGTAGATGCGGTTGTCCAAGGGCGTATGGGGGGCAATTGCAGGCGTACCCGACTCGTTTTTTTTGGGGCTTGGGTTGATTGTTTCCTCGAAAGGAGGCGCATGGACTTTTGGGGCAAGGGTTTTTGCGTGTTGCGCGCTGTTTGGAGTGGTAGAAACTTCGGGTTCGGAAACCTCGTGCTCGCCAAGGACCCAAACCCCTTTTTTGACGGGGATCAGGTCGTATTCGCGGTTTTCCTCTAGGCCTAGGGCTAGGGCTTCGACGTCGGAGAATTCGAGGGCCGTGCCCTCCAAGCGCTTTTTAAACCGAGCCATAGGCCATTTATTTGTTTCCATGAAAGGGATTAATAAAACGCTTGTGCGTCCACGTCATTTGCAATAGGACGGGATTTGAAACGGTATCTACGGGGGATTGTACGTATGGCTAAAAATTTGGTTTTAGAGTTTTCCGATGGAGAGGATGTCATGGCAGGCATCTCGCAGGCGTGCGAGGAGCACAATGTTCAGTACGGGCATTTTGTCGAGGCAAAAGGGCCCGTCAAGGCGTTTACCATGTTTTCGCACGATTACAACAAGGACGAATTCGAGGGCGACTATGTTTTGGACGTGGTTTCGGGCCAGGTCAAGAAGACCCGCGAGGGCCGCCACGTGGACTTTCGCGGCGTGATTCTGCGCCGGGGAACGCACGCCAAGCATCAGGGCCGCATCACGAAACTTGTCGCCGGCGACGGCCTGCGCATTGTTTTGCAGATGATGGATCCCAGCATGATCAAGACGTAATCGGGCGGGGGATCTTTCGATTCTATTTTTTTTTAATGAACCGTTCGGCGTCAAAAAACAAGCGCTTTTTTTTGCCCCGCGTATTGGGGCCGTGTATTCAGACTCCGAAGTCGGCTTTGGGTCCGAGTTCTTCTTCGATGCGGAGCAATTGGTTGTATTTTGCGTTGCGGTCGGTTCGGGCGGGCGCTCCGAATTTGGACTGGCCGGTGCCAAGTCCAACGACGAGGTCGGCGATCAGATTGTCTTCGGTTTCGCCCGAGCGGTGCGAGACGACGACGTTCCAGTCGTTGCTGATGCACAGGTTCCACGCGTGGATGGATTCGGAGATGGATCCGATCTGGTTGACTTTGAGGAGGAGTGCGTTGCATGCGTCGTGGTCGAGGGCTTCGCGGATGCGTTCGATGTTGGTGACCAGCAGGTCGTCTCCGACGAGTTGCATTTTTTCGCCCATGGTTTCGTGGAACACGCTCCAGCCGTTCCAGTCGTCTTGCGAGAATCCGTCTTCGATGGAAACAATCGGGTAGTCGGTCGCGAGTTTTTCGTAGTAGTTCGTGAGCGCAAGAGGGGTCTTGAAAGTTTTTTTGCCGATGGTGTAGGTGCCTTTTTTGTAGAATTCGCTGGCGGCCGCGTCCATGGCGATTGAGATGTGGCCGTCGTATCCGGCTTTTTCGACGGCTTTTTGGAGTAGGTCGAGGCGTTCTTCGACGGTTTTGACGGGGGGGACAAATCCGCCTTCGTCGCCGATCAAAATGCCTTGGGGGCCGAACTTGGTTTTGAGGAGGTTCTTGAGTTCGTGGTAGGTTTCGGTTCCGGCTTGTAGCGCGCTCGAGTGGTTTTTGAATTTCCATGGCACGATCATGGTTTCCTGCACGTCGTTTTTGAGTCCGGCGTGTTCGCCGCCGTTAAGGACGTTCATTTGGGGCACGGGCAGGCAAAAGTGGCGTTGTCCGGCGACTTTTCCGGCGTAGCGGTAGAGGGGCAGTTGGCAGGCGCCGGCGCCGGCGCGGAATACGGCCATGGAGACGCCGAGGATCGCGTTGGCTCCGAGTTTGCTTTTGGTTTGCGTGCCGTCGAGTTTGTTCATCCAGTCGTCGATCTCGAGTTGCATGCAGGGGTCTTTTCCCTTGAGTTTTGGGCCGATGGTCTTGTTGATGTTGGCCACCGCTTTTTTGACGGATTTGCCGTGGTAGTCTTCTTTGTTGTCTCGGAGTTCGAGGGCTTCGTGGATGCCGGTGGAGGCGCCGCTTGGTACCATGGCCGAGAACACGCCGTCGGTTGTGAACACGTGGGTTTCGACCGTGGGGTTTCCCCTTGAGTCAAGGACTTGCAGGGCGTGGACTTTTTGTATGCGGCTCATGATAGGCCTCCTTTTTTTTCGCGGATTTGTTTTCCAAGGCTTTCCAATTGCGATTCGCCTAAAAGGGCTTTGGCAAGGCGTTCGGCTGCGATTTTGCGGACGATTTCGAGCGTGCGCGGCGTTTTGGGGTCGACCGCGGGCAAAAAGCCGTCGGGTTCGAGCGTGCAATAGCGCAGTCCGGGCACCAATCGGTCGAGAGGTTCGCCGCCGAACGCGAACGCGCTTTGCACGAACACGGGTTCGATTTTTGAAAAAAACGTGGAATAGTATCCGTGGGTCAGGAGGTCGTGGCCGATCAAAAATGCGCGGTCGAATTCGTTTGCGTGCGTGTTTTTCCATTCGAGGATGACGGTTTGTTTGTAATAGTCGTCGGTCATTTCGGGGTTTTCGTTGCGCTGGCGGTCGAACACTTCTCGGTCGTGCGGGTTCTTGGCTTCCCAATACGCGGGGGTCATTTCGTAATAACGGTTTTTGAAGAATCGGTCGAGTCCGGCGGTTTCGAGTTTTTGTTTTCCGATGCCGGGCAGGTATCCGGAGATCGCGTGCAGTTCCATTTGGCCGTTTGTTTGCAAGGTTTCGAGTTTTTCAAGCAGGGCGCGAACAAATGGTGCGTTTTGGGGTGCTTGGGCAATGGCGCGATCGAGGGTGTCTACTCCAAAAAACAGGGTCGTTTGGACGGGTAGGGGGCGCATGGGCAACTTGAAACCCAATCGGGTTCTTAAATTGTTTGAGGGCTATAGTCGTGGAATTGGGTTAAACGTGCGCCAATTGCTTGGGGGAATCGTTTTGTCCTTGGGCGATGGCGTGTGTCGGCCCGCTTTGCAGCGGGCGGTTAAGTGGCCTTTTTTGGCCGGTTTCAACCTATGGGATTGAGGCACGTTTATGTCGTTGCGTTTTCAAGTGGTCCGAAAGTCGGATGCCCAGATTTTCAAGTCCATGCACCCGCTCATGGCCGAGTGGTTCAAAAAGCGTTTTTCGACGTTCACGGAGCCCCAGCGCGGCGCGATTCTTGACATTCATGCCAAGCAGAACGTGCTGATCAGCGCCCCAACGGGGACCGGAAAGACGCTTTCGGCGTTTTCGGCGATTCTTAACGAATTGGTCGTGCAGGCGGATCGGGGGGTCCTTGAAGACCGCGTGTATTGCGTGTATGTGAGTCCGTTGAAGGCCCTCAACAACGACATTGAAAAGAATTTGCGCGAGCCGTTGCAGGATATTGTTGCCATGGCCGCACAGAAAAACAAGGCGTGGGACATTCGCGTGAGCGTGCGCACGGGCGACACGTCGGCGCTTGAAAAGTCGAAGATGCTCAAGAAGCCCCCGCACATTCTGATCACGACGCCCGAAACGCTTTCGATCCTGCTTTCGACCGAGAAGTTTGTGGATCATCTCAAGCGCGTGCAATGGGTCATCATTGACGAAATTCATTCGCTCGCGGGCAACAAGCGGGGGGCGCATCTTGCCCTTTCGCTCGAGCGGCTGGAATCGTATTCGCCCAATTTTACGCGGGTGGGGCTTTCGGCGACCGTGGCACCGCTCACCGAGGTCGCGCGTTTTCTGGTCGGCATGAAAAATGCGCGCCAGAGCCGCAACTGTCTTATCGTTGATGTGCCCATTCAGAAAAAGCTGGACTTGGGGCTCTTGTGTCCCGTGCCCGATCTCATGAATGCGAGTCCGCAAAATATTCAGACCGAGTTGTTTTCGCTTTTGAGCCAGCTGGTCGAAGGGCATCAGACCACGCTGATCTTCACAAACACGCGCGCGGCCACGGAGCGGGTCGTGCACCAGTTGCGGACGCGTTTTCCGACCGTGTTCACCAAGGACAACATCGAGGCCCATCATTCGGCGGTCAGTCGCGAGCACCGGCTGGACGTGGAAAACCGTCTCAAAAAAGGCGAACTTAAGTGCGTGGTCACAAGCACGTCGCTTGAACTCGGCATCGACATCGGCTTCATCGACTTGGTGGTTCTTTTGGGGAGTCCCAAGTCGGTGGCCAATACGCTTCAGCGCATCGGGCGGGCCGGTCATCGTCTCCACGACACGGTCAAGGGCCGGTTTGTGGTTTTGGACCGCGACGATCTGGTTGAGTGCGCGCTGCTTCAGAAGAACGCGCGCGAGAACAAAATCAATCAGATTCAGGTGGTCGAAAACAGTTTGGATGTGCTGGCCCAGCAGGTGTTCGGCCATGCGGTGAACGTGCCCGCCACGCGCGACGAACTCTTTGCGACCGTGACCAAAAGCTATCCGTTCCGCCGGTTGTTGCGCGCGGATTTCGAGGAGGTCGTCGACTATTTGTCGGGCAAGTTCCAGGCGCTTGAGAAACACTACGTTTTTGCCAAACTGTTTGAAGATCCCGAAACGGGGGTTCTCAGCAAGCGCGGAAAGATGTCGCGCGTGCTCTTCATGACAAATGCGGGCACGATTGCCGAAGAGGCCAAGATCAAAGTCAAGCACAACATGGCTCCGCTTGGAACCATCGACGAATCGTTTGTCGAGCGGCTCCAGCCCGGCGACGTGTTCATTCTCGGCGGAAAGACGTACCGCTTCAAGTTCACGCGCGGCAACACGTGTCAGGTGGAGCCGGCGGAAAAGAGCACGCCCACGGTGCCCCACTGGGTTTCGGAGGCGCTACCGCTCAGCTACGAACTCGCGGTGTCGGTTCAGGAGTTTCGGGAGAAGGCGTCCGCGTTGTTCGAAAAAAACGAGTCGGGCGATGTCATCACGCAGTTCATTCAAAAGGAGACGGGGGTGGATGCGGAGGCCGCCGCGTCCATGTTTCATTATCTCGAGGACCAGCACCGTTATCTGGGCCTTCCGCATCGCCACCGCATTTTCATCGAGTTTTTTGAGCACGGTTTCGAGATGCACGCGGTTGTGCACGCGCTGTTCGGGCGGCGCATCAACGAGGTGCTGGCCCGATCGCTCGCGGCGGCACTGTCGCACGTGACCCGTTTTTCGGTGCGGGCGACCGTGAGCGATCACGGGTTCATGCTTTCGGGCCAGTCGTTGCCGTTGTTCGAGGCCCTTGCGGAGGTTTCGAAAAAATCGCTGGAGCGTTATGCGCTGGAGTCGATTGGCGAGAGCGAGCTGTTTGTCCGGCGCTTTCGCCATTGTGCGAGCCGTAGTCTCATGATTTTGCGCTGGTACAAGGGCCGTTCAAAAAGCGTGGGGCGCCAGCAGATGAACGCGCGCCTGTTGCTGCACACGTGCCAGAAGATCTCTCCCGATTTTTTCATTTTGCGGGAAACCCGTCGCGAGATTTTTTCCCAAATGCTGGATTTGGCGCGCGCGCGAAAAGTGTGGGATGAGATCGAGTCGGGAAAAATCGAGATGCGCGAGGCCAAGACGGATTCCCCAAGCCCGTTTGCGCTCGGGTTGTTTGCCCAGTCCCAGTCGGACGTGCGCGGCGCGGGCGAAAAAAGCGATTTGGTGCGCCAGTTGCACGACAAAATCCAGCAAAAACTCAACACGCGCATCCACGCGGTCAGCTACTATTAAGCGGATTCACAATCCGAGTTTCCAGAGGCTTGCGCCGCCGGTGGCCCAGCCGAGGACGATGAGAAAGAGGCGGGCGAAGCCGCGCAGGTTCTCGTTTTTGATTTCGGTGTCGATGTAGGTCAAAATCACGAGAACCAAAACGATTTTGACGATGGGAAACAGAAGGGGGTTGGTGGTCAGTAAGACGTCGGAGATCACGTGTTGTTCGGAAAAGCCGTAGAAGACCACGGCGACGACGGTGGCAAATCCGTCCATGGCTTGTCCGATCATGGCCAAAACGTTTGCCTTGTTTTTGAAGAGGTTTGGCGCGAGATAGGCGTGCGCGAACTTTGTGAAGGGTTGTCGCAATAGGGCGTTGTAGCCGAAGTAGGCGACGGCGCTCACGATTCCAAGGATCAACACGGTCAGGTACAGTCGGTCCCAGTGCATGAAGTGGGGGCTTAGGAACGCAAGAAGGCCAAGGAGGAGCAGTGCGCCGAAGCCGCCGAAGTAGTCCGCGAATTTTTCTTTCCACGCGTGGCGCGTGATTGCAAGCGCAAGAAGCGTGATGGCGGCGGTGAGAAACCAGATGCCTGGCGTTTGGAAGTAGAATCCGGGCGAGAGCGGGTTGAATTCGCGTTGCACGATACCGGTGACCTCGATGAGGCGAAAACCGGCGCCCAAAAGAATGTAGGGAAGCAGCGCGCGAAGAAACGCGTAGTCGAATTTGATTTTGGCGCGGTCAAGAATCGGGAAGAGCACGAAAAAGGAGAGCAGGATAAGAATGGCGCCGTAGGCGATGGTCATGGGCAGGTTGTAGCCCGTGCCTTGGGTGAACGGGTCGGCAAAACAGGCCTTCAGGACGTCGGGTTCGAACAAACAGCCGATCGCTCGGTCAACGGCAGACTGGAGCAGGGGAATCATTATGGGTAGGACGCGGGGAATCTTTTAAAACGCCGACTATTCGCGGTTCTGTTTTTGGTCGGGCGCTTTTTTTTCCGAATTTGGTTTTTCCTCGTAGTGGCCGCGCAGTACGCGCAATATGCGCTTGGCTTTTTTGTCGCCCATGTTTTCGACGTGGACAAGTTCGTCGAACGGCGCGTTCGCCAGATTGCGCACGCTTCCAAAGTGTTTGAGGAGCGCTTTGGCCATGCGGGGGCCCACGTGGGGCAGGCTTTCGACCACGAGGCGCTGGCGCTGGGCGAGCGAAAGCGTTTTTTTCATGTGTTGGAGGGCGATGTCGCGGTTTTTTCCGGTTTGTTCGCGTTTTGCGGTCACAAAAAGGAGGGCGGCGGTCTGTTCGGCGTCTTGGGAAAAGAGGACGGGCAACCGGTAGCGGACCGCGAGGCTCGTGAGGCATCCGAGGATCGCGTTGGGGTGAATGTTTCGCGTGACAAAGAGTTCGCGGGGATCGCCTTCGAGGATAAGAAAAGGGCGTTCGAATGCGCGTTTGAGTCGGCCGACTTGTTCGAACAGTCGTCCGTCGATCATGGATTGCAAAAAGTCGTCGACGGTTTTTCGTTCGACGCCAATGGTTTGGGCGACCACGTAGTCTCCGACGTCGAGGGTTTTGAATTCGAGTTTGGCGTCGGTTTGGGCGAGCGTGCGGACGACGCGGGTGTTTTGTTCGCGCCAGTCGACGATGATTCGGATTTCGTTTGGTTTGTGGTCTGTTGCGAATCCGTTGAGCGTGGTTTGGGGGTTTTTTGCGCGGGGGTCCGGCGCGCGGTCCAATTCTTCGGATGGTTCAATCGCCGTTTCGAGTGTTTGTCGGTTCGCGGCGGCGTTGTGGTCAATGGCGTGCATGCGAAGGTCCAACGCCGTTTTGCCGGTCGCGTTTTCTGCGTGTTGGAAAGCGTTTTTTCCGGCGGGTGCTTGGGCCATGGAGGACAATGTGGCGTGCATGAGTTTTTCCTTGGCTTTGCTTACAAAATAATAGGCTTCGTCGCGCGTACCCTTGGTGATGAGGGTGATGGTGCGCCCTTTGTTCCAGCGGCCCGTGCGTCCGCGGCGTTGAATCGATCGAATTTCACTTGGCACGGGATCGAAAAAAACCACGAGGTCCACGGTCGGGATGTCAAGGCCTTCTTCGGCGACCGAACTGGCCACCAGCGTGTTGAAGGCGCCCGCGCGGAGTTCTTCGAGCGTCGAAATCTGTTCTTTTTGGTTCATGCCGTCGTCGTTTTCGCGATCGGCTTGTCCGATGAATTTGCGTGCGCGGATGCCCTCGATTTTGTTGAGGAACAAAACGATCGTGTTGATCTGGTCGCGGTAGTGGTTGAATACGATCACGCGGCTGTCCGGAAACTGTTCGAATTGCTTTGATAGGATGTTGGCAAGCACGATTTTTTTGGGGTGGTCGAGGCCGCTTTGGAGTCCTTTTCGCGTTTGGCGAATCGTGTTTTGGATGAGCGGATGGTGGACGATAAGTTTGGCGGATTTGGTGGATCCGGCGCCCGCGGCCTCGGTTTCCAGTCGTGTGAAATAGGCAAAAAGCGATTCGAGTCCCTGGGTTTCAAGAAGCGTGTGCGCGTGCGAGACCTTGAGCAGGGCCGACGTCTTGCTTGCCCCCGAGAAGAGGCTGGGCTGGCTTTTGCCGTGCGCAATCAATCGTTTTCGGATGCTGGCCTGCAGTTCAAGCTGGCGTTTTCGGCTGAAGTATTTGAGGTTGGTCGTGTGCACAAGACCGATTTTTTTGAGGCCTTCGAGTTGTTCGGAGAGAAAGCCCTCGAGTTCGCGCTTGATGGCCTTCATTTCGGGGGGAAGTTCGACCGTCGCAAATTCGGTTTCAATGGGTTTGACAAATGCGGCAAGATCCGTGTCCGAGTTTCGCTTGATTTGGACGCTTTCAATAAACAGGTTTTCGCAAACGGTCCGGATTTTTTCCTCGGTGCCTCCGGGTGAGGCCGTCAGCGCCAAAAAACGCGATTGGTCTTTTTCAAAAAAATGCTTGGCGAGGGCCACGTAGGCGTAGTCGCCGACCGCGCGATGGGCCTCGTCGAAGACCACGAGGTCGAACGGAGGCCCTTTTCGTTTTTGGATCAGTACGTCGCTTTCGATGGTTTGCGGGGTCGCGCAAACAATCTGGGCCATTTCGGCTTGTTTCCAGCGTTTGGCCGAACTCGTGGCGCCCGTGAGAAGGGCGAATTCGCCGTCCGGAAGATTCAATGCTTTTTGCATGAACCGGTGGTGTTGTTCGGCAAGCGGGCGCGTGGGGGCAAGAAACAGCACGCGGGCCACGGGGCGTTTTTCGAGTTCCAGCGCGATCCAGAGCACCGCGATCACGGTTTTTCCAAGCGCGGTCGGGGCGACGATCAGCGTGCGCTTTTTTTCGAGCGCGTGGCGCGCGAGATCGATCTGAAAACCGCGTTCTTCGACGATTCCGGTTCGAAGGAAAGGGTGTTCAAAAAAGGAGGCCATCTCCTCAATTGGCATTCGACCTTTTTTTTTATCCGAAGGGTAGGCGTTCTGCCAGTGAATCGGCTGCCAAGAGCCGATTTTTGGCGATTTTTGTCTTGGCGACGGCTTCGAATCGCCGGACGGGTCAATGTTGGCCTCGGGGTTTATACGTGCAATAGTGCGGGTTGCGTTGCACGCGGTTTTTTTCGTTGTTCGAAGAACGTTCCCCAAGTCTTTTAAACAGTTTTTGCCTGAGTTCGGCTGACTGCGATCGTTCAGTCAAACCGAAGGTGATGGAATGAGTTCTTTGCCCGTAGCAGCGGTGGATCGAATCATTCGAAAAGGCGGTTCGTGGCGCGTTTCCGAGCCCGCGGCCATGGCCCTCGCCGAAATCCTTGAAGAGGAAGGCGTCAAGATCGCGCGAAAGGCCGGCGAATTCGCCTCGCATGCCAATCGCCGCACCATCACCGACACGGACATCCGCCTCGCGGCCAAGCATCACAAATAATTCGGCTTTTTCTCTCCTATTCTTCGCACGTGGGTGCTCGAACTGGAGTAAAAACCCGGGAAAAAACCGGTTTTTGTTTTACTTGAGCGCTTCCCAGAGCACGGTTTCCTTGTTTTTGACTTTGAGGCCTTCGCCGGAGAGTTCGAAGGGGTGGATGTTTTTGTCGTGGTTGGTGCCGCGCATTTTGCGCACCAGCAAATAGCGGAAGGGCGGGTTGAAGTAGAGGCTGATCACGCCGTCGACCACGTATTCTTCGACTTCGTAGGCGCTCATCGAGTTTTTGCCGGCCTTGGCCTGCGTCGTCAAAAGCGTGGTGCAGTCGAGGTCTTTGAGCTTGTCGACAAAATTGAAGAGCAAATTGCGGATTTGGCCGCGGTTGTTCATCCACACGGTCATGGCGGACGTGGAGTCGATGACGAGGCGAGAGATGCCCTGTTCTTTGACGATGGAGCCGATGGTTTCGAGTTCGTCCTTGATTTGGTCCTTGATCGTGCCCTCGGCGCCGAGGTTCATGCGGTAAATGTTGAGGAGTTTGTTTTCTTGGTATTTGTGGATGTCCCAGCCGAACGATTGCACGTTCCAAGCAATGTTTTTGACGTGTTCTTCAAGGGTGACATAGAGTCCGGGTTCGCCGTATTGGTCCACGCCGTTGTAGATGTACTGCATGCAAAAAATCGACTTGCAGGTTCCGGCCACGCCGGCGATCAGCACGCTCGATCCGCGCGGAAAACCGCCTTCGGTAATCTCGTCAAGGCCCGGAATGCCCGTCGGGGTTCGCTCCACCATGTGTTCACCTTTTTGTTTCGTTCAACTTCAGCGTTTTTTCCTTAATATGGGTTTCTTTTTGACGGCGTCGGGGCTTCGGCGGCCCGCGTCCTCCCATTCGGCCAGTGCGGTTTCGACGGCCGCCAGAATCTCTGGAATGCTTCGGTGGGTCGTGTGAATGACCGCATCGAAATTTTTGGGGTTCGTGTAATCGATCTGATAGCGCTCTTTAAAATCGCGCACTTCGGTCTTGAGGCGCTTTTGGAGGTTCTTGACGGTCTTGTTGAGGGTCGTGTTTTCGCGTTCGCTTTCGCGTTTTTCCTTCCAAATGCGTTTTCCGGCTTCGCGCGTGTCGATGTCCAAAAAGACCTTGAACGAACTTGGGATGAACAGGAACGCCAGACGGCTGTCCATCACAAAATTGTCCTTTTTTTGCCCCAACTCCTGCGTGCGCTTGTCGATCTCGGCATCGATCGCGGGGTCCGTTCGGATTCGCGCATTGAGTTCGAGCGGCGTGAGGCCCCGGCGCTTGGCAATGTCGCGAAAAAAATCGCCGGAGGAATAGTGCGGCCAGTTGCGGTTCTTGGCAAGGATCTTGGCGATCGTGGTTTTGCCGCTTCCGGGCTTTCCAGAAATCGTGATGATCATGGCCAAGACGAAAGCCCGTACATTTTCTTAAACCCTTTCAAGCGCCGTTCTTACGATGAAACCGAACACCGCGACGGATTCCCTTAAGCGCAAGGCCCCAACGAAAAGTCGCGTGAAAAAAACCCGCGATCCGGATGTGCCATATGCCCCTTCGGTGTTTTTTGAATCCGTGTGGAAGGCCATGCGAAAAATTCCGCGGGGAAAAGTTTCCACCTACGGCGATCTTGCGCGCGCGATCCAAAACCCCCGTGCGGTGCGCGCGGTGGGCCGTGCCTGCAACCAAAACCCCGATGCGCCGCGCACGCCGTGCCATCGCGTCGTCGCCTCCGACGGCTCGCTTGGTGGCTACGCCGGCGGTTCGGCCAAAAAAATCCGGTTGCTCAAATCCGAGGGCGTGCACGTCTTTCGAAACCGAATCGTGGATTTTGAACGAATCCGCCATCGCTTCTAGTTTTTGCGGTTCAAGCGATTTTGTTAAAAGCGCCGCCTTGCCCAAATGTCGTCTTATGAAGGACGTTTTGGCCCCGTTTGCCGGCGCTTTGAAAAAAGACGCGCAGTCGCTTGCACAATGGCTTGCAAAGCGCGACTGGCGCGATCTGCGTCTTGAGGTCCGCCACGAAAAAGAGCGCGTGCGCTTTGCGCTCAAGCGACCGCTTCTTCCGGATGAGGAAAATGCGCTTCGCCAAGCCATTGCGGGGGCGGAAGTCGGCGAAGCCTCGTTTTCATTGCGTGCGCGTCGCCCCCGCGATTTGCGCGAGGCCCTTGAGGGCACGCTGTCGAACGCCGAAATGGAGAAGCTCGTCACGAGTTTCGATTCGGTGGGCGACATTGGGGTCATCGAAATTCCGGCCGAGCTCCAGAATCGCGCGGACGCGATCGGATGGGCGCTCTTGCAGGTTCACCCGCATTTCAAGACGATTTTGCAGATTACGGGCGCGCATCAGGGGCCGTTTCGCGTGCAGCCCGTTTCGGTGATCGCCGGACTCAACAACACGGTGGCCACCTACCGCGAAAAAGGCGTGGTTCTCAAGGTCGATCTCTCCA
>JAANMU010002508.1_pt1 | contig 13564 bp, 9 predicted proteins | sample 7279701 | NCBI WGS metagenome assembly JAANMU01 (sample SAMN14094539, study PRJNA606508) | bioreactor metagenome | isolation source: A lab-scale SPAN reactor treating ammonium-rich wastewater day 57 | place: Ireland: Galway | collected 2017-03-13 | reverse complement strand
CTTTACTTAATCAATTTATTTTCTAAATTTATTTAAAGATTGAACTTACTTTGATTTAGTTAATTCAAATTCTTTTCTGTCTTCACGATCATTTGCTGCCTCATAAATACTATATGGCACCTCATATTTTTCTTCTTTTGAATTTATGTATCCATCTTTTTTGAGAACGATTTTGTAAGTGCCGGGTTTAAGCTGAAGCTGAACCGGAGTATATTTTCCGGTTGAACTACCATTTATAAATATTTCACAATACGGCGGATTAGAAATTAAAGTAAGCTTCGCTATCCTGCTTAAATCATAGACAAATTTCTGGCTGCCGCCAGTTACATTAATAGTCATTGTCGGTGTTGAGCCTAAAGTAGGATGAGTTAATTTAATTCTGTATCTGCCTGCTGGTAATTCAGTGTTAAAAGGTGAATTAGTATCCTGTGCTTTTAGCTCATCATTGATATAAATACTTCCATAAGGGCGAACTAAGATTTCAACCTTACCCAACGTACCTGAAGAAGAAATCAATTCTGCTGAAAATGTAGTTGTCTTATTAACCTCTACTTCAATTGTTTCACTATAATCTGCAAAACCTTTTTTCTTTATTACTAATTTATGTTTACCAGCAATTGTTTTTGAATTATTAAAAGGTGTAGAACCAACAAATGCTCCATTCAAATAAACCGATGCTTCAGAAGGTTTTGAGGTAATTTTTAATCTGCCAAACTGTTCTGCTGATGTTTCGGCAGTAGAAGATAATTTCTTATTAATAGTCTTGGTTTTATTTAGTAGTATCTTAAATGATTCTGTATAATCAGTAAAACCATCCTGCCTTAATACTAAAATGTAATCCGCAACTGGCTGCTCATTATTCAGAAAAGGAGTTTTTCCTACCGCTTCGCCATTTAAAAATACTGTGGCACCAGGCGGGTTGCTATCTATCTTTAAAATTCCAAAACCTTTGAAATCAGGATCCTTTGTAAGAGTAAAATTAAACTGTTTTGAGCTTTCCTTCCGAACATCAATTTCGGTATCTAAAGTATTAAAGCCTGCTTTTTCAACTCTTATATTGTGTCTGCCTGAAGTAATAGAATAATTTTCTATAGGTGAATTATTTACCGGATTTCCATCAACAAATAATTTAGCTTCCGAAGGATTAGTTGTAATACTTATTCTCTCCTTCTGAACCGGATTTAAGTTAAATGAAATATTTTCATTCCTGCCAGCTTCAATAACAATGGTTGTATCAACAGATACAAATCCATCCTTGGCTACAGATAATGATATTTCACCGGCAGATTCTAATTTAAAATCCTTAATAGGCGAAACTCCAATTGATTTTTGATTAAGCATTATATCAGCATCAGACGGATTAGAAGTAATTGATAAATAAGTATCATCTGTTGAGCTGCCGCCCGGCAGGAATAAAAATAACAAAACAGCCAACAACACTATTGCTGCTACAGACGGAAATAGAATTGCAGGTTTCTTAAAATCAAATTTGCTGCTTTGTTTAACAGTTGGTTCTTTTACTACACGTTCAATAATTGTTGTATCCTGAGCTTTGCCTTTACTTTTTTCAGGATGATATTCTCTTTCAAAGCTGTATATATCTTCAAGCATTTCATCAGCAGTTTGATACCGCTTATCAGGATCTTTGTTGATTGATCTGGAAATAATTTTTGTAAATTTTTTCGGAATACCGGCATTAAATTTTACTGGTGAAGGAATTTCTCCATCAACAATAATCTTCTGAATAGTAAAATCAGAATCAGTTTTATCAAACGGTACCCTACCGGCAATCATTTCATAAACAGTCATACCTAAGGAATACAAGTCACTTCGCAGATCAACATTCTTTAATCCTTTAACCTGCTCAGGCGACATATAATATAAGGTTCCAGCTCTTGCCTGAGTAACAGTACTTGCAGGACCTTTTTGTTCAACTACTTTTGCCAGACCAAAGTCAGTTACTTTTATTTTGTTCTTATCAGACAAAAGAATATTACTTGGTTTAATATCACGATGAATTACACCGACTTTGTGAGCATGACCAATAGCATTAAGAAGCTGCTTTGTTATTGATACTGCATCAGAAATATTGAACGGACCATTTTCCTGAAGGTATTGGGATAATGGAACAGACTCAACATATTCCATCACCATAAAGAAACCTGCATCAGTTTCTCTTAAAGCATAAACACCAACTATGTTTGGGTTTTCAAGCTTTGCTAATGCTTTTGCTTCTGTCTTAAATCTTCTGACAAAGTTCTCATCTCTTGCGAGAAAAGGATCAATCATTTTCAACGCAACAACTTTTTCCAGATTAGTATCGAGTGCTTTGAATACAACACCCATACCTCCTCTTCCAATCACTTCAAGGATGCGATAACTATCGACAGTTTTACCAATTAATGAATCCATTTACAATACCGAGAGTATAATTCTATATTTGTTATTTTTCGAATGCTGAATTAATTACAAGATTGCTGAATTCAACTTCAACATTTGAGTCAGCAAAAAAGCCAAACTTACCTTTTATAAAATCGCTGCCAAGATACGATTCTAAAAGTTTATTGTCATTATATATCATTATCCAGGGACCAAGACATTTCAACTTTATTTGAAATCCATTTTTACCTGTATCCATAATCTGCTTGCCGGTTACAATTGTTTCCTTTTTATCATCATTAACTTTAATTAAGGAATAACTACGTGAACTATTCAACGTAAACAGATAGTAATTTTCAGTTCCATTGTTTTCATTCTTGTTATATCCAATAATAACTCCGGCATTTTCATTAGAATGATCATCAAAGGACACATCAACATTTAAGTCAATATCTTCCATTGCTTGCTTATAAAAAATCTTTTTGGATTTATTTGTTTTCAGAAATACTACTCCGCTTCCCTTATCCTTAAAATCGCTTCCGGATAAACCGGGTCTTTCCCAATTACCTAAATTAAAGTCTGCAAAGATTATTTCTTTTCCATTGTTATCTTTAGTTACTGTTTGATCATCGGGAAGTTTTTTTTGTTGATCTTTATTTACCCTGGTTGTCTTATCATCTTTAGATAAATCTTTATTAAAAGATTTTTCAATTACCATAATTTTATTATTTAACTCTTTATCATTCGGGTCAAGAGTAAAAGCTTTCTTAAAGTTTAACAAAGCTTCATCTTTTTTGTTTACTGCTAAAAGATCATTTCCGGTCCGAATATATTTCTGCACAACCTGCTCTCTGCCGTTTAATGCACCAATGTGCAGCGGATTTTGATTAAGTATTAAATTATAAAGAACCATTGCACTATCAAGTTTACCTTCGGATAACAGGTTATTTGCTTCGGTTAGAAGTGCATCAGGATTATCATGCGGAATGATTTCCTGTTTAATTTCAGTACTATCAGAGGCAGTGATATTCTTTTTAGAAAAAAGACCAGTTATTTCTTTCTGAAAAATTAAAACAAAAACTGCAATTAAAATGACCATCAGTAATAAAACAGTAATCGAAAACCATGAATTTTTCTTTTTAACTGCCGGAGTTTGTCTTATCTGATTATCATTTGAATGTTCATCAACAATTTTGATTACCAGAACAGTAACATTATCATTTCCGCCGCGGTCGTTTGCCAGAGAAATTAATTTTTTGCAGGCTTCTTCTTCAGGATTACTTAATACTATTTTTTTAATCTCTTCAGGAAGAACCTTTGAAAGACCATCCGAACATAAAACGAAACAGTCCCCGCTGCTTATAAAAATATTTTCAATCAAATCTACTTCAAGATCAGTTTCAATTCCCATTGCTCTTATCAGTATAGATTTTGAAGGATGATTTTTTGCTTCTTCTTCCGTAATAATTTTTTTGCGTACCATTTCCCCAACTTCTGTATGATCGTTTGTAAACTGAACTATACTATCATCAGATATTTTATAGATTCTACTATCACCAACGTGAGCAATATGTGCCCGGTCATTTTCTATTACAAGAGCTGAACAAGTAGTACCTTTTTTACGGAATTGAAGAGCTTCCTGAGAAGTTTGATTGATTTTATAATTTGCTTTTTTAAATGAATATAAAAGCGCACTTGAAATAATTTCAGAATCAAAAGAGAAGTACTCGTTTCCAACAACATCAACAGCGGTTTGGCTTGCTTCTTTACCGCCGGTATGACCGCCCATTCCATCGGCAACCATAAACAAAATGCCTTTGGATTGATACATATTTAAATCATCTTTTGGAAATTTACCAAAGCTGTCCTGATTCTCAGTTCTTACAAGACCAATATCGGAAGCTCCGAAATATTTTATACCAAGCTGCTTCTTTTCTTTCAATAGATTATACCTTATAGAGTTAATTGAGCTGTTGCAAACTGCTTAACAACGGATTATCAAAATCAAATCCGAATAATCGTGGATTTTCACCGATTACTGCGGCAGAAAAAATATAGAAAACATAGTTATATGTTTCATCCGGAATTCTTTCACGGTATTTAACGAGTAAATTCCAAAAATTTCTTTGTTTCGGATCTTCGGGTAATTCATTGACAAGTCTTCTGAAATTATTTTCGCCCCAATTGTATGAACCAATAACAAGTAAACCTGAAGCCTGCGCTTCGGTCTGATAAATAAACTTAATATACTTAGCCGCGGCATTTGTAGCTTTAGGTACATTAAAACGATCGTCTAAAGGATCGTACTGATTTAATTCAACTAAAGGACCTGTTTCCAAACCATATTGCCGGGCTGTCATCGGTATGAATTGCCACATCCCTTTTGCATATCCGTATCGTGTAATCGGTCCGACGATATCAAACTTAAAATCACTTTCCTGCAATGCAAGATAAAAAAATTGCGGTGGTAAACTCTGTTTTAAAAATGCTTCAATTATCGGTCTGACATAGTTGTTTTCCTGTGCGCGTGTTATTGCGGATTTTAATCTTGGAGATGATTTCCACTTGTTGATAAAAGTCTTTACCTCTCCGACAAAATTTTCAGGCATATTAATTTCGCATTCACCAAATAATCTTGCCATTTTAAGAATCAGCCTGTCCTCTTCACTCAGATCATACACATCAAGTTCACCAACATATTTGTCATAAATTTTTTCCATCCTGTTATAATCCCCGCGCATCTTTTCAATAGTCTGTTCAACTTCTGTATTACCTGTATTTTCAACCACTGAAGATAATTTTGAAAGCTGAATATCAATCCCTTTCATCTGATAAAAAATAGATTCAGCAAGTTCTTTTTGCTCGTTAGCTTTTATATGCTGATAAACTGCATAAGCTGATGCAAGTAATCCCATAAATGCAACAACGGCAATTATCAGCCAATATTTTTTCGATTGTTTTTTCTGAACAACTTTAAATGCCTGCTGAATCATTCTTGTATGATCGCCGGCATTAGGATTATTACCTTCCTGTTCAAAATAACGCTGAATATAATTTTGTAAAGAACTATCTGTATCGGATGCGCCGGATGATGATGGTTTACTTTCAGTATCTTTAATTAATTCAAGATTAATTATCGGACCATTTTTTCCCAATTCAAGTTTAATTGGATTAGAGAGTATAATATGATCAATTTTATTTCCGTTCAGATAAGTTCCATTACTGCTAAACAGATCAGCAATAAACCATTTACCTTCTTTATAAGATATTTCCAGATGATCACGGCTTACCAAACCATCATCAATTTTAACAGCACAGGTATCAACCCGACCTATTCTAAAAGTATCTTTAAAAAAGTATTCTTTTTTTTGTGATTCTCCTTTTTCTATAGTTAATCGGACAATAGTTTTATTCTGTTCATTTTTTATTGATGTAGGTTCTGTACCCATAATAGAAACATAATATCAATTCTTTAAAATAATATAAAGTTGTTATTTTTTACCAGGACTAAAACTAAGCATCATTCTTAACACAGCGGGCCCAATCGTCTGCCTTGTTTTTTTTGTAAAGGTTGCTGTTAGTTTATATGCTTTTTTATTATCCATTGCATAAATCTGATGCTGATATATCCTTAAATCATCTGTTGGATACCAGCTGAAAATTACTTCATAAGCATTGCTTCCATTTGTTAATTTAGTCTCGCCTTGTTTAAGAAGCATATATGATTTTAGTTCGCTTTCCAGTGTTTGTATCTGCATAAGAGAATACTCGGTAAGATCTTCTGTAGAAGGTTCTGTATCAATAGTTACAATAACATTATGTTTAATTCCATCAGTAACCGGACCCTCTAAAGTATAGATAGTTTTATCTTTCCAATCCTCAAGCTGCTCTAATGAAAAACCGTTTCCCTGAAATGGAATTGTTTTATCTTTTACTGCGGGCTGCTGCGATTGCTGGGATTGTCTTTGAGGTTCAGTTTTTTGCAGAGGTTTGTCAGCGGGAGAAGTTTCTGTTTTCTCCGGCATCTTTGCCTCTTCATCCTTTTTAGGAGACTGATTTTGAAACTGTTTGTAATATTCCGGGATATCCATTTTAATCTATACCTTCATCAGATAAATGTTCAATAAGAGAAATCCATTCTTTTGAAGATTTAATTCTTTCAATTTCCTTATCTTTTTGATCATCAGTCATGTTTAAAAATAATTTTTCATTAATCATTAATTCTTCTTCAGTTTCTTTAAATGCAGTAAGCCGGCGCAGCATAAGATACCCTTCATCGCAGACACGGCGAGGAACAGGTTGTTCTTCCATAAGAGCCTGAGGCTCGGGATCATTCAATTTTCTTTTATCAAGAAGCATTGAATTAAGAACAGAAGTCATTTTATTTCTGTTATTTAAGATAACTGATACAAGAACATCAGTTTCCCAAACAAAATTGTCTTCATTTTTTGTATCAAGTGATTCCAGAAGAGGAGTAAATGCCAAGTCGCCTATTGACATTAATACCATAGCAGCTTTTTGTGATTCTTCTTCTTTATCAGAGTGTAATATTTTTACTAATTCAACTGCATCTTTCCTTGATTCTTCCGATATATCCTTACTAAGCGAGTCCATCTTTTTATTATCTGTTAATCTAATCTCCTTCAGCAGCGATGAGATATTTTTGTTTTCCATTTTTTGTTCCTCATTTGTTGATGAATCATTACAGCCTGATAATAAGAAGACAAAGAGAATATAGAAAATATATAGTTTGTTCATTCTTTTGTTTTCAAAGTTTTTAGAAAAGCTGAAACTTTGCTCTTCTACTTCTAAGAAGATTATTTGTCGCTCTTTTAGCATATTCAAGGCTGCCCCACCATGATTGATAAGCATTTACTTCTGAATAACTTAGTACGTAGAACAACCAATAACACCACCCTCTATAATCACCAGGTCTATCAGAAAAATATGCAAACCGATCGGTGGGTGGTATATCTCTTGCCCAATTTTTATAGGGATTCTTTCTTATAATTTTCCAATAATGAAGTTTTGAACTGCATCCGAAATGACAGAAGACTTTGCATTTCAATTCTATTGAGCCTAAGTCATAAGGATTACTTGAAGTATTCTCCCAGCCTGCATGAAGTAAAATATGTTTTTCTTTTCTGATAAAACCCCAATAGCGGTTTGAAGGGGATTTAAATGCATCCAGTACAAAGTTTTTTAAAGAATCCGGCAAAGTAATTCTTCTCAAATCAAGTTTTGCTTCGGGATGTCTGTCTTTAATTGATGGAGGTCTCTCCTCAACTGCAACCGGAGCAAATTTATACTTATGGTGTATGATGTCAGAAAAAGGGATGCCAACAAAAGGATAAGCAAGTCGAAAAATTCCATTACGATTGCTATCACCTTGTTCCCATCTATCTCCTTCAATATAATTATCAGAAGAAACATCAGGATCAAAGCAGGTTCCTCTGCCATAACGCGAGTGCCCTGCATAAATAACATGAATACCGGGCGTTTCTAATGCTTTGTGAAAATCATCTTTACTTCTTACAATTTCAATAAAAAAATGTACCCGTTGATCATCACTGATATATTCAAAGTGAGTTGAATCCAAAGCTGTAAAATTTGAAGTAAAGTTATTTTTCAAAAAATCTTCCAATGGTTCTTCAGAATATCTGGGTTCTCTGGCTTTTCTTGCTCTTAAGTCATCATCACGAAAATCAAGCCCCTGAGCTACGATAATTTTCCGCTTCTCATAAGTTAATCTAAAAGCAATTAAAGAACCGGATGAACCCGAACTTGTTCCATCAGTCATATTATAACTTGTTTATTTAGATATTAATTAATAACAATTATTATTTTGATATACCTACGCCTTTAATATCTTCAAATTCAATTTCGTATTTACCAGGCGGAACACTTTCAATTTTTGCATATCCTTCTGAATCCAATTTCCCTTCTTTTTTCTTACCATCAGAGAATTTTATTTTATATGAAATGTCTTTCATAGGATTTCCTTCCTGATCCACTAGTTTTATCTCAATCCAATCTTTAAACTTCAATAAATCCGAATCAGCATAAACACCGCCTACATCAACTCTAAAAAAATATTCCGGGTTCTTATATCCTTTTTCTGTCTCCTGATCGGTTGGTATGTTTTTGGTGTCAGTCTGAAATTGAAATTCCCAATCAACTTCTATCTTTTGATTCTTTACATTTGTTTTAAGACTGGTGATCAGATCATGTGCTCCATCACTATCATGTTCAAAAATTAAAACCTTACACTCAGCGCCCTCATAAGTATCGGTAACATCTGCAGAAATCTTTAATATATCACCTCGTTTAGCTTCCTGTTTATCCCACTTTAGATTTTTTATCTTCGGGGGCAGATAAACATATAAACAATTGGATTTTTTACTTAATCCATGTTTTGACAGCTTTACTTCAGCATATAACTCATCTTTTGCTTTTTCCGGAATTTTTATTTTAGTTAACAGGTAATTACCAGCGATCTTTGTTTTAATTGTATCAAAAACTTTACCTGAACTATCAGTTATTTCTATTTTAGCTTCGGAATTATTACCGACAAAGTGTGTATTAATCTCGAGACCAACCTCTGCACCATTACACCCGATTCCCGCTGTCCAGACAACCCGGTCAATTGATGACTTGAGTTTTATTTTATTGGATTTATCTGTATTTCCTTTGTGGTCTGGCATTTTTATTCCATTAGATAAACAGTTGTTTTTGTACCAAACATCAACCTGCCCTGATCATCTAAAACAGGCGGGGTAAAAATCTTTCCTTCAGCTTCATAATTCAGCAATTCATTACCTTTTGCATCAAGTCTTATCAACTTATTTGCTGCAGCAATGATAACAGAGTTATCAGCAAATGCAGTTGCAAAGTTTATATCTCTTATTACTTTAGACCAAATAAGTTTCTTGTCTTTAATACAAAACACTTTATTGTTAGTAAGAATAAATATAAATCCATCCGGAGTTAGGACCGGCGGGCATAAGACGGGTCTTGCATCAACAAAATCATCTGCAACTTCAACAGAATACTTTTCTTTTCCGTCAAAACTTAAACACTTCAGATTTACAAAATGCTTTGAAGTATAAGCTAAGTATATATCACCTGCTTTGGAACTGCTGGCAAAAACTGAATTATAATCCTTTGGTAAATCAAAGCTGTAATCCGGATCAGCTTCATCTGATTTTTTTCCTAAAATAAATATCTGTCCCTGAGTTGGTGAAAAGGTAAGAACAAAACCCTTTTCATAATTAACTAACGGTAATGACGGACATATTTGATTATAATATCTTTTATGCCAGATAAAACCTAAACTTTTTTTAGGTGCCTGAAAGATTAAATATTCAGGTACCGAAGTATCAACAATGTCTGAATAATAAATCTGAGCTATTAAACCATCTGTATCGGGCTGGAATAATATTATCTGTGATTCATCAATTACTCCACTTATCGGGTATTTACTTATCACAATGTTATTTTGATAATCAACTGCTTCCATATCATCTTTCCGGGCTGCTGACTGATAGAAGAGCAGTTTATTATTCAGTACAACCTGCGAGCCATACCATTTAGATCGTCTCCATTTAATCTTACCTTCTCCGGTAAAACAGATTATTTCGGATGCAGTATCAAGAAAATAATCTTTGCCGTCAGTTAAGATTACTCTGATTTCAAGATTAGATACACTCTTATCACTGATCTCAATTTCACGAAGAATTTTACCATTAACTTTAGGAATTGAGTTAATGAAAGAATCGTGGCGCGAATTTGAATAATACTGTGTGTACATATTGTTAGCTATAAAAAGATTATAAATCAAACATAGTATAAGTAGCATTGCCTACTCCAGGGCTGCCGACCCAATTAATTATAGTACTAAAATCTGTTTTTATCAGGTTTCCATTTCCGGTTTCTTTTCCAAACAGATATCTGATGATCTTTTCCTTTTCAGTATCCCAATCAACTTGTATTCTTTTGCCTGAAGTAGTAAAATTATTTCCAAGTTTAAAAGTTACTTCAATATCATACTGGGAATTAGCTGGAGCTGTACCTGTATAAACCTGATAACTTGGAGTAAAGACAACAAATAAATTTTTAATGTCGTTACTGTTCGATGTTGCTGCTCTAAACTTATTATTAAGCATAACACCAATATCATTATTCAGTCTTTGTGCCCAGCTGCGTTGAGATGCAAAACTCCAATTTTCAGTACTTGAATTGATAAATTTTAATGCAAGCCGTATTCGAATGACAAGAATACCATAAAATGTCTGACCTTCTTTAGCCATAATTGAAAATTCATCATCGCCAAGTTTATATATTAATAAATCCACTTTATGATTAGCAGAAATTGTATGATCAACTAAAGAATAAGCAGCGATCTCAACATTTCGATATTTATCATCAAGAAAAAAATTATGTTTATGCTTAAGCCCCTGAAAGGTAATTTTAAATTTTGTGTCTTTCAGAAATTCGTTTAAGTTTTTGCCGGAACCAGATTCATCATTAAGCCACAGTATATATTTCCAGTAATTTCTGATTCGTGGGGTACGGTTATGATACATCCTGGCTAATTCGTCAAACCTGTATGGACCTCCGACAGCGGTAAATGGCTGATCATATCGTGGTAATCCGGTCCAGGTATTACTGCCTGATTCAAAATTATAAAGATAAGAATCCCAGTTTCCTGTAGCGTGACCCATCTCATGGTGATTTGTAAGAACTGCATAAGTGTTTCCATCAACATCTTTCAAAGAATTATTTGGATCGGGTGTACCAAAATATGTTGGATCAGCCTGATAGTCCCGGCTTCGGAATTTAGCATCGCCTGTTCTCATCCAGGCACCATTTGTATTATCTGTAACACTTACTAAACATTTATGTCTGTCTCCATTAGTATCATTTTTTGCTTCCATATAAAAGAACAGTCTGATTAAAATGTCTTCTGAACCGGAGTGTTTTTCAATTAGATAGTTTTTGTTCATCCTTGTCATCGCATTAGTCATTCCCTCTTTACGATGATTTGTTACATCAGCAGCCGTTCCGCCTTGATTGAAAATAAATCTGCAATTCCAATAAATTATTAAATAATTGAGCGGCTTATTATCCAGCTCAGCGCAATCATGGAAATAATGCATTTCGTAATTACCGCAGCCATCTAATGCGTAGGCTTTAGTCCTGTCTGAGGCATCAGTTGCAATTACACTTTTAGATTTATGCAAAGATGCATCGTCCTTTAGAGCTAACCTTGCACCAACAACATGATTTTTTTCATAATCAAAAGATGTGTCACCTTCTCCTGATCTTTTAAGTCCGACATCATAAAAATTGTTACAAAAATATACCGCCCTTGTAAATATCGGTACATCGGTAATAAGGTTATACTTAAACTTACAATTTGTAAATACTGGTTGATCAGGTTCGGGATTATAGATTTTTAATCTTCGTAAGTTCTTGTCCTTTCCATCAACATTTTCCATAGTTTCGTAATCAACACAGAACAAGGCATAACGGGAATTATCATCCAAAGCAAGAGCAGAACCATCCGGTTTTTTATCTGATAGGATCTGACTTTTAGAAGGATCTGCTAAAACTATATCATCCAATGAAAATGTAAGCGGCTTTTCTTTATTAGTAACCTTATCACCAAATGGCTTTAACTGAAGCTCATCTTTAAATACTTTCTCAAATCTTTCACCTTTATTTATATCTCCATCATAACGTGTCCAATAATTTCTTGATGACCACTTTGCAGGCAGATCATAATATTTTTGCCGTTCAATAAAACTTATCTTCTTGATTTCATCAGGTGTTTTTTCAACAATAACAGGGTCGGTTTTATCATCTTCAGTGTAAATCCACTTATTTGTCGATTCAAATTCAAAATAGAATTTTTTTCTTTCTGGTTTTTTTATCTTTTTCCCAAACTTAACTTTAACAAAAAAAGTGTCATCTTTATAGATTGTCTCACTGAGAATTTCTTTTTTATTATCTTCATAAGCCTTAATAGTCAAACCCTCTGGTACCGGTAATTGTTTTTTTTGAATCTTGTCGTAATAGACTAATCTGATATAATAAACTACAGACTTTAAATCAGCAGGATCGATATATAATTGTTTAAAGTAAAATTTCTGCCAAAGAGGACATTCTTCTTCTTTATGCGTGCGGGTCTTTACTGCCGGACAATTCATTTCAGGAATTTCATCTTTATCAAAGAAAAGTATTTCTACTCTTCTGTTACGCTGTGATTTGTAATTGTCTTTATTTTTTGATTCAATTGGAAATGACTCACCACAGCCGATAAATGGTTTTTTATCATCAATAAATTTAACATCAGATTCTCTTCTTCCATTCAGATCTGCAATTGAAATTTCAAGCACTTCGGCTATTTCTTTTGAATAAAGATCATAAACATTTTCCCAAATTTCCTTAGTCCATCTATGTTTAGAATCATTATTTACTATCTTAAAGTTTTTATCGGCATTTACTGAATCAATTTTATTAAGAAAGTTTTGTGTGGCTTTTTTTGTAGCATCATTATATTTATCATTGATTTCACCGGGGTCACATCCGCAATTTAGTTTTGGTTCAAAGTATTTCATTATCTGCTGATAATCTTCAACCTTATGTCTGTTGTATGATAACTCAGCCCATTCTTCTCTTTTTCCGATTAACAAATAAAGAACATTTTGTGCCCTTTCATCTGAAAGGGTAAAATTAAATTCCGGCGTTCCTGAGGTATCCGTGTGACCGGTTACAATCATTCTTACATCAGGATCAAATTCAAATTGCTTAAAAACAACAGCGAGAGCTTTGATACCAGTTATATCCAGGCTTTCATCACCAGATTGAAGATTGCCGTCTTTAGAACTTTTTCCCTTTGGATTTTCAGGCATTAACACACAACTGTTAAGATGGAAAAGTACATCTTCCATTTCAAGGACTGACACTTTAACAAACTTCAGAATAAGTTCGTTCTTTTTACTGGTTAAAGCTGAAGATTTGCCGGTTCCAAATACATCTCTGAAAATAACATCAACTTTATTTTGATCACCATTACTCATATAATCACTTAGGGCTTAAACGAAATTTTAATTTTACCGGGCGGGATTTTTTCAATCTTTGTTTTTCCGTTACTATCAAGTTTTCCTTTCTTGATTTCTCC
>JAANMU010002507.1_pt1 | contig 13564 bp, 8 predicted proteins | sample 7279701 | NCBI WGS metagenome assembly JAANMU01 (sample SAMN14094539, study PRJNA606508) | bioreactor metagenome | isolation source: A lab-scale SPAN reactor treating ammonium-rich wastewater day 57 | place: Ireland: Galway | collected 2017-03-13 | reverse complement strand
AGCTGCCATGCTTCAAAGTGCGCGGCCAGTGGCGATTCCGCCGCCAGGACCTCGACGCATGGATGGCGGCGCAGATGGCCGTGCCCGCGCAGCCGGCGGCGAAGCGCAAGGCTTCCGAGAAGAAGGGTCGCGCCAGTCGATGACAGGCTCTGGCGTCTCGCAGCGTGGCGGGAACATCGGAGCGTCATCCTGTGCTCCGCGACGACGTAGCGAATGGCATCAATAGCGCCCATCGAGCATCGAACATGCCTCCTCGACGTCGACCTCCACCTCGGCCCAGTACGCATCCTCGTACTTGTGAACCTCGATCTCGCCCCGACTTCCGAGGATCTCGACTGCCCACCTTGGAAGATCGAACGGCGCAGCCATGTATGAGACCGTTCCCGTGGCGAGGTTCTGGAGGAGATCCTTGCACTCGGATTCGGACCGATGCCGACGGCAGAAGGCATCCCACTTCGCACGGTCACGGCTCCAGGCGAAGCGCGTGTGCGACTGCCAGTGCAGCGGGCTCGTGTACTCGTAGCCTGGTCCGGCGCACAATATGACCGCGCTCTTCTCCAACGTCTCGGTAACTGGATGTAGTTGCGGCTTGGCAACAGCGTTCTCGACGACCTCATGGCAGGTGTTGCGGCGTCCTCCGGGCGCGCTGAGACACTTCTCGTCGTCAAGTCGGCAGAAAAGCGACGCTTGCGTTGCGCACCAGAGTCCAACCTTCGCGCACGAACGCACGCGATACTTCTCCGCCTCGAGATAGGTCTGGTACTCGGTCTCCGTCTCGCCACGACGGGGTGGACGCGGCGTCACGAAGTAACCTGCGTGGATCTTCGTGCTGCTACCCTTCATGCATACGTCCTGCTCTTTGTCGATGGCGAGAAAGCCGCGCTCCGACGGCGACTCGCTCCCTTTCCTCCGCATCGGGTCGCGGCTGAATGTGCGACCATCGATCGAGACCGTCGTCGCGCAGCCAACGAAGGCTAGCACCGCGGTCGTCAGGACGAAGTATCGAAGCAATTCGAACATCGTCGTACTCCTCAGTGTGCCGCATCTGCCGGCGACGAGGCCGGACGACTGCACCAGTCGACGTCGCGCTTCGTGCCGCCGACGTACCGATAAGCGAGCTTGCGTTCGAGCAGGACGTCGCGGATCGATTTACCGTCAGCGACGACGTCGGCGTCGATGCGGAAGTACTTGTCCCTGCCAATGTCCTTGAGGTCGATGCGGCGAGCTTTGCTCAGCACCGCGGCGACGACGTCGCGCGCCTCGATGGCACGGTCCCTTTCGCATTGCGTTTTGCCTTTGACCTCAGGCGTGTCGATGCCCCGCACTCGAACTGCAATTGCGTCGCCGAGCAGCGGATGAACGTCGGGAATTTGGATCGTTATCGTATCGCCGTCGTAGTTCTTCAGGTAGCGCACGCAGCGAAACATCGTCGCGTCGTGCGCGCATTTTCCAGCCGCCGGCGCTGCTTCAACGACTGCCGTGGCGGTATTGGCGGCGCGTCCCATGGGACGCTCGATATCGGGACGGTCGACCTTCGTCGGCGAGGCGCAGGCACTGGCGAGAAATAGCGAGATCGCGACAAACCAGCGCATGGCGGCCTCCTACGGCAACTTGATCGTTGGCATGTCGGCAGACGACCCCATCTCGGCCTCGCCGAACGTCTGGTCCGGCGTTCCGACTGTCACTTGATACGAGAGCAGGTCGCCGGGGAGGTTGGTCTTCATGTGCCGAATGAGCAGCTCGAGGAGCTGCTTCTTCTCGTCGGTCCTGAGCGCCGCCCACTCGTTGAAGCTTACAGATACGAAGAGCCAGCGCGTGAGCCCCTTGGATTCCAGATGCGTGTCGATGCTTGGCAAATCGGCCTTCAGCTTCGCCTTGATGTCGGCGGCATAGGCACGCGCTTGGTCCTTGAGTCCATCGACGGACGCTTTCGGCGCCTGCTTCGCGGACAACGTCCGAAGGTCCTCCGGCGCGAGGGGGACATACTTGGGCGAGCCACCGGCCGGCTCGCCGTCGAGCGCGCCGACGTCGTTTTCGCCGCGCTCCAGCGCCGCGATGGCGGCCACTGCGTCCTTTCGCTCGCTGGACGCCTCTCCTCTGGCCCACTTGAGGATCTTGTCATCGGGAACCTTCCCGACCGAGATCGCCATGTTGAACTCTCGGGCGCGGCTGGCGAGGTGCATGGCGTACATCTGCGTAGCGCGCTTTGCCCGCTCCTCGACCGTCGTGGCGATGAGCGTCAGCCTCGTCAGCGCCGCGTGCTCTTGAAGCGCGGCGATGCGGGCGGTGAAGCCCTGATTGAACGAGCGCCAGCTCTTGGACCACTTGCCACCCGTGGCCTTAATGGCGGCGTCCAGCTCGTGTTCCTCGGTCTGGACTTCCTTGAGGACAGCCTTGATCGTGGCCGCCACCTGCTTCAGTCTGCTCGCTTCGTCCGCAGTCACCGAGGCGCTGTCGGTGGCCGGTGGAGGCTTGACGTCATCTGCCGCCGATTGCATGGGGGCCGCCGTCGACGACGCGGGTTCGGCCAACGTTGCCGCTGCGACTGGGGCCTTCGCTGGGTCCGTCACCAAATTCGCTGCACTCTCGGTCTGCCCGCTGGGCAGCACCTTCGGTGCCACGGCGGCGATGATCGCGAGGAGGAGCATGTTGACGAAGCCACCGCCGAAGAAGATGAGCTTCCTCGACGGCACCCACGCACCGCGCGCAAGAGCGCGGGGTTTGATAAGCCCGACGATCGTCGCCACGAGCGAGGCAAGGTACGCCAGGCACAGGATCGTAAAGAGCATCGTTTACCTCCGCGGACGGCAGTTCGAGCTGGGCGTCGCCCAGCAGTGGGATCCGTCAACACGTAAATCCCTCTCGGACGAGTCGAAGGCCGACGTAAGCGATAGGTTACCTAAAAGAACCCTACGAGTTCCTTATGCTGGCGATTGTCACTCCGTAACCTTGAAGTTACGGGGGAGAAAATGTCGCTTCAGGAGCTTGTAGCCAAAAACATTCGAGCCCTTCGAAAGCAGGCGGGCTTGACGCAAGAGACGCTTGCGGCGCGGATCCGAACGACACGCAATAACGTGGTCGTCATCGAGTCCGAGCAGGGACGGAACCTTACGCTCAGTTCCATCGAGAAGCTCGCCAAGGCGCTCAACTGCTCACCTGGCGACCTAATCTCGGACCCCGAGCAGCAAGGAAAGCTACCGAAGAAGCTGCTTGCTGGCCTTGATTTCGCGATCCACGCCCTTCAGAGCTTTCGCTCTCGCGTTGGCTAAATCGCGTGCTCCCCAGCGGGCACCAGTCCGCGAGATCCGCCTCCCAAACGCACGACCGTGGCTAGCGAAGTCGTGGAAATTCCGAGACGGGGGGAGGGGCGGTCCTATCTCGACGTCGCGTAGCGACGCAGGAGACGCCAAATCTTGTTCCGGCTCGTCTTGAGAGCCCGCGCGATCGTGACCGTGCTGTTCCCTTTCGAGTGCAAGAAGAGGATGTCACGCAGGAGCTCGGGCTCGTCTCGCTCGTAGTCCTTTGGACCGCGGCGCTTGCCGCCGGACCCTTTCGGCCGACCGAGCTTGACACCGCGCGCACGCGCTGCCGCGAGGCCGGCTTTCGTTCGGGCTGAGATGTTCTCGCGCTCCTGCGCCGAGGCTAGGGACCGCGCCGCAACGAGGAACTGCTGCAGCGTGCTACCGAAGGGAACCGCTCCTTCGCCGGGGACCTCGACGGTGACGCCACGTTCGCTGAAGGTCCGCATAATCTCGAGCAGGTCCAAGAAGTCGCGCGAAAATCTCGACAGCTCGAAGGTGATGATCCTGTCGATACGACCGGCGCGGACCTCGGCGAGCAGCCTCTGGAACTGGACGCGGTCGGTCGTCTTGCCGCTGATACCGTCGTCGACGAACCAGATGACGTCATCGGCCGCGTAACTCTTCGCGGCGATCCACTGCTCGACCGCCCCGCGCTGCGCAGCGGTTTCCTGTGCCGAAGTCGATGTGCGCAAGTACGCAGCCGTCGTCATTGGAGCCCCTCCCGATCAAGGCGTTCCCTCCCTCTCGGACCCGCCTATCTAAAACGTAAGGGTCAGTTTTTGCTGGATTTTGCTACGGAAGTCGGACCGTTCCGAGAAAACAAAGGCATTTTCGCGATGGTGGCGTCTATCTTGCGGCGGGGTTCCGCCCGAGGCCCGCGCCCGACTGCGCGCAGGAGCCGCGCTTTGGCCGCCCTGGCAGGCATCTGGAGAGGAAGAACCGATGGGGACAGAGCCCTCGCCGCTCGGTGCCGGAACGAAGGCGCCCCCCCGAAGTGGTGAGGAGCCTCGAACGTTGAGGGCCGGGGGAAACACTCATTCGACGTCGGCTGACTCCGGCATTGGCGACTTTGGAGCCGGGACTGGACCCAGCCCGGGAAGGGGCGGCGGCAGGGGGTCTGCGATGCCGGTATTTGGTGCCTGTCGCTAGCTCATCCTCGGTGATCGTCGCGACCGGCTTTGAGCAGTTGCGCGACCGCGCGGGCAGGATAATTCTCGCCTACGCATCGTGACGCCCTGCGGTTCGCGTTTCCTGCCCATCGCGTCCCTGCTTCTATTCGACGCCGCTCAGAGCTTTAACGCCCGAGAAAACTCGCCGCCTGACCGAGCTGCAATTCGGTCATGCAGGCCCCAAACGGCAGCTCGTTCAGCGGTTACTCGAGGGGCATCGCAATGGCATTTGCCTGCAAAGATGGTTGGCACTCGCGGTGCATTGGCGGATCCCATTTCCCGCGGCATCAAAGCAGCTGGTGGCCGGCTGGGTCCCCCGGGGTATGGGCCCGCTTTGGACCGTCGAAGGGCTGGCGGAGCACCTCCTCACCTGTGCCCGTACGTGCTACTCGATGGGAGCGTTCTGGAATGCCCTTCCTTGTAGCCCAGAGCGCGTCTCCATCTCATCCCTAATACCCGGTGTGCTCCGCAGCTCAAAGGCTTCAGGGCACCGATACTCCTGGGCCGCCCCTCCGGTTCTGGATTCAGGCCGGTGCCTTGTCGGTTGCGCTGGTGGTGCTCCTCTCCCTCGATGCTCGGGAACTGGACTCCGTGGCTTCGGGCAAGGTCGTCGGTACGACGAAAACGACGCTGACGACCAAAGCCCTCGGTCTTACGTCAGTTGAGAGTCACCTCGGCCGCCTCCTCTCCGCTAACGTTGCCGACCTGGCCGTTGCCGCCCCACGACTCGTCTTCGGTCGTTTCGGTCGTATTTGTCGTCGGACGTTTCCCGCTGAACCATCTCTCGGCGTTGCGCCCGCCGGTGTCCTCACTGACAGAATGCGCCAGGTCGCCGGTCACGAGAACTTGAAGGGCGCGGCCGATCTGCTCAGCGGACCGGTTGCGACCAAAGAGATCACGAATCTCTGTCCTCGTCAGACCCGCTGGTGCCCCCTTGAGCGCTCTGAGGATCTCGTCCGCCATCGGGTCGCCGAGCTTGCCACCAAAGATGTGCTGGCAAGACGCCTCACAGTATGTCCAAACCGCGAGCGCGGCCCGGAGGTGCTTCGCACGGACTGTACTCGAGGTCTCCAAAAGTGCGTAAATGCATGCGAGCCGTCGAACGATCGGCGCCGCTCGGCTTGTCATGGCACCCAGCATGGTCGGAGTCGACGTCGTCAAGCGCGGATACTCCTCGTCCCAAATTGATCGAGCCTCTTCATCGAGGTCGATCCTTTCGCAGTCCGAAAGTTGGATCCAATCGAGGACGCGGCGAAGACAACCGATGATTCGTCGCTCCTCAACCTCGTCGATCGCCCCGCCCTCCGGGAGGCACTTCGACCTCCTCGAGCAGATCCAGAGGAAGCGATTGCCCAGACCACTCGCGGCCTCGATCTCATCGAAGAGGTGATTCACTTCGACCAAGGTGATGTGGCCGATGATGGACACATGATGATCTGTAGATCTCGTAGGGCTGTTCTTTGCCAACGTGCTGAGGATTTTTCCATCCCACACCTGACGGAGTACGGCGGAGAGCGTGCAGCCGTCGCGTTGAAGAACCTTGAGAACGCCGGCAAACTCGCTCTCGAGGACGAGCAGACGCTTGTCGATCACGCCGGGGTCGGGCCGCTTGTCGCGTTTCGACTTCTTCGTATCGAGTTCGGCGCGGGCGGGGTCATCACCTTCAGGTTCTTCTGGATCGCGCACGTGGTAGATCAAGCCCTCGCCACTGATTAGCCCCTGGTTGGTACACTTCTCTCTCCATTGCGTGTCGAGAGGCTCCAGGAGCTTTAACAAGCGACCGGCCGATGTTCCCTTTCGTCCGGTGAAGCTCTCCCCGACGACTACTGCGAAAAGGTTGAGCGAGTGCCGGTCCTCCTCTACCTTCCAGTACGGCGACCGGCCGACGATGTTGCCGAACATCACCAGGAATTGGACGAGAAGCGCCGCAGGGTCCGCCTCGGAGTTGGGCTCGATCGCCTTTATTATCCGCGCTGGTAACCCAATGAACGCCGCATCGTCCAATGGTGCCGGCCAAGGAGCTCGGGATAGTAGCAGTTGGGGTTCACCGCTCGCCGCGCTTCTCCGAGGAGGGTATGTCGCCGCGCTCCTCGCGATGTTCTGAAGCTCCGATTCGCCCAGTGGAGGCTGACAACGGCGCCCATTGATGACCTTCAACATCTGAAAGATAGCTTCTTGATCGTAGCCCCGCCAACGAAGCGCGCTCGCCTCTCGGAAGAGGGAAGTATTGCGCTCGCCTTGTTGGAAGTCTCTTGGTTGGGCATTCTCTTGGTTGTCTGCCCGCCCACCGCTGCTACGCCCCGCCTGCGGAGCGATGTCCAAGAGCCACCCAGGCAGCTCCGCGACTGCGACATCGTCAGGCTCAGCGCCAGCGGAACTCGCCAGGGACCGCGCGGGGCCCGGCTCCCGTGTTGTAGCCGAGTGTCATCGACCTGGTGTTCGAGCAGAAGGTCTCGACGAACGTCTTGAGGAGTGCCGAGCCACGGAGCACATCAGGATCTGCGGAAAGGTGATCGACAACCTGCCGTGACACCAGGACAATCAGCTTGGCGCGAGCGCGCGAGGCCATGACGTTGAATCGGTTGAGGCTGAGCAGAAACTCATCCTCGTCGCTGATGGCATCAGGATCTCCGAGAGCGAACGTCGCGATCATCACATCGCGCTGTTGTCCTTGGAAGCGCTCAACGGTATCGACGGACTCGCGAAGCACGCTCGTCGGAACCGCCGGTCCGAACAAACGCTGCAGTCCGCTGATGACGAGTGCTTGTTGAGCACGATGCGGCGTAACCACGCCGACACCGCGCGCCCAGAAGTCCGTCGGCGGGTACAACGCCATCGAATCAGGAATGGGAGCACCTGATGGATCTCGCTCGTTAGCGAGCTGCGACGATAGGATCCCGGAGAGGAGCCACACGAGCGAGGTGACGGCATCGGCCTCAAACGGATTCCACTGGCTGCTGCGGCCCTCATCATAGACGAACACGGAGCACGCATGAGAGGGGTCGAGGAGCGCGGACCACTCGGACGTCCAGAAGAGAGGAGCGGGCCAGTTCGCCGGCGCCGCCTGCGTGGCTGGAAGCGCGGCCAGGAGGTGAATAGCGAGCGCCGGTGAATGGGCCACAAGCCCGGGTGGATAGCCAGCGGCCTGACCGAGACCGACGATCGTCGAGTTTGAGCGGTAATTCGTATTGAGCACCGCCGGAGCAATCGTATGCCTCTCCTGCAAGTACGTGAAGACAGCGCCGACGTAGGGCTCAAGGCCGATCGGCGCTTGCGCTTGGTGGATCGGAGGTAACTGCTTAGGATCGCCGGCGACCACCACGCTGCCGTTATCGGCGAGCCCCGCGAGAGCCAGCGTCGATGTGCCGACGTCAAGCTGTGAAGCCTCGTCGAGAACGACGAGGTCGAACATCGGCGTGACAGGGCTGCCCGCGTCGTCGAGCAAGCGATGAACCTGGTGAGCAGTTCCACCCACGAGGGTAAGCCCTTGCCCACTTTGAAGGCGCCGCGTCAGTTGCGTGTGCTGCGACGACCCATGCACGACGTCGATCGTCGGCGGGACGCGAGACGACGTCGGGCGAGAGGCTGAGCGCAGGCGAGCCACCGTCACCTGCGGCAGCGCAAGGGGGCCCTGGGTAAGGTCGCCATACACACGCAGGAGTACATTATCGATCGCTTCGTAGGTAGGCCCCGAGATCAAGACCCTAACCGGAACGCCGCGAAGTGACGCCTCGTGCAGAGCCCCAAGAAGAACGGCGCGGAGAGTGCTACTTTTTCCAGTTCCCGGCGGCCCCCACACGAGCTGTAGTCGACGAGAGAGAGAGTCACTCCAAGCCTGCCACTGGCTCGGGTTCAGATTGATGCCGCCCTGAGCGAGCCGAGTCTGGACGGCAGGAAGCACGCGACCAGATGGTGAGGCATTGAGGCGCTGGCCGTCCCATAGAACGTCTGCGGCCGGGGAAGGCGAACCCGCACGCGGACGCCGTCGGTTTCCTAGCGCCTGCGCCACAGCAGGCAGAGCTTGTGCGATTGGTGGGCTGCCAATGGCATTCAGGGTAGCCTTTAGGCGGTCGATCAGGAAGTCATGATGTACCGGATCAAGCATCACGTCCTGGGCAACCGAGAGTAGGCCAGCGCGCTCCGCTGCGAGTACGGTCGCAAGCCAGTATTGGTTGACGTCGACGACAATGATGCCGTTGTCGCGGTCGACTGCAGCGACGGAAACAGCCATCACGCGCTCCATCCGCGAGTACATCCCTGACTGGTTCGGCAGCGGAAGTGTCGTAGCATTGTTTGTCACTTGCGCCAGCGTTCTATCCAAGAAGCCCGGGAGATTCATCGGCGCGAGCGCGAAGTTGATGTCTCCATCGCGAGCGCGGACCTCATGTGATCTCGGCGCCAGCTCGTAGACCCACCGCCCGTTCGCTGGTTGAAGGTTCAATCGAGCAAGATGGGGCGCTGCCGCCGCCGCCGACAGACGGGTCGTGAGGTGTGCGGAACGGAAGCGGGCTTCACGCTCGTGCGGCGGCATCGCCCGGGTCTGTTGAACCTCCAGCTCGGTCAGCGCGGAATTGAGCTTGGCGAACACGAACCAGAGGCGTCCATCGTAGCTCATCCTCGCGGGTAACGTCGGCGGCCCCAGGTCGGAGATCCGAGGGGCAGTCTGGCCAAGCTGATTACCAAGGTCATCCGCGAGCCGTTGTGCGACGCTCTCAATGGCGCTTAGCCGCGTCTTCACCGTGCGCTCGAGCTGCTGGAGTTGGATATTCCATGGGCGCGTCCCGGTGGCCCTAGACCAAATCTCGTGGGCGCGCTCAGACGGAATCTGATCCGACAGCGGGTCCTCAAAGAGTCCTGACACCTGGAACTGATTGTAGGGAGCTTGCGTCCGCGTTGAGTGATACTCCCGCGCGATGTTCAATAGGCTGTAATAGTGCGGGACAGGAGCAGCCACGATTGCGCGAACGACGTCGCGCACGATCGTGATCGGCGACTTCCGATCCGATACGTCGGGGTTCGCAACGACCGTCTCCGGCGGGAAAAGCCACGCGAGCTGCTTGAGCTGATTATTGCCAATTATGGCAGGCAGGTGACGGCCAATGACGCGAACCAGGTGCTCGTAGGTGACAGTATCCCAGAGGTAGACTTGCACAGTGGGGTTCTGCGCCGCATTCGTTGCGTGCCGCAGCATTTGGTAGATCGCATCGAGCAGGTGAAGCAACTCGCGCTGCTCTACCTGCAGGGAGCGCTGATCTATCGGGAAAACACGGGACTGCCATGATTGCGACTGCTGCTGTCCGGCGTTGATGCGGTTCGGCTGCGCCCAAAAGAACCCCTTGAGCCCGAACGCGACCGAGATGCCGCTTCCGATGTCGAAGTCAGCAGTAATAAAGATGCGGAGGTCTGCCCACTTCGGCATCACTGCCGAAGTGCCGGTCTGCGGTGGCAAGAACGCCTGCTGTGTTCCGAGTGATTGCGCTCTGCCAGCGACGACACTCCTCGTCGCTCGGAGCACGTGATGCGTGTCGTAGGCGGGGCTCGTTGCCACCGTGCCCGCGAGGGCAGCGACACTCGAGATGTTGTTATCGACGAGCGCTCCGCGCGCACCTCGCGACACAAAGGCGACGCGGCTCAGATGGTCCTGCATCGTGGCCGTCGGCCAGCAATGCCTCGGGTCACTGGACGTGCTCCCCGGCCAGGGGTAGCCGAGGTACTCGCAGCCGATGCAGCGATTATCCACATGCCATTCGAGGGCCGTCCACGTCGCGGCGAGCACGGACTGAAGCTCGCTCTGAAAGAACCGACGAAGACGCGGGGCGAAGACGCCGAAGGGGACGATCTCGAGGTCCTCATCCAGGGCATTGAGTAGTTCTTGGTGGGTCGGAACTTGACCAGCCGCGCGCTTGGCGGCGTCCAGCCTCACGAGGGCCGAGGCGTCGTGCGAGCCAGGCCACACCGCAGCCTCGGGAACGACCAAAAAGCCCGTGTGGCTGTTGTCCGTGAGCCAGCCCGCGAGTGTCATCGCGTAGTATGTAACCTCAGCGAGATATGGCACGGACGGCTCGGCCGTCAGCTTGATATCGATGATCCGCAGTGGCAGGCGCGTGTCGCTCGGTTGCACCGGCACAACGGTTCCATCGGGGCGGACCTCCTCCTGCGCGGTTCCCGGCGTCAGCACCTGAATGAGGTCCGGCCGGAGGTCAGCGTAGTCGAGATTGAACGTGCTCCGATAGCTGCCGATTCCAAGCGAGTTCTCGAAGGCCGCGCCGACCGAGTATTCGGTCTGGACGAGAAATGTGCCCGGGGTGGCGCGCTGGATGACCCGTGCGAGGGGAGCATCGTTAAATTTCACGCCACCCGTCGGAATCGACACGTGGTTACCGAGCGCCATTGCGATGCCAAAGGTCTGGACCAAATCGTTGACTTTTGCGATCTCCCACTCGGTGCCGGCATCGGCCAACGCGCGGAGACCAGGACGTCCAACCGCGCGGGGCGGCATGTTCTGAGCGACTCGCTCATGCTGGAACTTCGAGTTATCTGGACTGAGGTCGAGCTTTAGACGTCGCAGACACTCGCTGCGGAGAAAGCCCGAGATAGCACGCTTCGTAAGGTAAGGCATTTGATCTCCGCTCAGCCTTGGACGACGTCTTCGAGTGCAGTGCGAAGACCGATGTCGGCATTCGTAGCGCAACCATAGAGGCCGAGGCTCGCGCCAACGAGCGAGGCGCGGAACAAATTGAAGAAGTCGGCATCATTGAATGGCAGCCGATCCTGGCGACGGAAGCGATCGCGCCAGTGACGCGCATTGGCGCGCGCTGCGTTGACTTGCCGCTTGCTCAGATCTTCCGACGGAGACGCCGTCGGCAGCTTGCGGAAGACGAGGACCGCGTCCCAGAGACTCGTGCCGTCGTGTGTGTGAAGCCCTGTGCCCGCCTCGCCAGGCATCGGGAGCACCTGCACGGGCTTGAGCCCGCTGCGCGCCAGCGCCTTGGCCATCGCAAGCCAAGCCTCGGGCGTGCTGTGCCTGAACGTGAAGGCGAGAAGTCCTTGCGGCTTGAGGACCCGGCGGACCTCGCCGAATGCCTCGCCCAGGCTAACGGCAAACTCCTCGATGCTCTCCTCGTGGTTGCGGCGCGCGCGCAGCGCACGCTGCACAGATGCGCGACGCACCGCGGCCTCGGGCACGAGCCCCATGTGCTCGAGCCAAGGTTGGAAGAAGTCCGACAACTCCGAGTATGCGACGTTGTCGAAGTACGGCGGGTCGGTTAGGACCATGTCGACCGAGTCCGAGGCGACACCCGTGAGTTCGCGAGCGTTCCCGCTGAACACTCTGGGCGCTATTGAGGGAGCGATGGCGGCCACATCGCGGAACCCGCCGCGACGCCCCGGCTCCTTCGGCGCCTTGGCAAAGGCCGACGCGCGCATTACCTGACGGATCGCGTTCGGGAACGTGCCTCGCCCCGTGCCCTCCGACCACGGGTTTAGCTCGACGGGACGCGGAACGTGACGAAACGCACGGATGCTAAAGAGTGGCGTGAGGCGTCGCCAGCCGACGGCATAGGACGTGAGCATGCAATTCGTCGTCAAGTGGTTGCTGAAAGCAAGCCCGATCGCGCGGCGTGCGCCCTCTGGCAACTTCTTGATCTCCCGGGCAAGGCGGCCGAGGTGCAGAAGCTGACGGTCGTTGAAGAGCTGGGACCATTTGCGGTAGCCGTAGTCAGTGAGGCGAGTGTCGGAGCGGTCCCTCTCCTCGATCGCGTGCCGCGGGAGGAAGTCAGGGTCCGCATCGAGCTCCTGTCGAAGCGCCTTGCTGGCTTTTGTGACGGCAGCCTGATGGGCAGCGGCAGCTCGCAAAAAGACGCGCTCCGTCATCGGTACGGAGCGGCCCGACGTGCGAGGGCTCGCCTCGATTGCGAACAGACGCCACGTTGGAGGCTGGTCCGTCTCGCGGCCAAGCGCGATGAGGGGCACGCGCTCCTCGCAGTGCGGGCACGTGTACGCGCCGTTCTGGACCGGCGCCTCGTCTAGCACCGTCTTCGTCTTGCACGATGTGCACGCGAAGCTTCTTTGGGTCTCTTTGAGCGCGTGCGGCTCGTGACACTTCCGACAAAACACCCACCGCTTTCGACCCGCCTCCGCGGCGAGTACGTAGTTCGGATGGGCCTCCCCAGCCATTTTGCATGACGGGCAGTGTACGACCTGCACCCAGAAGTGGTGTATAGCTGTAAGCTTCTTCCCGTGGGCGTCCTTGACAGAATGGAATGGCGCGAGCGTCTTGCCAACACTCTCCTGAAGCGTGCGGAGCGTCGGGAGCAAATCCTCGAGGCTCGACGCAGTGAGTTCGGCATTGGTCACTGCGCACGCGATCGGGTCAACGTCGACGCCAATCGCCGACGCTCCGAGCCGAACCGCTTCGACGACGGAGGTGCCGCCGCCAACGAAGGGGTCGAGCACCGTGAGCCCCGAAAGGTTGCCCGTCTCGTAATATGCCTTCCAGAAGTCTGCGGTAGGTGCCTCGACGGCGCCGACGAGCAGCGCGCGGAACGAGCAGCCCAAGCGCCGGGCGAACCACTTGTGGATCTGATAGATGGGCCGCGGGCGACGTCCCTCGCGCGAGGCGAAGCGGACTAGATCTCCGAACGGCAGCGCACCGGCTTCGAGGAGATTTCGTTCAGGGATTTGAGCGGGGTCCATCGTCGCATTGCTCTATTAGAATCTGTCACCGATCCCCGGACGAAACCAACTCGGCGAAAAAACCGAGGATCGACTGGTCGCGACGAGTTCTCGTGTTCCATGCCTCAGGCGAAAGCCGCACCTAGCGGTCCCTCTTGCAGCATCCGTAGCTTATACCATACACTGGCAACGGTTGGAATGCGTTACCAAGCCTTGCCAAGGAGCCAGTCGCGTTGGCCAACGAGATTCTGACCGTCGCCGAGGTCGCTCAGCTCCTGAAGGTGGCCGAGAAGACGGTCTACACGATGGCGCAGAACGCGGAGCTGCCATGCTTCAAAGTGCGCGGCCAGTGGCGATTCCGCCGCCAGGACCTCGACGCATGGATGGCGGCGCAGATGGCCGTGCCCGCGCAGCCGGCGG
>JAANMU010002506.1_pt1 | contig 13573 bp, 14 predicted proteins | sample 7279701 | NCBI WGS metagenome assembly JAANMU01 (sample SAMN14094539, study PRJNA606508) | bioreactor metagenome | isolation source: A lab-scale SPAN reactor treating ammonium-rich wastewater day 57 | place: Ireland: Galway | collected 2017-03-13 | reverse complement strand
GCCTAATACCAACAGCTGATTGTTTATACAGTAGTGCTGTGCCATAATCCGGATCACTCCCCTCGTAACCGGACAAGGCCAGCCATGGAAAAAGTGATCAAGATGGACGACGCAAAATCCAGGACCGAACGTGCGAAGGCGCTGTCCGCGGCGCTGGCCCAGATCGAGAAGCAGTTCGGCAAGGGCTCGGTCATGAAGCTCTCCGATGCCGACGTCGCGCGCGACATCCAGGTGGTGTCCACCGGTTCGCTGGGCCTCGACATCGCGCTGGGCGTGGGCGGTCTTCCGCGCGGCCGCGTCATCGAGATCTACGGCCCCGAGTCTTCGGGCAAGACCACGCTCACGCTGCAGGTCATCGCCGAAATGCAGAAGCTCGGCGGCACCTGTGCGTTCATCGACGCCGAGCACGCACTCGATGTCCAATATGCGGCCAAGCTCGGCGTCGACCTCGAAAACCTGCTGGTCTCTCAGCCCGACACCGGCGAGCAGGCGCTCGAGATCACCGATGCGCTGGTGCGCTCGGGCTCGGTCGATCTCGTCGTCATCGACTCGGTCGCCGCGCTCACGCCGAAGGCCGAGATCGAAGGCGAAATGGGCGACTCGCTGCCCGGCCTGCAGGCGCGGCTGATGTCGCAGGCGCTGCGCAAGCTCACCGGCACGATCAATCGCACCAACACCATGGTGATCTTCATCAACCAGATCCGCATGAAGATCGGCGTCATGTTCGGCAACCCCGAAACCACCACTGGCGGCAACGCGCTGAAGTTCTATTCGTCGGTACGGCTCGACATCCGCCGCACCGGCTCGATCAAGAAGGGCGATGAAGTCGTGGGCAGCGAAACGCGGGTCAAGGTCGTCAAGAACAAGGTCGCGCCGCCGTTCAAGACGGCCGAGTTCGACATCCTGTACGGCGAAGGCACGTCGCGCGAAGGCGAAATCCTCGACCTCGGTGCAGCCTGCAGCGTGATCGACAAGAGCGGCGCCTGGTACAGCTACGGCGGCGAGCGCATCGGCCAGGGCAAAGACAACGCACGCGAATTCCTGCGCGAGCGTCCCGAACTCGCGCTCGAAATCGAGAACAAGGTGCGCGCGCACTACGGCGTGGCGGCCCGCGGCGCGGCGCCCGAAGAGGCGGCTGCCTGAAACCCGGCGGCGCGTCGCTGAAGGCGCGCGCGCTGCGCCTGCTCGCGCGGCGCGAGCACAGCCGCGCCGAGCTGGCCCGCAAGCTTGCTGCGCACGCCGAAAGCGCCGCGCAACTCGATGAGTTGCTCGACGCGCTGGTCGCGGCGCGGCTGCTGTCGAACGAGCGCTTCGCCGAGTCGCTCGTGCATCGGCGCGCCGAGCGCTTCGGCGTGGCCACGATCCGGCACGAAATGCGCACGCACGGGCTCGACGAAGCGCTGGTGCAGGCGCACGTCGCGGAGCTCGAGCGCACCGAACTCGAGCGCGCCCGCGCGGTCTGGCGCCGCCGCTTCAAGGCGGTGCCCGGGTCGGCGGCCGAGCGCGCTCGCCAGGCCCGCTTCCTGCTCGCGCGCGGGTTCTCCGCCGAGACGGTGCGTCGCGTGCTCGGTGCCGCGCACGACGACGAGGGCTGAGAAGCAGTGCGAAGCCAGGCTCCGCAGCCGCTGCCGATTTCCCCGATTCCGGCATGCCGCATTGCAGCATCGCGACGTAGCTGCATGCTAAACTCCACCGCTTTCCGCCCGTGGGCGCCCATGGCCGCTGTCGTGGCCGCCAGACTCGCCGACCGCCTCCCGCAAGCATGCCGCTGCCCCCGCCCGATTGCCCGCGCACGCCGATGCACACGCGATCGGTGCGCGTCGACGCATTCCGGCGCGCCGACGGCGCCTGGGATCTCGAAGCCGAACTGGTCGACGTGAAGCCGCACGACACGCCGCTGCACAGCGGCGTGCGGCCGGCCGGCGAGCCGGTGCACCTGATGCGGCTGCGGGTCACGATCGACGATGCCTGCGAGGTGCTCGACGTCGTCGCGGTATCCGACGCGGTGCCCTATCGCGGGGTCTGCGAACTCGTGACGCCCGACTACCGGTGCCTTGTCGGGCTGAACCTGTTGCGCGGCTTTCGCGCGGGCGTGCGCGAGCGGCTGGGCGGCATCGCCGGATGCACGCACCTGACCGAGCTGGTGCAGGTGCTGCCCACCGTGGCGGTGCAGGCGATGTCGGGCGAGCACTGGCGTCGGCTCGAAGAACTCGAACGCCAAACCGGCAAGCCGCACCGGCCGTTCACGATCGACCGCTGCCACGCGTGGCGCAGCGACGGCCCGGTGGTCGAGCGCTATTTCCCGATCTGGTACCGGCCCGGCCACGAGCCCGCCCGCGACCAGGATTCCCGTGTTTCGACAGAGGAACGACCGTGAAGATCCACGAATACCAGGGCAAGGAGATCCTGAAGAAATACGGCGTCGCGGTACCGCGCGGCATTCCGTGTTTCTCGGTCGACGAGGCGGTCAAGGCGGCCGAGGCGCTGGGCGGCCCGGTCTGGGTGGTCAAGGCGCAGATTCACGCCGGTGGCCGGGGCAAGGGCGGCGGCGTGAAGCTCGCGCGTTCGCTCGAGGAGGTGCGCACGCTCTCGGGCCAGATCCTGGGCATGCAGTTGAAGACGCACCAGACCGGCCCCGAGGGCCAGAAGGTGCGCCGCCTGCTGATCGAGGAAGGCGCCGACATCCGCAAGGAGCTGTACGTCGGCATGGTGGTCGACCGCGTCACCCAGCGGGTCTGCCTGATGGCCTCCAGCGAGGGCGGCATGGACATCGAGGAAGTCGCCGCGCACACACCCGAGAAGATCCACAAGGTGTTCGTCGATCCGGTCACCGCCCTCGGCGACGCCGAGTGCGACGACGTGGCCCGCAAAATCGGCGTGCCCGAGGCGAGCCTGCCGCAGGCGCGCAGCGTGCTGCAGGGCCTGTACAGCGCGTTCTGGGAAACCGACGCGTCGCTCGCCGAGATCAACCCGCTGATTCTCACCGGCGACGGCAGGGTGGTCGCGCTCGACGCGAAGCTGAACTTCGACGACAACGCACTGTACCGTCATCCGGAGATCGTCGAGCTGCGCGACCTCGACGAGGAAGACCCGGCCGAGATCGAGGCCTCGAAGTTCGATCTCGCCTACATCCAGCTCGACGGCAACATCGGCTGCCTGGTGAACGGCGCCGGCCTGGCGATGGCCACGATGGACACGATCAAGCTGTTCGGCGGCGAGCCGGCCAATTTCCTCGACGTGGGCGGCGGCGCCAGCACCGAGAAGGTCACCGAAGCCTTCAAGATCATGCTGCGCAATCCGAACCTGAGGGCGATCCTGGTGAACATCTTCGGCGGCATCATGCGCTGCGACGTGATCGCCGAGGGCGTGATCGCCGCGAGCAGGGCGGTCGGCCTGAAGGTGCCGCTGGTGGTGCGGATGAAGGGCACCAACGAGGAACTGGGCCGCAAGATGCTCGCCGACTCCGGCCTGCCGATCATCTCGGCCGACACGATGGCCGAGGCGGCGCGCAAGGTCGTCGCCGCCGCGCGCTGAAACGGAGACAGAGCATGTCGATCCTGATCAACAGGGACACCAAGGTCATCACGCAGGGCATCACCGGCAAGACCGGCCAGTTCCACACCCGGATGTGCCGCGACTACGCCAACGGCAAGGCCGGTTTCGTGGCCGGCGTGAACCCGAAGAAGGCCGGCGAAGAGTTCGAGGGCATCCCGATCTTCGCCACCGTGAAGGAAGCCCGCGAGCAGACCGGCGCCACCGTCTCGGTGGTCTACGTGCCGCCGGCGGGCGCGGCCGATGCGATCTGGGAAGCGGTCGAGGCCGATCTCGACCTGGTCATCTGCATCACCGAGGGCATTCCGGTTCGCGACATGATCGTGGTGCGTGACCGCATGCGCCGCCAGAATCGCAGGACGCTGCTGCTCGGGCCGAACTGCCCCGGCGTGATCACGCCCGACGAACTGAAGATCGGCATCATGCCGGGCCACATCCACCGCAAGGGCCGCGTGGGCGTGGTTTCGCGCTCGGGCACGCTCACCTACGAGGCGGTCGCGCAACTCACCGCGCTCGGGCTCGGCCAGTCGAGCGCGGTCGGCATCGGCGGCGACCCGGTCAACGGCCTGAAGCACGTCGACGTGCTGCGGCTCTTCAACGAAGACCCCGACACCGACGCGGTGGTGATGATCGGCGAGATCGGCGGCTCCGACGAAGAGACCGCCGCCGAATGGGTCAAGGCCAACATGAAGAAACCGGTGGTCGGCTTCATCGCCGGCGTCACCGCGCCTCCCGGCAAGCGCATGGGCCACGCGGGCGCGATCATCTCGGGCGGCAAGGGCACGGCGCAGGAGAAGCTCGCGGTCATGGAAGCCTGCGGCATTCGCGTGACCCGCGACCCTTCCGAGATGGGGAAGCTGCTGAAGAGCGTTCTGTAAGGGCCCGTGGCGATGGAGACCGCGATCGCGTACCTGGCGACCCTGCACTGGGGGGCGATTCTCCAGATCATCGTCATCGACATCCTGCTGGGTGGCGACAACGCCGTCGTGATCGCCCTGGCCTGCCGCAACCTGCCGAAAGAGCAGCGGCTGAAGGGCATCCTGTGGGGCACCGCCGGCGCGATCGCCCTGCGGGTGATCCTCATCGCGTTCGCGGTCGCTCTGCTGCAGGTGCCGTTCCTGAAACTGGTCGGCGGCGCGCTGCTCGTCTGGATCGGCGTGAAGCTGCTGCTGCCGGGCGAAGAGGACGAGCACGGCAACCTTCAGGGCGGCACCACGTTGTGGTCGGCGATCAAGACGATCATCATCGCCGACCTGGTGATGAGCGTCGACAACGTGATCGCGATCGCCGGAGCGGCGCAGCAGGCCGACCCCGATCACCAGATGGGCCTGGTGATCTTCGGCCTGGTCGTCAGCATTCCGCTGATCGTCTGGGGCAGCACGCTGGTGCTCAGGCTGCTCGAGCGGTTTCCGATCGTCGTCACGCTGGGCGGGGCGTTGCTCGGCTGGATCGCCGGCAGCATGATGATCTCCGACATCGCCGTGGTGCGCGTGATCGGCGAACCGGGCACGGCGCTGCACTATGGCGCGGGGCTGGCGGGCGCGGTGCTGGTGGTGCTGATCGGCAAGCTGCTCGGCGCGCGCCGCAAGCCGGCGGCGCACGCCGATTGAGCGCTGCCGCACGCGCTGTCGGCGCCGCGGCGCGTGCTGTCGCGTCGGCGCGGCGCCGCGGCGGCGGGGGCGCGCCGCCCGACCGAGCCGAACGGCCGTTCATGAAATAGTTCCTCGGGCCCCTTCGGGCCCGACGTTAGCCTGCTGGGCATGGCCGATGCCGAACATCCGGGAATGCGCGACCGCGAAGCCGCGGTGGCAGTCCGCCTGCTGGTGAGCAGCGGGCAGTCGTCGCTGCGCGTCGTGCCCGTGGTGAAGGAGTGCCTGACCATCGGCCGACGCCCCTACAACGACATCGCGCTCGACGACCTCACGGTGAGCGGCGAGCATGCCCTGGTGCGCACCCGCGGCACGGAGAGCGTGGTGCACGACCTAGACAGCCGCAACGGCACGCTGGTCAACGGCATGGCGGTCAGCCAGCGCGTGCTCTGTGACGGCGACGTGATCGACATCGGCATCTACCGGCTGCGCTACGTGCTCGACCGGCCGGCGGGCGGCTTGCCCGCGCCTGGCGGCGTGTCCGCGCTGGCCGGCATCTGCCCTCCGACCGGCTTCGTCGACTTCCTGAACGGTCCGCTGGCCGGCACGGTACAGCGCATCGATCGCTCGATCACCCGCCTGGCGGGGCAGGCCGAGCAGGTCGCGGTGGTGTCGCGCCGCAAGGGCCGGTTCTTCATCACCCACCTCGAGGGCCCGGCCTTCCCGCAGGTGAACGGCGAGGAGATCGGCCTGGGTGCGCGGGCACTGGCCGACGGCGACCTGATCGAGCTGGCCGGCGTGATGCTGCGCTTCCGGCTCGGCGGTTGAGCGCCCGGGCGCAACGGGCCAGTGTGATGTCCGCGCTGCAGCGATCGCGGCTCTGGCGCGCGCTGGCGGGCCTGGCGATCGTCGCTGCATTCGTCGCGGCCGATCTCGGGGCGTTGCGCATCGACGGCCTTTCGGCGCTCGATCGCGAGCTCTACGATGGCCGTCAGCGTCTGACCACCCCGGCACACGACGACCGCATCGTGATCGTCGACATCGACGAGCGCAGCCTGGCCGAACACGGGCGCTGGCCCTGGGATCGCGCGACGATCGCCGCGCTCGTCGAGGCGCTGGTCGATCGCGGCGGCGCCGCGGTGGTCGGGCTGGACATCCTCTTTGCCGAACGCCAGGAGGGCAGCGACGGCGACGCACGGCTGGCGCGCACGCTGGCCGAGCGGCCGGTGGTGCTCGGCTACTACTTCAGCAGCGATCGCGACGGCCGCACCAGCGGCGCGCTGCCGCGGCCGCTCTACGAGGGTGACGCCGCGCGCGAACTCGCGCCGCGCGTCACGCGCGCGAGCGGCTTCGGCGCCAACCTGGCGGACTTCCAGCGCTCGGCGCGCGCCTCCGGTTTCTTCAATCCGTTCCTCGGCGGCGGACTCGACTCCGACGGCGTGATCCGCGCGCTGCCGCTGCTGATCGGCTATGGAGATGCGGTCTACGACTCGCTGGCCGTGGCGGTGATGCGTGAATACCTCGGCAACGCGTCGCTGGCGGTGCAGGGCGACCGGCTGGTGCTCGAGGGCGGCCGCGGGCGCGTCGAGTTCCCGGTCTCGGCGCGCTTCACCGCGATGGTGCCGCTGGCCGGGCGCGGCGGGCCGAATGGCGGGCGCTTCCGCTACCTGTCGGCGAGCGACGTGCTCGACGGGCGCGTCGACTGGAGCCTGCTGCGCGACCGCATCGTTCTGGTGGGCACCACCGCCCCGGGACTGACCGACCTGCGCGCCACGCCGGTGAGCGAGGTGTTCCCCGGGGTGGAGATCCACGCGTCGCTGCTCGCGGGCGCCCTCGACGGGCGGATCAGGCAGCGCGCGAGCGAGGCGCCCGCCGTCGCGGCGCTGCTCACGCTGACGGTAGCCGGCCTGCTCGCGCTCGCGCTTCCGGCGCTGGGCGCGCTCGGCGCGGTGCTGGCGAGCGTGGTGGGCGCGATGACGCTGGCTGGAGCGAACGCGATCGCCTATTCGAATCTCGGCCAGGTGCTGCCGTTGTCCGCGTCGCTCGCCGCGGTGCTGGCGCTCGGGCTGTTCAACCTGGCTGCAGGCTGGCTGTCGGAAGGGCGCACGCGCCGCGCGATGATGCAGCTCTTCGGTGAATACGTGTCGCCCGAACTGGTCGAGCAGATGGCGCGCGACCCGTTCGCCTACCGGATCGGCCGGAGCACGAATCGCGAGCTCACGATCCTGTTCGCCGACATACGCGGCTTCACGCGGATCGCCGAGACGATGGAGCCGGAGGCGCTGCGCGAATACCTGAACGCCTTTCTCACCGGCATGACGGAAGTGATCCACGCGTATCGCGGCACCGTCGACAAGTACATGGGCGATGCGGTGATGGCCTTCTGGGGTGCGCCGGTCGACGATCCGGCGCACGCCGACCACGCGGTGTCGGCCGCGCTTGCGATGCAGGCCGAAGTGCGCAGGATGTCCGAGGCACTGCGCGCGCGCGGGCTGCCGCCGCTCGCGGTGGGCATCGGCATCAACACCGGCGTTGCGCGCGTCGGCGACATGGGCTCGAAGCGCCGTCGCGCGTACACTGCGGTGGGCGACGCGGTGAACCTCGCTTCGCGGCTCGAGGGCCTGACCAAGCAGTTCGAAGTTCCGATCATCGTCGGCGAGGGCACCGCTAGAAGCTGCCGCCAGCACGAGTTCTTCGAGCTGGCCCGCGCGGCGGTGGCAGGACGCACCGAGTCGGTCAGGGTGTTCGTGCCGAAGGCCATGCGCGAGGCGAACGCGAAGAATGCGCCCACGCGGCCGATGCCGGCACCGGAGCAGGTTGCAGGCGACGCCAGGGAAGCCTTGCATGAAGCTGCGAGTCCTGGGGTGTAGCGGAGGCATCGGCGCCCGCGCCCGGACGACCTCGTTCCTCATCGACGACGACGTCCTGCTCGATGCGGGCACCGGCGTCGAAGACCTCGCGGTCGAGGAGCTCGCGGCGATCGACCACGTGTTCCTCACGCATTCGCATCTCGACCACATCGCGGCGCTGCCGCTGCTGGTCGATTCGGTGGGCGCAAAGCGCGACAAGCCGCTCGTGGTGCACGCGCTGCCCGAGACCATTGCCGCGCTGAAGACGCACATCTTCAACTGGGTGATCTGGCCCGACTTCACCGAGATTCCGCACTACGAGCGCCCGTGGATGGTGTTCGAGCCGCTGGCGATCGGCAGCGTCGTCGAGGTGGGCGGCCGGTGGGTGCGCAGCCTCGCGGCCAGCCACACCGTGCCGGCGCTCGCGTTTCACGTCTACAACGAGGACGCCGCGCTGGTCTTCTCGGGCGACACCGGGCCGAACGACGAGTTCTGGCGCCAGGTGAACGGCGTGCCGAACCTGAAGTACCTGATCATCGAGACTGCATTCTCGAACCGCGAGCAGGACCTCGCGGTCACCGCGAAGCACCTGTTCCCGATCCAGCTCGGCCAGGAGCTCGCGAAGCTGCAGCGCGAGCCGCAGATCCTGATCACGCACCTCAAGCCCTCCGACCGCGAGACGATCGGCCGCGAGATCGAGGCCTGGGCGGGGCGGTTCTCGCCGCGGGTGCTGGAGCGCGGGGACGTGCTGGAGTTTTAGCGGGCGATCGCGCAGGGCGGTGGGTGCCGGATTCGAAGGCTCCACTGGTGACGCTGCGCGTCAGGTCCTGCCCGGCTACGGCAATCCCGTGTGCGCTTTCGGTCACGTGCCGCGATGCGAGCCGGCATCCGGCGTGACGAATGTCACGCGCATCTGACGCGCGCGTCGCGTGCCGACCGTCCGTCGGCCGAAAGGCACCGCGCGCAAACGATGGCACGTTGCCTGCGACTGGATACGCGAGTCGACGCCGTCGACCGATTTCCCCAATCACTCATCGGGAGCTGAACAGATGAAGATCCGCAAGCAACTGCAACAGGGTTTCACCCTGATCGAACTGATGATCGTCGTGGCGATCATCGGCATCCTGGCGGCCGTGGCGCTGCCGGCGTATCAGGACTACATCAAGAGGGCAGCCTACTCGGAAGTCGTCTCCGGAATGGAACCCTTCAAGATCGGGGTGACTGAGTGCTATCAGAATACAGGTGCTCTTACGGGATGCGACGCGGGTGCGGAAGGCGTGCCGGCCGCACTTACCGGGCGTACGGATGGAGTGCTCAACGCGATTGCCGTGGCAGACGGTGTCATTACGGCAACACCCAACGCTTACAAGGGAATTCTGGCCGCAGATACCTGCACCTTTACGCCGGCGGCGTCGACGGGCGGAACTCTCAAGTGGACCTACTCAGGTGCCTGCCTGACGAAGAACTTCGTCAAGAACTGATTTCACTGTGTCGAAGACGAAACGGGCCGCATTGAGCGGCCCGTTTCGTATTGTCCTGCGCACATGCACGCATCTCAAGAGAGCGCGGGAAAAATCAGGTATAGATCAACGCCGCGCATCTGCAAATCGTTGAACACCCTCAGCCAGAACTTGGCTCCCTCGATTTTTTCGACCCACAGACCCAGGATGTTGCGGTTGCCGTTGGGCAGCACACCGAGCGCCGGGCAGAACCACCTTGTTGCGCGCCACCGCGTCCTCGCGAATTTTGACTCGCAACGCGTCGAAGAAGATCACCGGATACATCGGCGCGAGCGGTCAGCCTTGCCAGGCTGCCACCCCGCCATCAGCGCATCGGTGATCACGCTGATGAACTCCGGGCTGACCTCGGTGCCTGCCCCATTACATCGACGCAACCGGAGTTCACTGCGACCCAGTGCTGGCCCAGGCAATCGGGAAATGCACGGCTGGCGTATCTGACACGCTCGTCGCTGCTCGTTACCCTTGGAATGCCCGGACGACTTTTTGCGCACTCCCCTTGACCTGCTCGGCACTGGCGCGCTCCATGCTATCCGCCTCCCCAAACACCGCCGTAATCACCGCCACCGCCTGCGCCCCCGCCCGCGCCACTTCGTGCGCATTCCCCGCGTCGATCCCGCCGATCGCCACTGTGTGCATTCCCGCCTCCCGCGCCTGTGCGAACAGCCCGAGCGGCGCGCGCACAGCTCCCGGCTTCACCGCCGAGACGAACACGCTGCCGAACGCTACGTAGTCGGCAACGCCGCGCACGGCCAGCGCGCGCTCGAACGAGTCGTAGCACGACACGCCGAGTATCGGTTGCGCGCCGAGCGCGGCGCGCACGGTTGCCGGGTCGCCGTCGTCGCGCCCGATGTGCAGGCCGTCGGCACCTACCGCCTTGGCCAGTTCGACCGTGTCGTTGACGATGAAAAGCGCGTCGGCCTCGCGGCAGATGCGCGCGAGCCGCTCGGCCTGGCGCAGCCGCTGCGCCGCATCGGCAACCTTGTTGCGGTACTGCACCGCCGATGCGCCGCCGCGGATCGCTGCGCTCACCGCCATCGCGAGCCAGTCGTCGTCCAGGGTGTCGGGCGTCAGTGCGTAGAGGCCGGTGGGAAGCCGCTTGCTCATCCTGAATTCCTGTGCGTTTGTCGCAACACCGGGGCCACTGGTCGGCGATGAAAGGTTGGCCCTTTTTGCCGAGGTTAACATCGCCGCACGGTCGCCATGAGCGCGCCGACACCAGCGCAAAGCGGCGCCACACCAGCGGGGGCGGCGTTCGGGAGGAAGAGTTCGAAATGGTGGAGAGATGAGATGAGTGCGGCGGCGGGGCTCGCGGGCCTGAAGGTGATGGTGATCGACGACAGCAACACGATCCGTCGCAGCGCCGAGATCTTCCTGAAGCAGTCGGGTTGCCAGGTGATCCTGGCCGACGACGGATTCGATGCGCTGGCCAAGATCGCCGATCACGACCCCGACCTGATCTTCTGCGACATCCTGATGCCGCGGCTCGACGGCTACCAGACCTGCGCGCTGATCAAGAAGAGTCCGCGCTTCAGCGAAACCCCGGTGGTGATGCTCTCGAGCAAGGACGGCCTGTTCGATCGTGCACGCGGCCGCATGGTGGGCTGCGACCAGTACCTCACCAAGCCCTTCACCAAGGACAGCCTGATCCGCACCGCCGGCGAATGCGCGCGGCGTGCCGCGGCTCTGGCCGGCGCCGAGCAGGCGAGCGCCTGAGCACGGACGGCCCCGAGCACGGAATCGAGGACTCCCTCATGGCATCGCACAAGATCCTGGTGGTCGACGACTCTCCGACCGAACGCTTCTTCCTCGCGGAGTTGCTGGCGAGGAAGGGCTATACGGTCATCACGGCGGAGAACGGCCAGGAGGCGATCGCCAAAGTGAAGACCGAGCGCCCGAACCTGGTGGTGATGGACGTGGTGATGCCGGGCCAGAACGGATTCCAGGTGACGCGCACGCTGTCGCGCGACCCCGAGACGCAGGGCATTCCGATCATCATCTGCACCAGCAAGTCCAACGAGACCGATCGCATCTGGGGCCTGCGGCAGGGCGCGCGCGAGTATCTCGTCAAGCCGATCAGGCCCGACGAACTGCTGGCCCGCGTGGCCGACCTGGCGCACTGACCATGGCCGATCGCAAGCACCTGCGCGACTTCCAGGCGCGGCTGTCGGAGCGGCTGCGGCAGGCTGCCGCGGAACCGGTGCAGGCGGCGCGCCTGGGCGTGCAGGCGGGAGGCCGGCGCTTTCTGGTCGAACTGTCGGAGGCGGGCGAGATCGCGGCCTGCGGCGCCGCGGTCACGCCGGTGCCGCTGACGCAGGACTGGTTCATGGGTCTGGTGAACCTGCGCGGCTCGCTCTTCGGGGTCTCCGACCTCGCGCGCTTCGCGGGCGGCGGCTTCACGCCGAACACCAAGGAGGCGCGGCTGGTCGCGTTCGCGCCGCGGCTGAACCTGAACGGCGCGATCCTGGTCGACCGCATGCTCGGGCTTCAGAACCTGTCGACGATGACCGAAGCCGAAGACGACGGCGATGAGGCAGCCGGACAGCCATGGCTGGGCCGGGCATGGATCGACGAGCAGGGCCACCACTGGACCGAACTCAGCCTGGAACGACTGGCGGGCGACGAGCGCTTTCTTGCCGTGAGTCGCTGAACCGCTGCGGAGAGAATCGAAGATGAAAGTGGCGATCAGGCTTCCTGCCTTCCTGCAACCGCGCACCAACCGGTACGAAGACCTCGCGCCGGATTCGGCGATCCTCGAAGACCTGCTCCCGGACACCGGCTTCGGGCCCGCTGCCATGGCTGCGCCTGCGACGGCTCCGGCCGCCGTGCCGGCGAGCCGCGCCGCGGTCAGCGAACCGGCCGAGGCGCCTGAGCCGGCCGCGCGTGCGCGCGAGCGCTTCCGCATTCCGGTGATCGGCGCGATGCCGTTTCGCAAGCAGCTCGAGGTCTGGGTGCCGATGCTGTTCGTCGCGGTGCTGATCGCGTTCGTGTTCCTCTGGCTCGACTCGCGCCAGGCCGCCGACGGGACGCGCTGGATGCGGGAGGTGGGCGATGCGCTGACGCACTCGCAGCGCGTGGCGAAGGCCGCGCCGCAGGCGATCGCCGGCGACCCCGACGCGTTCGCGCAACTGGGCGAGAGCCGCGACATCGTCAATCGTTCCATGGGCCGGCTCGCGGAGGGCGGCGACGACGCGCATCCGGTGCCCGGCGAGTTGATCTCCGACGTGCACCGGCTGCAGCAGGTCTGGTCCGCCTCGAGCGAGGCCGCGCAGACGATCGGCTACCAGAGCGCGCTGCTGCAGTCGCTGGGCGCGATGCGTCGCGAGGTGATTCGCGCGAATCCGCAGATGCTCGAAGCGGCGCAGGCAGTGGCCGCGAGCAAGCTGCAGTCGGGCGCGTCGAACCGCGAGGTGGCAGCGGCGGGCGAACTGGTGATGCTCACGCAGCGCATCGCCAAGGACGTGAACGAACTGGTGTTTTCGGGCATGGCCGACAACACTGCCGAGGCGAACCTGCGGCAGTCGGTGAGCAGCTTCCGCGAGCTTACCGAGAGCCTGCTCGCGGGCAACGACCGGATGCGGCTTCCGGCTGCCGGCGACGCGGACGCGCGCCGCGCGCTGAACGAACTGAAGAAGACGATGGCCAGCATCGATCCGGCGCTCGCCGGCGTGCTGTCGAGCCTGCCGCGGCTGCAGCAGGCCAAGCAGTCGGAGCGGCGCATCTTCGGCGACAGCGAGGCGGTGCGCACGCAGCTCGAGGCGGTGCGCGCGAAGCTGCAGGCTGCAGAGGCGGGGCGTATCTGGTACCTGGGAATCGCCGCGATGTTCGGCGTGGTGGCGCTCTTCGCGGTCTACGGCCTGTTTCGCGCATTCCTGTCGGACAGCGAACAGCGCGCCGAAGACGCCGAGCGCCAGCAGGCGGTCGCCCAGCGGCTCGAACAGGACGCCAAGCGCACCAACGACCAGAACCAGGCGGCGATCCTGCGGCTGATGAACGAACTGCAGGAGGTGGCCGATGGCGACCTCACGGTGCAGGCGACGGTGTCCGAGGACATCACCGGCGCGAT
>JAANMU010002504.1_pt1 | contig 13592 bp, 12 predicted proteins | sample 7279701 | NCBI WGS metagenome assembly JAANMU01 (sample SAMN14094539, study PRJNA606508) | bioreactor metagenome | isolation source: A lab-scale SPAN reactor treating ammonium-rich wastewater day 57 | place: Ireland: Galway | collected 2017-03-13 | reverse complement strand
GACCATGTTCTGGAGTTCGCGGATGTTGCCCGGCCAGCCGTAGTTGAGCAGCGCCCGCTTGGCCTTGTCGGTGAAGCCGCGCAGTTTCTTGCCGTGGCGGCGGGCGCGCGGCTGCCGAAGCGCCTGCCGCAGCTCGACTACCGGCAGCCCTGGGTGGTCGACGGGGCGACCTGGCTCGCGCAGGCGAACGCGGGCGAGGCGCCGGCCCTCGGTCGCAGCATCGTCGTGATCGGCGGCGGCAGCGCGGCGATCGACGTCGCGCGCAGCGCGCGTCGCGCAGGCCACGAGGTCACGATGCTCGCGCTCGAATCGCGCGAGCAGATGCCGGCGCAGCGCGCCGAGGTCGAGGAGGCGCTCGAGGAGGGCGTGCAGCTCGTCGACGGCGCGTCGCTCGTGCGCGCCTGCCGCGAGCAGGGACGCGTCACGCTCGAATGCGCGCGCGTGAATTTCGTCGCGGGCGCCGAGCGCGGGCGCTTTCGCGTCGAGCCGATCCCCGGCAGCGGGTTCCGCCTCGAGGCCGACGCGATCGTGCCGTCGATCGGCCAGGATCCCGACCTCGCGCCCTTCGCGCAGTCGGTGCCGGCCGACGGCGCGCTGCTGCGGGTCGATGCGCAGCAGGCCACCGAGGCCGAGGGAGTCTACGCCGGCGGCGACGTCGCGAGCATGGCGCGCTTCGTCACCGAGGCGATCGGCATGGGCAAGCGCGCGGCGCTCGCAATCGATCGTGCGTTGTCGGAGAAGGCCGTCCCCGTGCCGGTGCCGGAGGGCGCCGGCGAAAACGCGTTGCGCGCGAGTCTCGCCGGCGCGCGCCTGCCTGGCCTGGGCATCGACGTGCAAGGGCTCGTCGCGCTCGATGCGATCGCCACCTTCTATTACCCGCAGGCGCCGCGCGCGCCCGAAGCGCGCCTGCCGGTGGCCGAGCGGCTCGGCGACGCGGAAGTGCAGCTCGGCCTCGAGATCGAGCGCGCGCTCGCCGAGGCCCGGCGCTGTTTTTCGTGCGGCACCTGCATCTCGTGCGACAACTGCTTCCACTACTGCCCCGACCTCGCGATCCGGCGCCTGCCCGACGGCGGCTACGAAGTCGATGGCAATTACTGCAAGGGCTGCGGCATCTGCGTGCGCGAGTGCCCGACCGGCTCGATGGAAATGATCGAGGAGGTGAAATGAGCAAGGTCCTGTCGCGGCCCGATGCGCTGAACGCCGCGGGCACGGCACCGAGCGCGAGCGGCGCGCCTGCGCGCGAACGCACGATGCTGCTCACCGGCAACCACGCGGTGGCCTGGGCCGCGAAGCTCGCGCGTCCGAAATTCGCGCCCGGCTATCCGATCACGCCCCAGACGCCGATCCTCGAGAAGCTCACCGAGTTCGAGGCCGCCGGCGAGTTCGACGCCGAGGTCATCACGCCCGAGTCGGAGCACTCGGTGATGGCCGCGTGCATTCCGGCCTCGCTCGCCGGAGTGCGCGTGTTCACCGCGACCGCCTCGCAGGGCCTGCTGCTGATGCACGAGGTGCTGCACTACGCCAGCGGCGCGCGCGCGCCGATCGTGGTGGCCAACGTGAATCGCACGGTCGCGTCCCCGTGGGCGTTCTGGCCCGACCAGACCGACAGCCTCGCGCAGCGCGACACCGGCTGGATCCAGCTCTACAGCGAAAGCGCCCAGGAATCGCTCGACAGCGTGATCCAGGCGTTTCGCATCGCCGAAGCGGTGCTGGTTCCGGCGATGGTGAACCACGACGCGTTCTACGTCTCGCACGCGCTCGAGCCGGTGAAGGTGCCGGCGCAGGAACTGGTCGATGCGTACCTGCCCGAATACGCGCCCCCGCACCGCATCGACCCGGCGCAGGTCGAATCGTGGGGCAACGTGGTCACGCAGGAGATGTTCGCGCGACACCGGCGCGAACTCGCCGAAGCGATGGCGAAGGTGCCGCAGCTCGCGGCCGAGGTCGACCGCGAATGGGCGCGGCTCACCGGCCGCAGCTGGGGCATCGTCGAGCGCTATCGCTGCGACGGCGCGCGCACGGTGCTGGTGACCATGGGCAGCATGTGCGGCACTGCGCGCGAGGCCGTCGACGCGATGCGCGACGCGGGGGTCGCGGTGGGCCTTCTGAAGGTGCGGCTGTTCCGGCCGTTGCCCCTCGCCGCGCTGCGGGCGGCGCTCGCCGGCGTCGCCGAGGTGATCGTTCTCGACCGCAACTATTCGCCGGGCTGCGGCGGCGTGCTGCACCAGGAGTTGCGCTCGGCGCTCTACGGAATGCCCGATGCGCCCACGATCCGCGGGCTGCTCGCCGGGGTCGGCGGCGTGAACGTGCCGCCCGAGCGCATCTGCGAATTCGTGCGCAACGCCGCGTCTTGCGACGCTGGCCCCGAGTCGGTCTGGCTGAGCTGACGCGCTGCGCGAGAACGGGGAGATCGCGATGAAAAGGCTCGAAGTCGTGGAAGAAGCGATGTTCTGCTCGGGGCACGCAGCGTGCCCGGGCTGCATCGAGGCGCTCTCGGTGCGGCACGTGCTCGCCACGCTCGGGCCGGACACGGTCGCCGTCGTCCCGCCGTCGTGCATGGCGATCATCGCCGGGCCGCAGCCGTTCTCGTCGCTGCGCATCCCGGTGTACCAGCCGACGCTGGAGTCGAGTGCCGCGGCCGCCTCGGGGCTGCGCCGCGCGCTCGACGCGCAAGGCAAGCGCGACACGCAGGTGGTCGTCTTCGCCGGCGACGGCGGCACCTACGACATCGGTTTCCAGTGCCTGTCATCGGCGGTCGAGCGCAACGAGAACTTCCTCTACGTGTGCCTCGACAACGAGGGTTACATGAACACCGGAGCGCAGAAGTCGTCGTCGACGCCGCGCTTCGCATCGACCGGATCGACTCCCGCCGGCAAGCTCTCGCGAAAGAAGAACCTCACCGAGATCATGGCCGCCCACGAGATCCCGTATGCGGCGACGGCCACTGCCGGCTTCCTGCCCGACCTGGTGGGCAAGGTGAACAGGGCGAAGGCGATCCGCGGCACGCGACTGCTCACGCTGCTGATCCCGTGCATCGACGGCTGGGGCCTGCCCGACGACGGCGGACTGCGTGCCGCACGCTTCGCGGTCGAGAGCGGCGTGTTCCCGCTGTACGAGGTCGAGCACGGCTACCGCTACACGCTCAATCACGCGCAGCGCACGCGCCCGGTCGCCGATTACCTCGCGCTGCAGCGCCGCTACCGGCACCTGAAGCAGGCCGAGATCGAGACGCTGCAGGCCGACGTCGAGGCCGGCTGGGAGCGGCTGCTGCAGCGGGTGGCGGCAAGCGCGGCGGTTCCCGTAGCGGCAGCGTAGCAGCGCAGAAAACCGCAAAAGTGGAATGCCCGGCCGGCGCATCGGCACGAGTCGGGCACTGTCAATGCGGCCGACGTGAGAAAGGTCGCCGTACGGCGCCCGTCGGTCCGCCACAATGGCCTGCCCAAGCGTACGATCGAGCCAAGAACAGCCAGAATGAGTCCGGCCGGGGACCCTGCATGAGCGCGAGCGCGCTGTTGATCGCTCCGGACAGCATCGGCGAAGCCGTGATGGCTCAGCCGCTGCTGGCCCTGCTGCGCCAGCGCGAACCGGCGCTGCGCATCGACGTGCTGTGCCCGCGCCGCCTCGCATCGGTGTTCCGCGCCATGCCGGAGGTGGGCGAAGTGTTCGATGCGGCTGGCACCGGCCCTGCGCTCGTGCGCCTGGGCCGCGCATGCCGGCTCGGCTGGCGCCTGCGCAGGCACGACTACCGCCGCGCCTACGCGCTGGCCGACCTGCCCGGTTCGACGCTCGCCACGCTGATCGCCGGAATCCCCGAGCGCATCGGCTACCGTGGCGACGCGCATCGGCTGCTGCTGAACCGGGTCCACGAGCCGCAGGCTGCAGACCCGCTTCCACGGGTCGAACACTACGCTCGACTGGCGTTTGCGCCGCGCGAACCGCTGACGGGCGGTCTGCCCGCGCCTCGCCTGGCGAGGCGCGTGGCGCGGGAGCGCGCGGTGCGCGCGCGCTTCGCCCTCGACCCGTCCGCGCCGCTGATCGCGCTGTGCCCCGACGCCGACGGCAGCCCGGGGTGCTGGCCCAGGCGCCACTATGCGGCGCTGGCGAACCTGCTGGTCGACGAGTGGCCCGAGGCGCAACTGGTGCTGATCGGCTCGGCGCGCAACCGCGCGGCGGCCACCGAAATCGCTGCGCTGTCCGGCGTGTCGTTGCACAACCTGGCGGGCGAGACCTCGGTCGGCGAAGCGATCGCCCTGGTTTCGCAGGCCAGCGGCGTGGTTTCCGGCAACACCGGCCTGATGCACCTGGCGGCGGCATTCGGGCGGCCGCAGGTGGCGATCTTCGGCAGCGGCGACCCGCGCCACAGCCCGCCGCGCTCGCCGCGCGCCCGCGTCGAGTGGCTCCATCCGGATTGCCCCCCGCCGTGCGCACCGCCCGCCTGCATCGAGTGCGAGCCCGACTGCCTGGACCGCATCACCCCGTCGGCGGTCTTCGAGAGCCTGTCGAGGGTGATGCGCTTCGAGCCGGCCGGCGCGCGCCCGGTGCGCTGAACACGCGCCGCGAACCGCATACACTGCGGGTTTCGCAGCAGGTCAGCGATGCGCCGCGTGCCGATTCTCTCCACCGCCGAAGCCGCCGAGGAAGCCTTCTACGACGCGATGCGACGCGCCGACCTCGAGGCGATGATGGCCCTGTGGGCCGACGACGACGAAGTGATGTGCGTGCATCCGGGGCACCAGCGCCTGATCGGACTCGAGGCGATCCGCGCCTCGTGGGCCGCGATCTTCTCCGGCGGCGGGGTGGACGTGCGCATCGGCGAAGTGCGCGCGCTCACCGGGGCGATGCTCGCGGTGCACAACCTGGTCGAGCAGGTGGTCGTTGCCGGCCGCACCGGCCAGGAGCTGGTCTGCTGCGTGACGACCAACGTCTACATCAAGCACGCCAGCGGCTGGCGCATCCTGCTGCATCACTCCGGCCCCGGCTCCGGCGAGCCGCCCACACTCGCCGGCTCGACGATACTGCACTGAGGCGCGAACGAACCGCAGATGCCCGCCGCTTCGCGCCCCGGCGAGACCGCACCGCTGAAGCCCTCCGATGGATGAACCGGTGCTTCGCGCGATGGCGCGCTGGCCGGCGGTGCCGGCCGTGTGGGGCTGGCTGCGGCTCGACCGCCGGGGCCGCTGGCTGCTGGTCGACCGCGGACGCGCCGGTTTCGACGAGGCCCGAGACGGTGCCGGCAGCCCGATCACCCATCCGCGGATCGTCGAGTTCATCGGCCGCAACTACGCCGCCGACGAGGCCGGCCGCTGGTACTGGCAGAACGGCCCGCAGCGCGTCTACGTCGACGTGGAGGCTGCGCCGCTGGTGCTGCGCGTGCTCGCCGCCACGCCGCAACTGCGGATGGTCACGCACACCGGCGTGATCGTGGCGCGGATCGACGCGGGCTGGCTCGGCCCCGCCGGCGAGGTGCTGCTGCGCACCGACGCCGGGCCGGCGGTGGTGCACGACCTCGATCTCGCGATGCTCGACCTCGCGCAGGATGGCGAAGACGTCGTTCTCGCCACCGGCGGGCGCGCGCTGCGCCTGCGGCCCTGCGTCTGCGCCGAGCGGGCGCTGGGCTTCGTCGCGAAGCCGCGGCCCTGACACTGCGGCAGGCGCGGGCGCGCGGCCGCCCGTAGCGTGAACAGCACCTATCGCTGGTTCTCGCGCCGCTCCTGCTGCTCTTCGCGCCACTGCGCCTCGAGCTCGCGCCGGCGCGCATCGACCTGCGACGCGGTGTGAAAATCGAGCCCGCCGGCGCGCTGCGCCAGGCGCAACTGCTCGATCGCCGCGGGAGTGGCGCCGAGCAGCGCATACTGCTCGGCAGCGGCCCGGTGCGCGCGAGCCGCCCGGCCCAGCCCGCCCTGGGCCTCGGACAGCATCCGCCACAGGTCGGCGTCGCCGCGGTAGAGCTTCAGCGCGTCCTCCAGCACCGGCACCGCCGCCGCGTAGTCGCGCCGGGCGAGCAGCACCGTGGCGCGCATCTGCGCGAGCGCCCGCGACGCAGGAAAACGCACCAGCGCCGCCTCGACGATCGCCTGCGCAGCCGCCGCATCGCCTGCGTCGAGTTCGACGCGCGCAGCCAGTCGTTCGACGAACGGATGCCCCGCGGGCAGCTTGCGGCGCACCTCGGCGATCGCCTTGCGTGCGGCCGGCCAGTCGCGGGCTGCCGCCGCCACCGTAGCCAGCCCGAACCAGTCGGCCGCGTCGTCGATCGTGCGTTCGCGCACGCTGCGCTCGAACTGCGCGCGCGTGAGCCGCAGGCCGTCGACGCTCGTGTCCGACAGCGCGCGCAGCCGGGCGCGCGCGAGCCGGAAGTCGACGCTGTCGGCGCGCTGCCGGTAGCGGGTTTCGCCGACGCGGCTCTGGATGTCGGCCATGCGCTCGGTTGTGAGCGGGTGCGTGCGCAGGTATTCCGGCGCATTGCTGTCGTAGAGGCGGCCCGCCTGCTGCAGGCGCCCGAAGAAGGACACCATGCCATTGGCGTCGAAGCCGGCCTGGCGCAGGATGTCGAGACCGACGCGGTCGGCCTCGCGCTCGGCGTCGCGCGAGAAGCTGAGCATCTGCGACTGCGCGACCGTGCTGCCGAGCGAGGCGAGCCCGCCGATCGCCTGCGGATTCGAGCGCGCCGCCAGCACCGCGAGCACCAGCGAGGCGAGCATCACCACCGAGGCCTGGCGCTCGCGCGAGAGCATGCGCGCAAGATGTCGCTGGGTCACGTGCCCGATCTCGTGCGCGAGCACCGAGGCGAGCTCGGACTCCGATTGCGCCGCGACGATCAGGCCGGTGTGCACGCCGATGTAGCCGCCGGGCAGCGCGAACGCGTTGAGCGTGCTGTCGCGCACCAGGAAGAACTCGAAGTCGTGGCCCGACGCCGGCGTCGTCGCCGTCAGGCTCGCGGCGAAGCGGTTCAGGTAATCGGCGATCTCGACGTCGTCGTAGACGATGCCGCGCCGCCGCATCTCGCGCACGATCGACTCGCCGATGCGCCGCTCGGTGGCCGGCGACAACTCGTCGGCCGACGCGTCGCCGAGCCTGGGCAGGTTGTCGATCTGCGCGCGCGCCAGCGGCGGGCCGAGCGACAGCGCACCGGCCAGCAAGGCCGCAAGGCAGCGCGACGACAGGACACGGCTCGGCGACACGGCGAATCCGCAAATCGGGGGTTGCTATCATAGTCGGGACCGGAGCCACACCATGACGAGAGCCACCCGAGCCGCGCCGGGCGATGCGCTGACACATTTCGACGCTGCAGGGAACGCCCGCATGGTCGACGTCGCCGACAAGACGGTCACGCATCGCGTGGCGGTGGCGCGCGGCACGATCCGCATGCTGCCCGCGACGCTGGCGCTGGTGCGCGAGGGCACCGCGAAGAAGGGCGACGTGATCGGCGTGGCGCGCATCGCGGCGATCCAGGGCGCCAAGCGCACCGCCGACCTCGTTCCGCTGTGCCACCCGCTGCCGATCACCCGGGTTGCGGTCGACTTCGACGTCGACGAAGCGGCCAGCGCGGTGCACTGCACCGCCACGGTCGAGTGCGACGGCAAGACCGGCGTCGAGATGGAAGCGCTCACCGCAGTGCAGATCGGCCTGCTCACCGTCTACGACATGTGCAAGGCGGTCGATCGCGGCATGGTGATCGGCAACGTGCGACTGCTGGAGAAACACGGTGGCAAGAGCGGCAGCTACGTGGCGCCGGCAGGTTCGCCCTGACGCCCGCGACCGGGCGGCGGGCGACGCGCGGGCCGCATGGCGCCGCGCGGTGCCGCTGGCAACCTTGTCCGCTTGCGTCGCGCTCGCCCTGGGCGCCTGCGCGAGCACTGCGGTGCTGCAGGGCCGCGGCTACCACGGCAACGAATACAGTCTCGAAACACGCGGCACCGACCCGCAGCAGCGCACCCGCCAGGCGCTGCGCGAAGCCGAAGCGTTCTGCGCATCGCGAGGATTCGCGGTCGTGCCGGGCAGCGCGATCCACGGCATCGCGAAGACCACGCTGACCTTCCAGTGCGCCGAGGAGCGCACGATCGGCAGCGGCGCCGCCCGGCCCGTGCCGGCCCATGATCAATGAGAGGGAGCCCGCCGGCCATGGACGACTATCAGGACATCCTCTACGAAGTGCGCAGCGGCGCTGCCTGGATCACGATCAACCGCCCCGACAAGCTGAACGCGTTTCGCGGCCGCACCTGCGACGAACTGATCCACGCGATCAACCGCGCCGGCTACGATCGCGCGATCGGCGCGATCGTGCTCGCCGGCGCCGGCGACCGGGCCTTCTGCACCGGCGGCGACCAGTCGGCGCACGAGGGCCAGTACGACGGCCGGGGCACGATCGGCCTGCCGATCGAGGAACTGCACGCCGCGATCCGCGACGTGCCCAAGCCGGTGATCGCGCGCGTTCAGGGCTACGCGATCGGCGGCGGCAACGTGCTGTGCACGATCTGCGACTTCACGATCGCCTCCGAGAAGGCGGTGTTCGGCCAGGTGGGCCCGAAAGTGGGCTCGGTCGATCCAGGCTACGGCACTGCTTACCTGGCGCGCGTGGTCGGCGAGAAGAAGGCGCGCGAGATCTGGTACCTGTGCCGGCGCTACCCGGCGGCCGAGGCGCTGGCGATGGGCCTGGTCAACGCGGTGGTGCCGCACGAGCAGCTCGACGCCGAAGTACAGAAGTGGTGCGACGAGATCATGGAGAAGAGCCCGACCGCGATCGCGATCGCCAAGCGCTCGTTCAACATGGACACCGCGCACCAGGCCGGCATCGCCGGCATGGGCATGTACGCGCTCAAGCTCTACTACGACACCGAGGAATCGCGCGAAGGCACGCAGGCGTTCCTCGAGAAGCGCAAACCGCAGTTCAGGAAGTTCGCCAGGTAGCGGCGGCGGCCCGCGCGTCAGACGCGGTAGCCGACGCCCGCTTCGATCCGCTCCCGCTCGATCACGCCACAGACCTCGGCGGCCCGCGCAACTGTGCCGCTGCACACGAGCGCGAGCCGGGCACCGTCGGCGTCGATGCGTCGCAGCGCCTCTCCCAGCGTCGCATGCAGCGACACGATCGCGAAGGGCACGGCTTCGCGCAACGCCGCTTCGTGCGACGCCGCCGCCACCGCGTCGGGCGCCTCGCACCGTCCGTCCGCATGCCCGGCTCCGGCCGGTGCGCGGGCGTCGCCGCCTGCATCGGCGGCGATCGGCAACGGCAGCGCCGCGCGGATCACGTCGCCGTCGGTGACCAGCAGCCAGTCGGGGGCCGGCGCGAGCGCCTGTTCCCACTGCGCCGGCGACGCGCTGCGATCGACGATCGCGAAGCGTGCGCTCATCGCGGCAGCGACCCCGGTGCGGTCGAGCAGCGCGGCGACCGGGTCGAAGCGGTAGTCGATTCCGCGCCCGCGCAGGATCGCGACGAAGATCGGGTCCTGCCCGAACACCGAGCGGGCCACCAGCAGCGCCGGAATCACGGCGGCCATCCCGGGCAGCAGCACCCTGGCGCTGCCGGTCAGTTCGAGGATCGCCATCAGCGCCGCCAGCGGTGCCTGCAGGCTCGCTCCCATCATCGCGGCCACGCCGAGCATCGCGTAGAAGCCGCTCGCTGCGGCACTGTCGGGCACCAGCGACCCGCCGACGATGCCGATCGCCCCGCCCGCCGCCGCCCCCATCACGACCATGGGTCCGATCAGGCCGCCGGGCAGGCCGAGGCCGCCGCACGCGACCGTCGCAGCCAGCTTCAGCAGCGCGATCGCCACCAGCGTCGCGAATGCGATCTCGCCGAGCAGCGCCTGCTGCACCGTGTCGTAGCCCAGCCCCATGACCTGGGGCACGGCCAGCGCACACAGCCCGGTGAACGCGCCCGCGAGCGTCGTGCGCAGCCAGAGGGGCAGCGGACGCGAACGCCGGTCGAGTTCGCGCGTGCCGGCCACGTAGGCCGCAGCCAGGGCGCCGACGACGAGCCCGAGCAGGACGATCCATGGCAACTCCGGCAGCGAGGCCTGCCGCATCTCGGGAACCGCGAATGCCGGGTCGGGGCCATAGACCAGCCAGCTCAACGCCGTCGCGCTGACCGCGGCGAGGATCACCGGGGCGAAGCCGATCAGCGTGTACTCGAGCATCACCACTTCCATCGCGAACGCCACGCCCGCAATCGGCGTATTGAACGAAGCGGCGATCGCGCCGGCCACCCCGCAGGCCACGAGCGTGCGAATGCTGTTGTTGGGCAGGCGCAGCCATTGCCCGAGCAGGCTCGCACTCGCCGCGCCGACGTGGATCACCGGTCCTTCGCGGCCGACCGAGTGCCCGCAGACGATCGAGATCGCACCGCCGACGAACTGCATCACCGCGTTGCGCCAGGGCATGCGCCCCGCGTGGCTGGCCAGCTGCGCCATCACGTGCCCGGGGCCGACCTGCCGTGCGCCGATCGGCGCGAACCGGAACATCAGTCCGAGCAACAGCCCTCCGCCGACAGGCAGCGCGAGCCGCCACTCCCAGGGCAGCGCCTCGAAATTCTCGGCGTCGTCCATCAGCCCGGCCAGGACCAGCGTCTGCTCGGTGACCAGCCGGAATGCGACGATCACCACACCGACGACCAGCCCTGCAACCACCCCGATTGCCGACAGCGCGACGAGGGCATCGGCATGCGCGAGGTGGCGGCGCAAGCGCACGAGCCAGTCGGGGGCACCGGCGAACGCGCCTCTGCGCGGCGCCGCCGGACGCGGCTCGCCGCCGCTCACGGCAGGCCGGCTCCCGCCGGCCCGCGATGCCGGCCACTGCGCCCATCGAGCCCGGCGACGGGCACGATGGGCACGGCGACTGCGCAGTATCGGGTGACGCCACGGGCCACGGTGCTCCCTCCATCGGGCCGCCATCAGGTCCGCTCATGCTACCGTCGCGCTCGCCCGTGCGCGACACGGCTCCTCCCGCAGGCTGCGCCACCGATGCTGCTGCTCCTGAAACTCGCCCTCGTCCCGGCCTCGATCCTGCTCGCCTCGCTGGCCGCGCGCCGCTTCGGTCATGCGATCTCCGGCGTGCTCTCGGGCCTGCCGCTGATCGCCGCGCCGGTGATCGGCGGCCTGCTGATCGACCACGGCGCGGCGCGCGTCGCGGCGATCGGCAGCGCGACGCTGGCCAGCGTGCCCGCGGCGATCGCGCACATCGTGGCCTTCTCGTGGCTGTCGCGCCGTCTGCCCTGGTGGGCGTGCCTGGCGGGTGCCGCGCTGGCCTTCGCGGCGATCGGCTGGATCGTCACTGCGCCGGCATGGCCGGCGCCGACGCTGACGGGCATCGCTGCGCCGTTCGTGGCCCTGGCGATCATGCCGAGGGTGCCGCCGCTGGCCGGCGGCGTGCCGGTGCCGCGCGGCGAGATCGCGATGCGCGTTGCGGCCGCAGTGACGCTGGCGGCCGTGATCCTGCTGGGCGCCGACACGCTGCCGGCGCGCGTGAGCGGACTGCTGCTCGCGTTTCCGATCACCGGCAGCATCCTGCCCAGCTTCACGCTGCCGGTCTACGGCCGCTGCGCGACGATCAGCCTGTTGCGCGGCTTTGCCAACGGCCTGATCGGCTTCACCGCGTTCTTCTTCGCGCTCGTCACGCTGCTGGGCCGCTGCGAGTCGAAAGCCGTGGCGTTCTTCGCCGCGCTGGCAGCGGCCGTGTTCGCCGCCTGGCTGGTGCACCGCTTGCGCAGCGCGGCCGCACGCCGCCTGATGCGCACCACCTGAGGCGCACCACCCTGGGCGCGCCGCCTGGTCGCCGCTGCCAGCGGGGAAGGCGGCCGGGAACACGGCTCAGCGAAACAGCAGCGTCGCCAGCCCCAGGAAGATCAGGAACCCCATGCTGTCGGTGCTGAAGGTGAGCAGCACCGAGGATCCGATCGCCGGATCCCGGCCGAAGCGCTCGAGCACCATCGGCACGGCCAGCGCGATCAGCGCCCCGACCAGCAGGTTGAGCACCATCGCCATCGTCATCGTCAGGCCGAGCAGCACGCCGTACGGCGTCTCGCGGTAGAGCAGCCAGGCGACCAGCCCCGCCACGCCGCCCCAGACCAGCCCGTTGAGCGCCGCGATCGCGAGCTCCTTCAGCAGCAGCCGGCGCGCGTTGGCGGTCGTCACCTGCCCCAGCGCCAGCGAGCGGATGATCAGCGTCATCGTCTGGTTGCCCGAGTTGCCCGCGATGCCGGCGACGATCGGCATCAGCGTGGCGAGCGCCACCACGCGCTCGATCGTGCCGTCGAAGGCGCTGATCACGCGCGACGCGAAGAACGCGGTGCACAGGTTCAGCGCCAGCCACAGCCAGCGGTTCTTGGCCGAGGCCCAGACCCCCGCGAACAGGTCTTCCTCCTCGCGCAGGCCGGCCTTGGCCAGCACCTCCGACTCGCCCTCCTCGCGGATCAGGTCGAGCACCTCGGCCACGGTGACGCGGCCGATGACCCGGTTGCGCGGATCGACCACCGGTGCCGAGACCAGGTCGTAGCGCTCGAACGCGTGCGCCGCCTCGCTGGCATCTTCCAGCGGCTGCAACGTGAGCAGGTCGCGGCGCATCACGTCTTCGACCAGCACCTCGGGCTGGTTGATCAGCAGCCGGTCGAGCGGCAACGCGCCGACCAGCTCGCCGCGCTCGTCGACCACGTAGACCTGGTCGGTGTGGTCCGGCAGTTCCTCGAGTCCGCGCAGCTCGCGCAGCACCATGTCGAGCGTGTACCCGCGCTGCACGGTGATCGCCTCGAAGTCCATCAGCTCGCCGACCGAACCCTCGGGGAACGACATCGACGCGCGCAGCTGCTCGCGCTCTTCCTGCGACAGCCCGCGGCGGACCTCCTCGACGACGTCGGTCGGCAGGTCGGGCGCGAGCTCGGCGATCTCGTCGGCGTCGAGCGTCTCGACCGCGTCGACCAGCTCCTCGCGATCCATGGAGCGGATCAGCGACTCGCGCACCGACTCCGAGACCTCGAGCAGGATCTCGCCGTCGCGCTCGGCCTTGACGAGGTCCCAGACGATCATCCGCTGCTCGAACGGCAGCGCCTCGAGAACGAACGCGACGTCGGCCGGGTGCAGCTCGTCGAGCCGCGCGCGCAGGTCGTCGAGCAGCTGGCGCTCCTGCGGCGCTTCGGGCACCTCGGCATGCTCCCCGGCCTCGGCCGGGCGCTGCCGCGCCGCCACGTCCAGCGCCAGATCGTGGCGCCTGAGCAGCTCCTGGACGGCGGCGAGCGCGCGCGATGCCTGCTCGGGATCGCGCGGCTGCGCAATGGCCAGTGCTTCGTCGGGGCGTTCTTCGGCTTGTTCAGCCCGGAAGTCGGCGTCTTGGTCGGCCATGGATCGCGCAGTCAGGGAGGATCGACCGAACCCATCCAGCGGCCGACGATCGCGGTACGCCGGGCGAGCGCCGGCGATCCGCGGTTGACGTCATAGTAACGCGGCCGCGGAAGCATCGCCGCCATCCGCGCGGCTTCCCAGGGCCCGAGCTGCAGCGCCGACACGCCGAAGTAGTGCCGCGCGGCAGCCTGCGCACCGAAGACGCCCACGCCCCATTCCGCGACGTTGAGGTAGAGCTCGAGGATGCGGCGCTTGGTCATCACCGTCTCG
>JAANMU010002502.1_pt1 | contig 13605 bp, 15 predicted proteins | sample 7279701 | NCBI WGS metagenome assembly JAANMU01 (sample SAMN14094539, study PRJNA606508) | bioreactor metagenome | isolation source: A lab-scale SPAN reactor treating ammonium-rich wastewater day 57 | place: Ireland: Galway | collected 2017-03-13 | reverse complement strand
CCGGGTAAAGGCCAAGGTCGTTGGCAACGCCTGAAAACTCGGATTCAAATGGGTCTCTCATGAAGAGTTTGAAATCTATTTCCTCACTGCTTGAAAGAGATTGCTCCCGTATCTCTTCCCTTTCCTCTGGATCCAATTTCCTGTTGAAACCAGGACTGCTAACGTCTCCGATAGTTGCAACCAATGGATTGAAGGTATCGGGGAATTTGTTCTTTTTTAGGGTCGTGGCCATTTCCTGCGCGCAATCTTCCATGGCGCGAAGCGGATTGGGAAATTTACCTTGGAGAATTCCTTGATAATATTTATGGATAACGTCCTTGTTGAGTTGTCGAGCTGCCTCTCTCGTGAATTCTAGCTGGGCCATAAAATTAAGCCAATTGTACTACCATAAGGCTCTTTTTTCAAATTACAAGCCTTTGAGGGAGAGTTTGTTTGAGGAAGTTTTACTCAGAATCGATGACTCGAAGGTATATGTAATATTCTTCTTTGAACGGTATTTTTCCTCGGCGTAACCGATAAGTTTCTCCAACAGTTCGGAAAATTCTATTCCCGACTTCTTCCATAAATGATGGTAAAGCGTACCGGGCAAGGTGTTGATTTCGTTGGCGTACCACTTCTTGGCCTTTTTGTCGTAAAGGAAATCGACTCGCGCAATACCAGTACATCCAACAATCTTGAAGACTCGAACTGCGGCATTTTGGATTTCCGTGGTTGTCTTCTTATCCAACCTGGCGGGAATAATTATGCTTTTTTCCGCTTTGCCGGTCTGGGCGCCGCCGTCCTTGAGATATTTATCCTCATACGAAAAGAACTCGCTTTGGAAGACGGATTCTTGAAGGAGTGATGGTTTGGGATCATCGTTTCCGATTACGCAACAGGTCACGTCCATCAGATCGGTCACCGCTTCCTCGACAATCACCTTGGGATCATAGTGGAGGGCAACTTCAATTGCGTACTCGAGTTCCTTGCGTGATGCGGCTTTGGATATCCCAATTGACGAACCCAATCTGGCTGGCTTGACGATCAGGGGAAATTTCAGCGCGTCGGTCATTTTGAAAACCTCTTTTCTATCGTTCATCCAATCGAAACTCGTTACCGTTACAAATTCCGTCGTCGGTATTTTTGCCGCCTTGTATAAAAGTTTTGTTAAAACTTTATCCATCGACACGGCGGATGAAGCGGTGTCGCAGCCGACATAAGGAATGTTCAAAAGCTCCATCATTCCCTGAAAAGTTCCGTCTTCTCCGTTTTGACCGTGAAAAGCGGGGAATGCCAGATCTATGGAAATATTTTTTGCCAGTAATGATTTTTCCTTGAAGTTTGGCTTACCCGTTTCCTGTTGTAATTCAAGGTAAAAGTTTTTTACTTTTGACAGATTTGAGGTAATGTTTGGGTCGGTAAAAAACCTCATGCTCCCCAAGCTCTCGCTTATTAACCATCGCCCTTTTTTGTCAATGTATACTGGAATGGTTTTATATCCCAATTGTTTGAGACCCGAAATGATAAGCTGGGCGGTAACGATTGAGACATCGTGTTCCGGACTCCTTGAACCGAAAAAGACTCCGATGGTTTTCATAATTTTTTAAATGAAAAAACTTGTTTCCGTTTCCCAAATACTTCAACAACTCTAAATCCGCCAATATGTCTTATATATAGTTATCGGGCCAGTCGTTCTGCAACAGGACGACCGATCCTGGTTTGGCCAAGCTCTTAATGCTCTTATACGCAACGTCAGCCGAATCAAACCAAATGATATTTTTTGGGTTGAATCCTTCCTTAAGCAATCCCCTCTCGATATTGGGGGTGACGCTGTTTTTAATTAGGACAACCAAATCGGCTGTCCCGGTCAAACCCACTCCTATATTATAGTGAATATCGGGACTTTTTTCTCCCATCTCGACCAAGCCCGGGGTGACATATATTTTTTTTCTGTTTTTGAAAAGTCCCAGTGTTTTTATCGCTTCTCTGACCCCGTCGGGATTGCCGTTATACGAGTCATCGATAATCAACGTCCTGGAATTCCGATTGATAATCGGCTGCAGGCGGTGCGGAACCGGCTTAATGTTCTTGACCCCGTTTATTATCTGGTGATCGCTTAAGCCCAGCTTTTTTCCAATCCATATCGCGCCATCCAACTTGTCGAGATTGAACTCGCCTAATAGCGGGAAATATATTTTGCTTTTCAAAATATTTAAGACGTATCCGGGAATATTTTCATCAAACTCTCCCCCACTCCGGGCATGGTAAAGATATGCCTCCTGATTTTTTATGAATTTCTTGTAGTTGTTTTTCACTAATTTGTCTTTTCCGTTAAGGACAACGAGTCCTTCAGGATTCATGTTTTCGACTATTTCGAAAATTGTCGATATCGCATTGTCAATCGTCTTGAGCCTTTCCAAATGGGCTTCGTTAATTCCGGTGACAACACTGATGTCGGGGCGCGCAATCCGGCAAATGTTTTTTATGTCCCCCCGGTAATATTCCCCCATCTCTACGACAAAAACCTCGGTCTCGGGTGTCAACTTCTTAAGGATCAAATCGGCAATCGCGTAAGGGGTATTGACGCTGCCTCCGGTCTTGAGCACGTTGTATTTCTGCTCGAGGATTGTAGCGACAAATTCCTTCATGCCGGTTTTTCCGTAGCTCCCGGCCACTCCGATTACTTTCAACTTTTTGAACTTCTTAATCTTTAGTTTTGCTCGGTATATGGTTAACTCCTTAACCAAGTAGTCAACGGGTGAGATCAGAACGGTTGATATCATGATAAAAACAAAATGGAAAAAGAAATGGATTACGGCCAATAGCAAAAAGATAACAATTCTAATTTCCGGGGCAAGAGATGAGGAGTTGACTCCGAATAGGATCGCCAGAAAAATCAAGACGGATAACCCGTAGATGAGTTTGATCTTTGAGGTCCAGACCAGGGGTTTGCGGACCGGACTTTTAGGAGACAAGCCACGAGTATTTATGATTGCTTTGAAATACCTCACGAGGTCGTACTCTTCAAGCTGAAGAAGCAATAGTTGGAAATATATGTTATCGAATAGCTTCATACGAATTTTGTTAATACGTCTATGAACTTGGCCGGCTCGTCGATGAAACTGAAATGTCCGGCCGATTCAAAGACTACCAGTCTTGAGTCAGTAATTAGTTTTTTCATGAGTTCGGCATAGTAAAGAGGGGTGGTTTTGTCTTTACCGCCCCAAACGATTAGCGTTGGTTTCTTAATCCTCAGAAGCAATGGGGTGAGGTTTTCGGATACCACTTTGGAAAATATTTTGGACATTTCCAAGTTATCAAGGTATTCGCTGCCGGCCATCAAGTAAAGCTTTTTCCTTAAAGGTTGCATAAAATCCGGGATAAACAGCGGCTTTATGATCTTGCCGATTGTAAAAGCAAACTTCCTGAAAGGACTTGGAGTGCTGATGCCGGCGGCATCGACTAGGACGATTTTTTCTATGAATTTAACATCAGAAGAAGCAAGCTTAATAGTAATCCTTCCTCCGAAGGAGTGTCCGATCAGGTTTACGTTCTTAAGCCCAAGTTTTTTGACAAATCCGGTGACTATCTTTGCGTAGTCGTCCAGGTTGAAGTCGGTCGTTGGTAGTTGCGATTGCCCGAAGCCTGGCAAATCCAAAAGATAGACGGCATATTTTTTTGTCGTAAGACGATCTATGAGCTTTCCAAACGAAAGGCTGTCGACTCCCCAGCCGTGGAGGAATAGCAACGTTTTTTTTGCCCCCTTGGGATTAAAAAAGTAGTATCTAAGAAGCAGATTATCGACAATGATATTTTTGTTATGGATGGCCATTATATCGTTAAGTCAAAAAGACTATATTAGTCCTTTAATATCCCGCCTTTGGCGGAATGGTTCACAGCGACATGATTAACTGCTTGAATTCGTCCATAGTTGCAACTTCCACCTTCTTGCCGTTTAATATGAAAGTTGGAGTCGAATTGATTCCGATCCTTTCGGCTTCTGACACGTCGGCTTGGACCCGGTCTTTGACGGACTGAGAATCCATATCTTTGGTGAACTTCTCAATATCTAATTCAAGTGATCCTGCCAGTTTGACGAAATATTCCTTCGGGTTGGGTAACGCGCTCCATTCGGATTGCTTGTCGTAAAGTGCCGATTCCATTTCCCAGAATTTGCCCTGGAGTCCGGCCGCTTCGGCTGCGTATGACGCCATAAAGGCATTTGGATGGATTTGGTATAGCGGAAAATGTCGGAAAACAAGGGCGGCATTTGGGGTCGCGGTTTTTTCAAGATCCGCCAAAAAGGAGTTGAATCCCTTGCAGGCCGGACATTGAAGATCACTGTATTCGACAAGAATGTTCTTGCTGTCCGCTTTCCACTTGACGTTATCGGTTTTCTTAATGACGTTTACCTCGGAAAAATCAGATACGACCGGGGTGTTGGTCAACTTGTAGGCGAAAAAAAGAATTACGAAAGTCCCGATTATAGCTCCAGCACCTATTAAAATGTTTTTAGTATTCATCCTTCAATTTTATCAGATAGCTCCCCCACGATCCAATCATAATATTTATCGTAAACTTTCTTTGTTGGTAAGGCAAAGATCGCCGGAACTTTATAGGAATGGATTTTCAACACTTCCTTTTCCAATTCGTCATATTTGATGGAAAGCGTTTTTGCCAAAAGCACGGTCTCTTTAGCCGATTCTATTTTTCCTGTTTTTGGAGGCCACAATGAAAGCGATTCCATACGGGGCAAAATATTAATACAGGCGGCCAGTCTTTTTCCAAGTAGGACCCGGCCGATTTTCTTGGCTTCGGTTACGGACGCGCAAGTAATATATACGATGACCATTTCCATAGGTATTATTATATCTTAAATCCAAGTCTTACAGATTTAAAGGCGCCAATATCTTATAATTTATAATTACCGGTTGGTTTTAACGATGAGGAAAAAAATCATAGACAATATCAAAAACAACCTCCTTTTGTACAAACTCGCCCTGTTTATGGGTCTTACTGGATACGGGGGTATGGCAGTCATTCAGCAGATAAAAAACGAATATGTGGAGCGTCACAAAATCGTTGACGACAAGAAATTTCTCCAATCTCTGGGGTTATCCCAAATCCTTCCCGGGTCAACGATCATCAGCATGATCGCCTATTTCAGTTATCTCAAGGCGGGTTTAATCGGTGCGGCTTTTAGCGTCGTCATCTACATTTTCCCGGCCTTCGTCATGACAAATTTGTTGTCGATGGTTTACTTCCGTTACGGTAACTTGCCCGTTATAAGCCAGACCGTCAAAAACTTAAATATTCTTTTAGTCGCCCTTTTGACGAATGCCTCTTTAGGCGTAGGAAAGGTAATCTACCTAAGAGATGGTAAGGTCGATTACCGTGGCATTGTTATTACATTCCTATGCGGAGCCATGTATTATTTCGCCAACCTTCCGATTGTTGCGATAATTTTCATATCGGGACTTTTGGGAATACTCATATACTTCGTCACAGGATTCTTGAAAGACACTCTCAGTTATTCGGAAATAAAGATGGGAAAGCTCTTCCTAAGGAAAAAGGCTTGGGCGATTCTTCTCATGTCCATGGGCTTTTTTGCCGTATCGGTGTTTTACATTTCCCAACCCTTATGGGAACTGTTTTCTTCCTTCCTTAAGATCGGCGCTCTGGCTTTCGGGGGCGGTGTCGCCGCCATTCCCCTTATGGAAAACAACTTGGTTATCAAAAACGGTTGGTTCACAAGCCAACAGTTTTGGGATGGTATGTCTATAAGCCAGATCACGCCCGGTCCGATCCTCAACTCGGCCGCCTTCTTCGGATACCGAGTCGCCGGCGTCGCCGGGGCTTTTGTATCGACGGTTGCGATCATTATCCCGTCGTTTCTATTGGTTATTGTTTTCGGCAAGGTTTACGACAGGATCAAGCATTTGGGTATCATCAGGAGCACTTTCCGAGGTTTTCTTGCGGGCTTCATGGGAATATTAATTGTCCTGATTATTCAGCGGCTTCCTAAGATAATGACCGGCTGGGAGCCTGTCCTGCTTTTTGTCTTTCTGTCGCTATTAATCTTCAGAAGCCACAAGGGGCTGGTTCCGGCCATCGTTACGACCCTCGTCTATTCGCTTGTTGAAATGTATTTCTAGAGTAGAAGTTATTTCGTTTTGTTAAAAACGTTAAACCAGTTATTCATTTGGGTATAAAATTTCTCATAGTCCACTTCCCACCCGGAGTTTGTCTTTTTTGCGGCCGATGTTTTTATGACGTGGTAAGGACCCCTTAATTTCCGGTCGAGATTGAAAATGAAGGCAACCGCTTGGTAATTGAGACTTGTGGGAGATAAGCGTGGGTTAGTCGCGACCTTGGTCTTTATGGCATCAAGGGTTGGAAAGACCTCTCCCCTTCTCCACAGGTCAACCGGACCGACCGAAAACCAGTGGTTAAGGACCCCGACCCGTATGGCGTCAAGGGGGGCTTTGAAAAGAAAATCAAAACCGATCACCTTCCGGTCGATGTAATTGACAAAATCGTCAAAGTTTCCATAATCGTAAAAAACATCGAGTGTAAGTTTCATGAAGTCGGCGGAATTCTTGGCAAGAAGGTTATCGTTTTTGCCTATGGTGACGACGTTGGCATTCTCGCCATCGGTGCTTCGCCATATATATTCAACAACCAACTCGCTGAATTCCTCCTTAATAAGATAATCTTGAAGTTGATCTTCCGTAGGTCTTGGGTCGTTTATGTCTATGACCCAGGCATTCTCATATTTTCCATCTATCGCAAACTGGATTTTGTCCGGTATACCCGGGATATCTATCTCCATGAATAAATTATACACTTTGTAAGGATTTTTCAATAAATCCTTGACAGTGAACGGAAGTTTACTATACTTAACTCATGGACTTTAAGGAAGTTAACGCCAAAACCATTCTCACTCCCTGCGGCATACCCGGGATCGATTACGTCATAAACCCGTATATCGGTTGCCGGTTCGCCTGCAAATATTGCTACGCCTCGTTCATGGGCAGGTTTGTGGGTAAGACCATATACGACTGGGGTGAATACGTCTACGCCAAAGTCAACGCCCCCGAGCTTTTAAAGAAAGAAATAAAGAAACTCAAGAACAAGGGAATAGGCAAGGAAATATTTTTGAGTTCGGTGACTGACCCTTATCAGGGAGAAGAAGGCAAATACAGACTGACAAGAAGTTGTCTTGAGGTCTTGGCCGACCACGGGTTTTCCGGGGTCGTCTCCATTCTCACCAAATCCAATCTGGTCATACGGGATATTGACGTATTCAAAAGATTGAAGCACGTCATCGTCGGGCTGACCGTTACGTCAACCTCAGACGGCATCTCCAGATATTTCGAAAAAAACGCACCCGGAGTAACCGTTCGTTTGGAAGCCTTGAAAAAGCTGAATTCCGAGGGAATAAAAACCTATGCCTTCATAGGACCGCTTCTCCCCCACTTTGTCGCCCAAAGTAAAGAACTCGAGAAACTCTTTGGGGCAATTAAGAAAACGGGAACAAATGATATATTCATAGAGCACCTGAATCTTGCCAAATACATAAGGCAGAGATTGCTGACAGAAATGAAGGATACCGATAATGATATTCTTGAAAAATTCTACTCTTCCCAGTCGAAAGATTACCGAACAGAACTTGAGGCAAAAATAAAAATGCTGATTGACAAATATAAGATGAATCTCTTGAAAGATATGGTGATTTTCCATAAGGAGTTCCAGAAACTAAAATAAACAGAATGGATAAAAAAATACTTGAGCATTTTAAGCACAACGATCCCCTTCTCCACTCGTATGCCGTAAAGATAAAGAATCTTGACCACTACAAAATAAGCAGGACGAAAAATTATTTCCTCCGTCTTTGCCGGGAAATAGTCAGCCAACAGTTGTCAACCGCCGCCGGAAACACGATCTTTGGCCGGTTCAGGAAACTGTACAAAAGAGGAAAGGTAACCCCGGATACGGTCCTTAAGACTCCACATGAAGAGCTATTGTCCGTTGGTATGTCAAATTCGAAGGCGAGATATGTAAAAAACCTGGCGGAAGCTGTAATTAATAAAAAGTTAGACCTAAAGAAGTTTGACGAAATGTCTGACGATAATATAAAGGCAGAGCTTGTGAAGGTGAAAGGCATAGGACCGTGGACGGCCGAGATGTTTCTCATGTTCACGCTTCATCGTCCCGACGTTTTCTCGCCCGGTGACCTGGGTCTCAGGAAAGCGATCAAAAGGATTTACGGATTCAAAAAGGATCCATCTTCCCGAACGGTTTCAAGAATCGTCTCCAAATGGGCGCCCTACAGGACCTTCGCTTCACTTGTACTTTGGGAAAGCTTGGAAGTGATATAATCTAACATTATGCCTTTTTACGTATACGCTTGGATCGGGTCATTTGTTTCAGGTTTTTTTGTCGTCACCGCCAAATTGACATCCAAGCATTCGATCTCTAACCCATGGCTTTTTAATTTTCTCCTGTCTATGGTTACCTTGGTTTTCACGATCCCTCTGGCTTTAGTAAATAACGCCGCGCTTCCTTCAGACTGGATTTCGGTTTTTTTGGCGGCGCTGTTTTTGACGCTATTTAATATCTTCTGGATTTTTTCAACCTATGCCTTGGATATATCGACTCTGACTCCACTTTTCAGTTTTCGGGGAATTTTCGCTGTTTTGATCGGGGTTATTTTTTTCAACGAATCTTTCCGGTCGAATCAGCTAATATTTATAGCTTTGATTATCATAGCGGGAGTTTTCACGTCCCTTGACGAAAAGTTCGATATCAAATCCTTTTTCCGATGGGATGTTTTCTTGGGGATCTTGACTGCCCTGATGCTTGCCGTCTACAATTCGTTTATCAAGGTTTCGGTCATGAATAACGGACTATGGTCTACCAACTTATGGACGGTTGTTTTGAGCGCCGCTTTGGTCGTTCCGACGATCCCGTTTTTCGTTAAGGAATTCAAGAAAATGAATAGCGGCCATATAATGCCGATCGCCCTGATGGGGATCTTTGATACGATAGCCAGGATATCAGCCAATATCGCCTATGGCGCCAACCTGGCCATAAGTTCCTTGATAATGAATACTCCTTTTTCGATGATACTAGCTTTTATGTTCTCTATCTTTGCCCCGAAGCTTTTGGAGAAACATACCCTTAAGGTCTACGCCATCAGATTCGGCGCCACCGCCGTCATGATCTGGTCAGCCATGCAGTTGACCAAATAATCATTTTTTGAAAAAATATTTCTTCCAAATATTTTTAAAAAAAGGAAGGGTCAGGGTTGAAAGCAAAAAACCAATACTTGGTATAACCGCATTTAGCCAAGGCTTGTCGATTCCGATGGCTTTCATGTATAAGCCGAGAGAGATGTATGTAAAGAAGAACAATAGTATTTTCCGAAAACCGCTTGTTTCCCAGGCTTTATTAGTCTCCACCTTTTCGTTTCTGTCTTTTATTTCTTTGATTTCTTTTTCCAACTCCTCGATCTTCATGTATTTATGAATTAACGTAAATTATAATTTTTTTATGCGATGTTTATTATTGGCTTTTTGGCCGGTCCGCCTTATCGTAAATTGTTTCCGGCGACAATAGTTTGGTCTTCCCGTCTTTTGGAATTTGGATTTTGTATTCAATGATCCTAATAATTGAATCTTTGGTGAAAGTCACCCGATACACCGAAGATGTTCTTGTATTTTCCTGGAAGTCCTGGTCAAACACAAAATTCCCGAGAGAATAAAATATGAGTTTGTCGTTATACCACTCGTATGGTTGGAGAACATGTGGGTGGTGACCGTGGATGACGTCAGCGCCGGCATTAATGAACGCATGGGCGTATTGAATCTGTGCCCTTAAAGGCATAGAGACATATTCCTGTCCCCAGTGGACGGACAAAACCAACCAGTCGACCTGGCCGTCGTATTCCTTGATCTTCTCGGTTATGGTCATTAAGGAGTTGGTGTTGAATCCCAAATGACCGACAAGATCAAATCCCAAAAAACCGAATTTGACGCCGTTCTTTTCCCTCAATTCAAATTCGTAAGCCGGATCGTGTGAATAGTAGAAAGGAATACCGTATTTTGAAAGCTCGCTCATCGTTCTTTTTTTGCCATCAATGGATTCGAAATCATTTATATGATTGTTGGCAAGAGTGAAAATGAAGTGGTTTCGGGATATTTCGGGAAGAAATTCCGGTAGTCCACAAAGGATCATCAAACTTCCCGCGCCGCTTATGGGGCATTGGAGGACTCCCCTTTCATTCCTTCCTATTATCGAGCTTTCCAAGTTGGCGACGTTCAGATAATTAGTTCTCAAAAACGTTTCCATTTTAGTGTCGAAAAGATCATAGATATTATCGTCGTAAGCTTTTTTGTTGACGTATCTTCCAAGGCTCAAATCACCCATAAATCCGAGACTTGCCGATCCAGAAACGACTGGTTTTTTGAAGCAGTCAATACCCATGCAGTTTGGCGGGTAGGCGGCCCTGTTGAAAAATATTATTTTACCGGCATTCATTGCCAGGACAACGGCAAAAGCAATAAAAACAAAAATAAGCAAATATAAGGCCTTTCCTATAGATTTGTTTTTATTTCTTATTTTCATTTGATTGTCAGGCTTTTATTAAGTAATTCCACCATCTCCTCATGGACTACCCCATTTGTGGCAACAAAATATTTCGGGTTCCCAAATACAGTTAATCTCTTCCCCGTCTCATCGGTGCACTTGCCCCCGGCGTTTTCGATAATCATCTTGATGGCCGCCCGGTCCCAAGGGTTGGCGCCAATAGTTATCATTGCCTTAACGACTCCAACGGCCACCATCATTCCTTCGTATACAAGCGATCCGACCATATAATCGCGTAACTGTTTTTCTTTTAAAAGCGAAATGAATTTGCCGGCGTCGATTCCGTCTTTCCAGTACGGTTTCCCGAATACGTAGTCACCGGCAACGAGCTTTTCCTTGCGAACGGAAATGGCCTTGTCGTTCATGAATGAAACTGATCCCGATACGGTATGAAGCAGCCTTTTCATGAACGGGTCATAGACGACAGCAACAATTGGTTCGCCCTTTTTACAGAGGGCGATTGAAAACATGGCGGCCGGTATGTGGTGGGAGAACGGTATCGTTCCGTCAATGGGGTCGCAAACCCAAAGGTACTCGGAATCTTCATTGGTATTCTGGATTTCCTCGTCAAGAACGCGATGGGTGGGGAAACTTTCCCTGACCTCATTGATGACCATCCGGCTTATGGCGATATCCGTTTCGGTGACGGGAGTCAGGTTATCCTTAACGGTAATCGTGGAATGCCTGAAGTTCCTTAAGATTATCTCTCCAGCTTTAAGGGCGAGGTCTTTTGCGAAGGCAAGTTCTTTTGAATAGTCCTCCATAGGACTATTATATATAAAGGAAAGGGTTTAATTATTCTTCAACGAACGTAAGGGCCGTCCCCGCCATATTGGCGCGACCGGTCCTTCCTATCCTGTGGATGTAGTCCTCATACGTCATCGGTATATCATAGTTGATGACATGGCTGACATTGGCGATATCCAGTCCGCGCGCGGCGACGTCGGTTGCAATCATTATCTTGACGACGTCGTCTTTGAACATCCTTATGGCCTGTTGGCGCTGGAACTGGGCTTTATCCCCGTGGATGGACGTTACTTTGAGTCCCTTTTGGAAAAGAGTTCTCGAGATTTTCTCGACTCCCCTTTTCGTTTTTCCGAAGACCAAAACCTTTTTAAATTCAGCGGTCGTCAGAAGGGCTAAAAGCCGATCCATTTTTGAGGCTCCCCTATCCAGCCGGACCAAGTCCTGGCGGATATGGCTTACCGTCTCCCGGGTTTTGACCGAAATCATCACCGGATTCTTTACAAACGATTCGATCAATCTTTCGATTGTAGGCGATATCGTAGCCGAGAAAAATAGTGACTGACGGTCAGCCGGAAGGTGGGAAATGATCTCCTTTATGTCATGGATGAATCCCATGTCGAGCATCTGATCGGTCTCATCGAGAATGATCATTTTGAATGTCGACAATCTGAGGACTCCCCTTTTGATTAGATCCTTTAATCTTCCTGGAGTACCAACAACTACCTGCGGGTTGCGTCTTATGTCGCGGATCTGGTCCCTCATTGAGGACTGTCCGATACAAAACGCGCTCATAATTGGCATGTTGCCCGAGAACTTTCTAAGTTCGTCGCGGGTTTGCAATGCCAGCTCGCGGGTTGGGCTTATGATTAAAGCACTGTATGTATAATCCTTGATGATCTTTTCGACCAACGGGATCAAAAACGCTGCTGTCTTCCCTGTACCTGTATTGGCAATACCTATTACGTCTTTACCATCGCGAATCGCGGGAATTCCCTTGGCCTGGATAGGCGTTAGAGTTGAATACCCATGACGAGCAATTGTCGCTTTTAGTGATTCCGGTAGGTCAAGGCTCGAAAAGAGTACTTCATCTACAGGCAGAGGCAAAACATCAGCTTGTGCTTTTTGGCTGGCTTTCTTAATGAATTCGTGAATATTACCTACTTTGGAAAATCTGTTCGATCTCCTTAAAAAGGGATTACGGCCATATTGGCGGGAACGATTTGAACCACGGTTATACTTGGAATACATATAAGAATCCTAAATTGTTAACTGAAGATGTAAGAGCTGGAAGCTCTCCTAAAAAAAAGTTAAGAAGAACTTAAAAATTAAAAAAATTTAAAAGCAGACTTACGATCTTGTTTACAGTATAACAGATAATTTCCAAATTGCAAGGGCATCACGTAGTGTGTTTGTATGAGTATGGCTGACGGATTAGAAAATGTGCGACCATAATTTTGCCTCAAAAACGGTTGTCGTTTACGATTTATGTTTGATAGCTAAGAAAAGTTATATAAACGCAATATCCTGCACGGATCTAAAAAATTGCCCCTGGAATTGATATAATACTAGAGATTGCCGCAGTGGTGAAATTGGCATACACGCAGGTTTTAGGAACCTGTGCCCTAATAAGGCGTGGGGGTTCAAGTCCCTCCTGCGGCACTTTAAACCTTCAGTTTGTTGGCCCACTCCGTCAGAAGCTGGTTGTTGGAATCCATATTGAAGAGATAGCCATCAATCTTCAATGACTCGACTACCAGCTTGCCTTCGGCTTTCTTGACGAATTCTTCGATGATGTCAACAGCCCCGCAGAAGTGACCGTATGAGGAATCCCCCAGCCCAAAGACAGCAACCGGTTTTCCGGCGAATTTCTTGTCTACGGAATTATTCATGAAAGTGACAAAGTCCATGTGGGGTTGGCCCTCAAGTCCGTCGTTGTCCCACGAAGGCGAACCAAATATCCTAAGATCATAGGTAAGCGAGTCTTCAAAGGAAACCTCGGAAATCATCTTAACAGTGACCGTGTGACCGAGCCCGGTCAGGGTCTGGTTCAAAAATTCCGAAGCCGCCTGGGTTCCTCCGGAATACGTTGCGTAAGCTATTAATATATTCATATATATAATAATTTATATAAATTAATTAATAATTATTTACTCTTCTTTTTAGATTTAACCTTTTTAGGTTTGGCTAACGGTCTTGATTCATCCATCTTGAAAAGAACGATTGTCATGA
>JAANMU010002501.1_pt1 | contig 13607 bp, 31 predicted proteins | sample 7279701 | NCBI WGS metagenome assembly JAANMU01 (sample SAMN14094539, study PRJNA606508) | bioreactor metagenome | isolation source: A lab-scale SPAN reactor treating ammonium-rich wastewater day 57 | place: Ireland: Galway | collected 2017-03-13 | reverse complement strand
AGGGCATCAAGAAAATGAACCGTCACCACGTTCATCTTTCTCCAGATGAGCAGACGGCAAAAATAGTTGGGGCTCGTCATGGGCCACCTTTGGTGATTCTAATAGACGCCAAAAGAATGGCAGCAGATGGTTGTGTATTCTACAAGACAGAGAATAACGTTTGGCTTACAGACTTTATTGATCCGAAGTATATGCTGTGAAGGCTTATAAGTTATTGAGACTGAGAAAAGACGGAACGCTCGGGCCGTTGTTCATCAATAGGCGATTGCGAATACCAATTGGTGAAACACTAAGGGCTGAAAGTCATCGCACACCAGGTTACGCATTTAGACCTGGTTGGCATTGTACGTCTTCTCCACACGCCCCACACCTTTCAAATAAAGGTCGAGTGTGGTGCGAGGTAGAGATATTTGATTATAAGCTGTTTCAAAGACCAAGATCGCAAGGTGGGCTGTGGTATATCGCACAGCGCATGAAAATAACAAAAATTCTGTAAAGGCCGTGATGTCGTGCGTAAAACTCTTCTTCTCAATGCGTCATACGAGACATTGAGCTTCATTTCTTTGCGCAAGCTCGTCAAGCTCGTCGTTAAAGGCAAGGTGGAAGTAATTTCCGCCTGGGATGAGGATCTGCTTGTCTGGGGCCACGGCAAGATGAGATACCCTGCCGTTGTGCGTATGACCTATTATGTTCGTCGTAAGGAAATGAAGACGCGCTTTAATAGGCGTGGGATTTTCCGGCGGGATATGTTTACTTGTCAGTATTGTGGACAGATATTAACACCGGCCAGATTGACAATTGATCATGTTAATCCGGTAAGCCGTGGCGGAAAATCCACATGGGAAAATTGTGTTACTTGTTGCCTGCCCTGTAATGCTAGGAAAGGTAATAGAACTCCTGAGCAAGCGAATATGAAGCTGCTCAGTTTCCCTATGGCTCTAAGAAAAACACTTGATAATGAATATGTTTTAACCAGGCCAAAACATACCGATTGGAAAATGTATTTTCCTCTTGTCGAGTATGTTGAGCCAAAAGATCATTCTATATATGAAGATGATCAGGGGGAAAACCCTGACAAATGAGTAATAATCATGCATAGTTATTGTCATGGAAAAGCTCAGCGAACAGTATTTGAAGATGGCTCAATCTATCGAGCCTTCGGACTTCGCGTGTAACTGCGGGGCGTGTGGTGAAGAGCACATGAATACCGAGCTTAAGGAAATAGTTTTGCGCGGGTTGGATTGGAAGCTGAAGCTGTGTAAAGCATGTCAGGAAAAAGATCCATTTTCTAACTATAACGAAGCGTATAATGCTGTGAAAGGGTAGTTATGAAGACTAAGTTTCAAGAGCCGGCTGGACTCAAGAAAATTGCTAAGCGTCTGGAAGAGCAACTTAAGAAAAGTGATGTTAGTGGAATTGTAAGTGTTGGAACAGGATTCGCTCTTCAAAGTCGTTTGGATCCGCCTGACAAAGCACGCTGGACATTGTTCGTGTACGCAATGGATCCTGATTTGGTGAAGATCGATCCTGAGTTTGAAGGCTACCCAGTGCAAGTTCGTAGCGGTGCATATCTGGGATAGGTATGTTTTTCGATCGTAAAGACGACATTTACTTCATCAAGTGGGCTAAACAAGTAAAAATCCGCGATCGTTTTATTTGTCAGATATGCAACCGTCAAGGTGTTGAGTTAAACGCTCACCATAAGAACAGTTGGGACGCATTTGAGGATGAGCGTTACGACCTAGACAATGGCGTTACGTTGTGTGCCCAATGCCATCGTAATTTTCATGAGACCTATGGTTACGGAGGCAACACGCGCCAGCAGTTTGATGAATTTGAGCGCATGTCAGAAGCGCTGAAGGAGTCAATTGAGCAGAAAATACGTGTCGAGTCCGCGGTGAAGAAGTTCCTTTCCGATCTGGAAGACGGATATGTCTCTGCAAAGGAGTAGGCGATGTCAACTCTCCTTACAATACTCTGGCTGATGCCTGTGATTTATGTGGGTGGATTTGTCCTGTCATTCATTTCATTTGCCATTCTGACGGCTAGAAACAATGACCCAGATTGGGGCCTAGATCTGTTATTGAGCTTGTTTTGGCCGTTGCTGTTCGCGCATTTCATATACTACGCACTTGTTTTGCGCTGGAAAAAGTAGAAAGGTAATCTGTACATGACGCTCTCCAACTTTGGTTTTGTGGGAGATTTTCGTAGTCCAGAGTGTGCCGAATTAGCTCTCAATCTGATCATGGATAAGCAGAGTGAGGGTTGTACGTACGGCGAAATTCTGGATTACCCAGGATTTTTAGGGTTGTTTACCGATGAGTTTCTTGCGAACAAAACGCGAGACAAGCTCATCATCAAACTAAAGAACATGGTGAGAGATGTTCGCGATCACAAAGGCGAATTGTCAGGTCGCTTACTTCCTTTGCAAACATTCTTCAGAGACAGAAAGAAAAAAGCAACTCCGCAACACGCAGAGCCGCGGATGGTCGTTTGCGAAGATACCATCATGAGGCTGCGTGAGTCGATTAAGCAAATTGAGGAGTCACTAGGGTTAAAACCATGAAAAAGAATGTTCTAGAGAAAATACTGGTTATTTCATCTGCATCAGTCCTAGGCGTAGCTTTTGCCGGGCTCACAAAATCGGAGTCTTTACTAACTCCGTTTCTGGTAAGTTTTTTGGCTGTTACTATTTACTATGTTGTTGTGAAGCGCGGCAAGTAAGGAATTGTTATGCCTGTAAGCATTGGAATACCTGTATTCAGATTTGCGCTTAGGGATGGATTGGACGAACAATTTCTTCCGACCAGGGCGCATGAAATAGATACAGGCTGGGATGTAAGGTGCGCCGAACCACAGGGCGTGCTTTTGTCTCCTGGTCAATATACAAAGATTTCGCTTGGTTTTCGAGCTTTCCCTCCTCCTGGTTGGTGGTGTGAACTAAAGCCGAGGTCGTCAACGTTCGCCAAGAAACGATTGCACAGCCTTTATGGCACAATTGATGAGGGCTTTGAGAATGAATGGATGTTTGCGTGTCAATATATTCCTTCGTTCGCTGAGCAGGAAGATCAGTGCTTCATAGACTTTGGAGAACGCATAGGCCAAATCATTCCAGTTCGGCGCGAAATAATGATTGTCGAGTCCGTGACGAACGAAGAGTTAGATCAGTTGTACGCAGAAAGAGCCGGTGTGCGTGGAACTGGTGGTTTTGGCTCAACGGGGAATTGAAAATGGGTGAGTGCTTTTATTGCGCAAGCCGTACATGCAAATGTGACAAAACTGACGAAAGTCGTCAAGCAAAGCGGCAAAGAAGAAGAATGCAACGCGAAGCCGGCAAACTATTAAGTTTGGCTACTCGTGCGTTGTGTGCAATCTACAATAGCGATCCAACACAACCCAGCATAATTGTATCGCATTTGAAGAGCAACAAATTCTACATGTCTGTGGTTAGGTATAATCAGGCATTTGCTGGAGATAAGCGCATCATGTACAAAACAAGGCGCGCTGAATTTGAAGACGCGCTATATGATGTAGCTAATTGGATAGTTGGTCTAACCAAGCAGCATGATGATCGTCCAGGGCGTGATCTGCGAAGGCTCATGAGGATGACAAATGAAACGTCTAAAAAGACTGTGGAAACGAATACGAGAATCGATTTTTGAACCAGTAGGTCAGCCAGCCTGATTTCAGATGCGTGCGCCTGTTGCAAACAAAAACAGCGGCAATCTGTTCGCCCATTTTGCGTGTGTGTGGCAACAGGATGATGGCCCAATTGCGTTCGAAATTGATGACGTCTTTCATTTCAAAGACGGACAATCGCCTGTAGCTGTTTTGATGTTGCGCATGCCAGGGTCTATTACAGATGCGCGGCTTAATCTGCGCGGTACCCGTACAGATTTAGATAGATACAGGCAGGTTTGTCCTGAGCTTGATCGATATCTACAAGATAATTCGTTAAGAATTTGGTCGAGATATTCTGGTGACATCTATCCTTTTATTCTGAACAACAGAAGTAAAGGCACGGCGCAATCCGAGTATCTTTTGCAACTGTACGAATTGATGAAGCATTCAGGTTTGAATCCAGGAAAGAAGTATCACTGGGTTATGTTGAAAGAATGTTATAACCTATCTACTTTTGTTGTTGGCTGGGATTGTCCATATGGTAGATATTGGGGGCCAGTTGGCGATGGCCGAATGAAGTTAGTAAGAAAGATCGAATGCTCTCAGTGAAACTAACAGATGACGAACTAAGAGCTGCCATGGACGTTGCACATGCTCGTAATCGCTCACAGCGCGACGGTGAACGCCGTGATGGGAAGGTGATGCAAGATAGCATTGGTATCGACATCCAAGGCGCTACGGCAGAGCTGGCCGTTGCAAAAGCATTTGGCATTGAGTGGGATGGTAAGTTCTTCAATCTGGAACGTTGGTTTGATTGGCGTGTAAATGGTCATGATGTATCTGGTCTGGAAGTGCGCTCCACTCATCATCCACGCGGCTCCCTGATTCTTCATCCAAAAGATCCTGACTACTCTCCTTTTGTATTGGTACTGGTACATCGCAAACCGATATTCGAAATCGTTGGCTGGGCACACGGGGTTGATGGAAAGCGTCCTGAGTATTGGAGAGACGTAGGATATGGGCGGCCGTGTTACTATTTGCCTCAAGATAAACTAAAACCAATATCAGAGCTATATGATGCAAGTATCAAAAACAAAGCTTGATGTAATAGCAGAGGAAATAAAGGGCTGCACGGCTTGTCCTTTGGCGTCTGGAAGAACGAACACTGTTCCAGGTTCGGGGAATCCGGATGCCAGAGTAGTTTTCTTTGGTGAGGGGCCGGGCGCGGAAGAGGATCAACAAGGTCTTCCGTTTGTTGGACGCGCCGGCAAGCTGCTAACAAACATTATTGCGTCCATCAATCTGACGCGTGAAGATGTTTACATTATGAATGCGGTCAAGTGCAGGCCGCCAGGAAACAGAAAGCCATTGCCGGAAGAGATCGAGAGCTGCCGGCATTTCTTCCAAGAACAACTTGAAGTCATAAAGCCAGAAGTGATTGTGGCTTTGGGCGCAACGGCGATCGAAGCTTTGTGCGGTCGCGGGCTTGGGATTACAAAGCGTCGCGGCAAATTGGAGAAATATCAAAATATACCGGTGCTGCCAACCTTTCATCCAGCATATCTTTTACGCAATCCATTAGCAAAGTCAGATGCTTGGTCTGATTTACAGATAGCAAAGAAATTACTTGAGGAAAAATGTTCGATCGAATCACAATCACAGGCGCAGACGACTCCGTAACTCCAGAGGATTTGGTAAAACTATCCTCTAAATACCCGTTTGTTGAGTGGGGCATTCTTATCTCAGCTTCACAAATGGGAGGCAAGCGTTTCCCATCAATGGAGTGGATGAATCGCCTTGCCAAACTTCAATCTGTTTTTTCGATGAATCTCAGCGCTCATATCTGTGGACGCTGGGTGCGTGAGCTGGCGGCCGGAATAATTCCGAGCGTTGAAGGCAAACTTACATCAGATTTCCCGGCGGTGCTCCTGAAGGAATGCGCAAGACTACAGCTCAACTTCCATGCAGAGAAGACAGAATTCTCTGATGATTTTATTCGGCTAATAGATATTCTGCATCAGGATGTAATCATTCAGATGGATGGCGTGAATGATGGAATTCTCTATACCTTGGCAGAGCGGCACAGTGAGCGTGTTCTATTTTTCCGTAGTGTTGATGCACTATTCGATATTTCGCACGGAGCCGGCGTACTGCCAGAGGCTTGGCCAAAACCAATTCCAGGACAGTATTGCGGATACGCGGGTGGCCTTGGGCCCGACAATCTCGAAGAACAGATGGCGAAGATCGATGCCGTTGTTGGCGTGAATCGGGCCTGGGTTGATATGGAAACCAAGGTTCGCAGTAATGGCGACAAACAATTCGATTTGGCAAAAGTTGAGCAATGTCTTCAAATTGCGTCTAGATGGATAGATTAGTATATTTGTATGAAGCGCATAAATCTATCACAACATGCTTTTATCGACCTTCCAGACGAGCTACCGCTTACGTCGGAAGGAAAACTCAATATCATCTTTCAGTATCGTTGGCATGCCGCCGCAGTTCCTTCTGAGAAGGTCAAACTGGTCAAGGCGGTTGTTGTTTATGGCGAGCATGCCGGTCTGAACGCAGGCGAAAGCGGCGAGCTTGGTTCCGCTGACTTTGTAAACAAGTCAGTGGACAGGATTTTGACCGAGACAAAAGCTCCAATGGGCAAACTCGGTTTCTCCGCCTATTCAGGCGGCGGCATTGCGCTGTACAATCTTTTCAAGCGCAAAGACAGCCTTGTTGTTCATCCACCAGACGCAATAATTCTGTCTGATGCTGGTTATGGCGGCAAGGCTGTCATACCTGTGTGGGCCCCGTTAGCCAAAGAATACTTGGACATTGCTGATAAGAGATTTGTTTTGCTGCATACACGCAGTCTTGAAGCGAGTTTTGATTCGACAACAAAAACAGCAAACGCTTTATTGAAGGCATGTGGCGTTGAAAATGATGCGGCAGTAGCTGTTGTTCCAGATCTTGAATTTTGGAACGATTGGCATTTCAAACCTGATGTATGGACTCAAAAAGGCAGCCTTATAGTGCTGGACACTACAGCAACACATGCTGATGCTGGAAAGATTGTTCCTCAGTTGTGGGACTCATTTTTAAGTGACTGGTACTAGAAAGACGTAAAATGGAAGACAAAGTTGCTCTTATAGATTTAGATGGAACCGTGGCGGATTATGACAAAGCAATGTCGCGGGCCATGATGAAGATCCAGCACTCAAGCGAAGAGCCGTATCTCAGCCGTTTGAGTGATAAAATGGAAGAAGAGCGGCCGTATGTTAAAGAGCGGCGTTGGCTGATTCAGCGACAGCCTGGTTTTTGGCGCAATCTTGAACGATTGAAGCTTGGATTCGATATCGTAGACGAGCTTAGGGCTTTGCAGTTTTCTCTGCATGTGCTGACCAAAGGTCCAACCAGCACTCCAAATGCCTGGGGAGAGAAAGTTGAATGGTGCAAAGAGCATATTCCTGACGCGATTGTAACCGTAGCTGGAGATAAGTCATTGGTATATGGCCGAGTACTTGTCGATGATTGGCCGCCTTATTTTTTGAAGTGGTTAGAGGTTCGTCCGCGTGGTTTGGTTGTTTGTGTCGAACATTCGTGGAACAAAGATGTGAACCATCCGAATGTATTTCACTATAACGGATCTAATCGTGCCGATTTGCGGATGCGTCTGTTACAGGCATATGAAAGGGAGAGTGGCAAATGAAACGCATGAAATGGAACCAAAATGACACCGAAGAAGTGTTTAAAGGAATTGTCATAGGCATTGCTGTGGCCGCTGTTGCCGCTCTTATTGATTGGGGTATAAGCAATTTCTTGAATCCTGATGGTAAAAAGAGCGAAGAAAATGAGTAGTCTTTTAGCTATCAAGAAAGCATTCGATGAGCGTCATGACTATTCGTCAGAAGATTTATCTGTATTGCAAGAACGTTGGCCGGAGGTCAAATTTGTCAACATTCCTGACGCGTGGATTTTGATCCTGGACACCATGTTGTGCAGGCTTAGATATGACAATCCTGTGCGTGAAATTCGACAAGAATATGGTCAGCTAGTTGTTCTTCATAAGCCTTTGCGCAAAAGACAAAAAGAGGTAATTCAACAAGCTGAGCGTCAGATATATGCAGTAGATGCAGATCTGATGGCCGAGGAAACAGATGAAAAAGCTCAGACTTGTAACTGATGGCATTATACATGGCGCTTCGGTTGTTGATGAAGACGGTCAAGAAATTGGTAGAATTTCGGAAGTCTTAATCAAAGAACGCGCCCCTTCGTTGACTCTTGTAAAGGTTGGGAATGATGAGTTCTATCCTACTCCGGCCGATCTTGAAAAATGGCGAGAAATATTTGAGCAAGCAGAGAAGGATCAAGACTTCAAGATTTTTGTGAATAATGCTGTGGAAGTTAAACGGTATTATCCACATGGCTCTGTTGAGATAGTTGCTAAGATTCCGTCAAATGAGGAAGAATGACCTGGCAAGCAAAACTTGCTGTAACTGGAGGAATTGTAGCCCTGATTGCGGCTCTATGTTTTGTTATCTGGTATCAACGGCAGCTTTTGAATAAACAAGCTGCGATCGAGAGTCAGATTGTAGAGATGCAAAGGCTTCAGGACGGCATTGTGCGCTCTCAAGCAAGCTATGTTTCCAAGGATGACCTGAAGAAATTCGCAAAAGAGAGCGATATTGATCTTGGGCCAATCAAGGATGACCTGAAACAATTGCACGCTGAGATTAAAGGCATCAACAGAACGGTTGTGGTAACTCCTGGTTATACAGGATCAAATCTACCGTCAACAAACACTACTCCACGCACAAATCCATCATCAGAAGTTCCCAAATGTCCGGATGGAACAGAGTGTCCTAATGCCGATCCATTTGGTTACATGAAGAATACGCAAGAATTGAAGTTACAGGAGCCGTTTGGGAACACACAAAATGTGCCATGGGGAACGGTCAAGTTCAGCGCCTGGCGAGATAAACCATGGGATTTATCTGTGTCATCCAGAGAATACTCTGCCGTTACTGTGCTAAGCGTGGATGATAATGGCCGGCATTTTGTTCATAACAAGATAGCAATAAAAGTCGATGGAAAAGAGCATACGCTACCTATAACTGATAGTAAGTTCGTTGAGCAATACCCAGAAGCTTCGTTTAGATTCGATCCAAGTCTGTATTTGGGAGTTGATGCCGGACTTATGTTCAAATCTGTTCATGGCGAAGTGACTCCTAATTTGCAAATGTTTCTCTTTTCATATGGGCGGACAAAAGTAAATCCTGATTGGATTTTCCTTGGATTGGGAATTGGTTATGAAACTCAGGAAAACAATATTGGTTTTGTATTATCTCCAGTGGATTATAACATAGGAAATCTATTGCCATTGATAGATAATCTGTATCTAGGGCCAACGCTGTCAATTGACGCAGCAGGTAACGTTGGGCTGTTGGGAGGAGTGCGCGTTGGTTTGTAGCTAAAGCAACGCATAATTCGGAATAGCTATAGACTCTCGGAGGCATATATGGTGTCGAAGAAGTTACCCGTGCTCGTAATAAATGGTATCCCGATTCAAAGATTGCCCGATACGTCGGGACTTGAACAAGAGTATCTCTACATAGAAGAGTATCCTCTCGAACCGTTGCCGAAAAATGACAAAAAGCGTCAAGAATCCGAAGAAGAAGATCGTGGAGTAGTCGAAATAGACTTGTGCTAGAATGTCTACAAACAGTAAGAAAAGCCGATTACGCCAACATCGCAAGTTCTTCATAAAAGAGAACGACGACATTTCAATTGTCTCTGCGAATTACTTTGCCAATATCACGAAGCATGATGCTGTTAATATTGGCGTACAAACATACCTTGAGCTGCAACAGCAGATGGTAAGAGATGCCGTCGCTGGTCGCGAGCATCGCTTGGGGTCTATTCCAATAGTCGAAGGATTGCAGAGGTCTTTGACAACTTTGGAAAAAATGTATCCGTTTTTGATGAGTGAGATTTTTTCAGTACAGCGCAGAATGTCTGGACAGCGTGTGTACACAACTTGAGATTGTATGAAACAACATAAACAGCGTGAACGAAATCGTTTCCTAGTTAACAGACAAATTAGAGCGCCACAAGTAATTTGCATAGACCAAGACGAGCGCAACTGCGGAGTCATTCCGATTGCAGCGGCCCTAAATAAGGCATCTGAGGCCGGCCTTGATTTGGTTATGATTGCTCAAAGCGGCCCGGCACCAACGTGTAAGATCGTTGATTTTAGCAGATTCAAATATGAGCAATCGAAGAAAGAAAGGCTTCAGCGTAAGCATCAGAGAGAGAACACGGCCAAGGTAAAAGAAATCAAGTTTAGGCCGTCTACTGGTGAAAACGATTTACGTATCAAAGCTAAACAGGCCCAAGAGTTTATTGATGAGGGTCACAAGCTAAAAATCACTATGTTTTTCAAGGGCAGAGAGTTGCAACACCGAGAGGTTGCAAACGAGACTTTACAGCAGTTTTTGCAGATGTTGCCAAATGTTGAGCTAACATCTGAGCCAATAATGACTGGTAAAACACTGTCTGTTATGGCAATGCGAAAACATGTCGAGAACAGATCGCGTGAGGTCAGCATTGCATCATGATCATAACGGACGAGCAGGCTCTTCGCGTCCAGTGTTCTGATGTACTGCCAGATGAGGTCGGCCCTCTTCTGGATCAACTCGAACGCGAATTGAAACATTCGGCAAGTATTGGCCGGCCCGGAATTGGTTTGGCTGCTGCCCAAATCGGGATTGCTAAAAATATGGCCATTGTGCGCGTTGATGAAACACGTCGCGTGAATTTGGTCAACTGTAGAATTGTTGAAGGATATGATAAAGACATTTTCGAACAGGAAGGGTGTTTAAGTTTTCCTGGTCGATTTGAGAAAACAATGCGCTTCCAAGAAATACATATCGAGAATAACTTGGTCGCGCCCAATCAATTTATCTGCACAGGATTGCTGGCGGTAGTTTGTCAGCATGAGCTTGATCATCTTGTGGGTAAATTGTTGACAGATGTAGCTTTGCCACAGTTTAAAAATAGCAATCAAAAAACGCGTCCGAACGATATATGCCCGTGTGGATCTGGCCGAAAATACAAGAAATGCTGTGGCCGGTAAGATTCTGGGCATACTTTTTACTCAAGGATGTAGCCGATGTCAGAAACGTCAATTTTAGATCAAGAACACCTTCAAAAACAGGGCGAGATTGTAACCGATCTCGTTATGCGAGTTGCCGCGGTTGAGCGCCTTCTAATTGAGAAGAATATCATTACTGAAGCCGAGCTGGCTAAGATGCTAGAAAAGCTAAGCAATGAATTGATGACATTGATAAAGCAAAAGCTGGAACAAGATAAAAAGACACAATCATGAAGACAATAGAACCAATAGAGATTTCTCTTGACAAGTTTGACCAAGAATATCTTGATGCACTTTGTGAGCGTACTGGTAAGGATGGACAAGATGTGATCAAGTTGGCACTTGCGTTCCTGCACCAGCAAGTTTGCATCAATGACAATAAGGCTCCGGTTTTTCTGGGGCCTTATTTTTCTGCGCCTATTTTTCCGCAACCGTCAATGCCAGTTATTATTCAGCCACAGCAGCCTTCTCCAATCAGAGTTGAGCCTTGGTGGGAATATCCGGTTACAATTTGCGCCGAGCCTGCGGTTCCTGCCGGAAATACGACCTGGGCGGCGGCAACAATAACATTTTCTCCTGGCCCTATGAGCTGGGTTAATACTACGAATACAGAATCTAAAGGAGACTGAAATGGAAATTGGGAACGGTCTATACGCATTGAAGTTTGGGGCAGCATGGTGTGGGCCATGCAAGGCATTAGAGCCGAAAATCAAGAAAATGGAGGAGGAGTTCCCGTCAATCAGTTTCAAGTCTATTAATGTAGATGATGAGCCTGCTTTAGCCAAAAAGTATCAGATCAGAAGTTTACCTACTGTTATATTGCTTAGAGACGGCCGCGAAGTGACCCGAGTGAATGGAGCGTCTCTAATTACTCCGTTGCGCAAGGCATTTCGCGAACTGATCGACGAAATGGCGTAACAGGAGAAATATGTCCTCAACGGTGAGTAAGAAAACCAAAGCAGATGTAATCTGGGATCAGATTAAAGATCTTCCAGTGGAAATTTATGCGTTGCCAGACCAAACGCTCAAGCAGCATGTTGAACGTTTGCAGGTAACAGAAGATCAGGTTCATTTGCGAATCAAGTCGCCTGCAATCGTTCCGGCGCTTGAAGAATCTTTGAGCAAAGTAAAATTGGCTCGCGGCGAGAAGTTCGATATTCTGCCACAGAAGAATTTCATAGTCGTTAGCATTTCGTTCGATCCAAATTCTTTGCTAAAGTAAGATAGGCCAGATGCGGCCCGCAAAGACTCAAAGACGGATGAAATGCCACATGCCGATGAGCTATACTTGACTCTTGGTTGTTTTGGACGAAGAGACGATGATTTTGTAAGCTGCCGGGGAGTTGAAAATCGCATTTTGAGGTTGGATGAGTCTCTCGAAAACTACGGAGAGATGATGGATTATTTCGAGAGCGTTCGCTTATTCGATAAGCCGATGTTCGATCAAAATGCAATAAGGCATTTCATCTACAATATGCAAGAGCGCTTTGATCAGCGTCTTAAGCGGTTATGGTCAGAAAAATACTATAATCTGCTTGAGAGATTCATAATATCACACAAATCTTGTGGTACGTATGTTAAGCTGATTTTAGTAAACGCAGCCTTTGATGATATTCCAGAAGCTGAGCCTGAGAAGGTTCTCATCAAAGGAAGCCCCGAGATCGATACCAAAAAGCCAATAGAGCTTAAGGTAATTCGAGGTAGGCGCTAAAGATGGCTCGATTCGTCGAGACGAGGACGTAGATGAGGCAATTCTATCCGATCCACCCCGCTATTATAGACCTGTACCTACATATTTTGCATCTTAATGATATGGGAGAAGTGCTTGATGGCTATGTTTCCCATGAAACAGATGTGCCATCCAATTTGCAAACTGAGTTACAAGATTCGGCATCGTTGTTCGCATCTGCCGAAGAGCAAGTCCTGAAAGTCCTTGGTTCCAAGCAGATTGTAGATAAGCAGCTAACATGGTTCCATGAACGACGGGGCAAAGCATGAAAAAAATTGAGGACAATATTACAGAGGATGCTTTCAGGCGCATCAAGGAAATGGTTGGTGACGAAGACGCTGAGTATGACCCAGTAAAAGACGTCAATCTCACGTTTTCCGAACAGGAAAGATTCGATATCTACAACGAAGTCTTGATGATGCTGAAATCAGGTGAAACGCATCAGCATATTGCGGCACATGTTGTGGGACTTTTGAATGACCATATCGCCCAGCGGATGAAGAAGGCCGATGACCGGAAGAAAGGCAAGAGTCCGGTATTTCGGCGCGTGGGCTAATAATCGTGCATATTTACGATGCCCGATTTAGAAGAAACAGCTGAAAGCTTAGCACGAAAGCTGAGGAAGAGAGAGCGGCGTAAAAAACTGCTTGCTCTAATTCATCAGGTTTTGTCTGGGCAGATCGATTCAACTCAAGAACCGATCGATAAGCTATTTCAAATGGATAAAAGTTTTCGCGATATGATACAGGCTGGGCCAGACGCACTTCAGAACGGGCCACGTCCACATTACATTAGCCCGGAGGAACGTAGCTCATACAATTCGGGATATATGTTGATTGGTGAGATGGGTGCAGGCACGCCGAATATATGGTGAGAGGAAAAATGCGTACAATCAATGAAAAGATGTTTTTGCGTTTGGCTGCCCAGCGCGCCGTCTGACTTAATCCACAATCGGGCGCAAAGGACAGTCGATCCGCTGGGGCGTATTCAAGACAACGGCGCACACGTTCGGCGACATCCGTTGGCGTTTCTATGTAGTAACTCTTAACGTCGATAATGCCGATAGAGACATCTTTGTAAAAAAGGCCGACGCTCCAAATGCTGTCGATGCCCAAG
>JAANMU010002499.1_pt1 | contig 13610 bp, 11 predicted proteins | sample 7279701 | NCBI WGS metagenome assembly JAANMU01 (sample SAMN14094539, study PRJNA606508) | bioreactor metagenome | isolation source: A lab-scale SPAN reactor treating ammonium-rich wastewater day 57 | place: Ireland: Galway | collected 2017-03-13 | reverse complement strand
CGCCGTTCGGGAGCGTCGGCTCCGCGCGGTATGCCGCGCTGTAAAATCCCTGCTCCATCCACAGGATAAATCGCGACGCCTTGCCGCCGACGAACGCCCCCGACTCGGCCAGGCGGAGCGAATACTCCGGCGAATCCTCGATCAGAAAGGTCCCGTTTCCACCCGCGTAGCCCTGCATGAAACGCGAGTTGAGACAGTAACTGCTCCCGTTGGCCTCGTGCGAAGCGAGCGGCTCGTCGAGCACGTCCACGGGATCGGCGCCGATCACCGAGGTCGAGTAAGTCCGGTCGCCCGGGCACTGATACAGCTTGATCACATCGCGCCCGCGATCGGACGGCGCAAACGACGCGGAAGCGGTCGGGTCGACGAAGGCGTTGAGCGGCCGCAGTTGCGCCGGATAAAGGCTCGCATCGAGTACGAATCCATCGGGCGACGGCTTCGTCGAACGATAGCCACCGAACACGAGTGGCGTGTAAAGCTCAACCTGGCCCGCGTAAGCCGCGTGCGGCGGAATCTGGTAGAACGGGAGCACGGCGCGCTTCTCGCTCTCGATGTACATAAGCGTGGCCTGCGCGATGCCGCGCAGGTTCGCAAGGCAGCGCACGACCTTGCCCTGCTCCCGCGCGCCGCGCAGCGCCGGCAGCAGAATCGCCAGCAGCACGGCGATCAGGGAAATGACCACCAGTAGTTCGATCAACGTAAACGCCGCGCGGCTCCGCTCGGCGCGCTCGGGCAGGATTGGTCGTCGCAGGTGGTGGATCGCTTGGAACATGGCGCGACTTGCCTCGGTGCGGCCCGGCAGGAGGATTATAAGCTCCTGCGCATGTGTTATGATCTGGCGCACATGACAGGCCGTTCGTCGTCTGGACGCCGCGGAATCGGGATGGAGGAACCTGGATGAGAAGGATGTGCGTCGGGGCATGGTGTGTGGCGTGTTGCTGCGCCGCGGTCTTGGGACAGGAAAAACCGGTCGCCCTCATCGGCGGCCGAATCATCCCGATCGACGGGCCGGTGATCTTAAAGGGCACGCTCGTTTTTCACGAAGGCAAGATCGTTGCCGCCGGTCCTTCCGACGCGACGTCCATTCCTGCCGATGCGGATCGAATCGACGCGACCGGCAAGTTCATCATGCCCGGTCTTGTTGACACGCACAGTCACATCGGCGGCGGTTGGGGCGGCGACGGCAGCGCGCCGATCCAGCCGAGCGTGCGCGTGCTGGACTCCGTCAACGTGCGCGACCCGGGTTTCATTCGTGCCCGCGCCGGCGGGATCACCACCATGAACGTCATGCCGGGTTCGGGGCACTTGTTGAGTGGCCAGACGATCTATCTCAAGACGCGCAAGTCCGGCACGATCGAGGAGATGGCCATTCACGATGAATCGGGGGCGATCCTGGGCGGCATGAAAATGGCCAACGGGACCAATTCGCAGCGCGAGGCGCCGTTTCCTGGCACGCGTTCGAAATCGGCGGCGCTGGTGCGCGAGAAGTTCCTGAAAGCACAGGACTATCGCCGCAAGCTGCAGCAGGCCAACGGCGATCCGGAGAAGCTACCTGATCGCGACCTGGAGATGGAGGCTCTGCTCGAAGTGCTCGATGGCAAGCGCATCGTTCATCATCACACGCATCGCGCCGACGACATTCTCACGGTGCTGCGGCTCGCGGACGAATTCAAGTTCCGGGTGGTTCTGCACCACGTCAGCGAGGCGTGGAAGGTGCCGAACGAAATCGCACGGGCCAACGTGCCCTGTTCGATCATCCTCGTCGACAGCCCCGGCGGAAAGATCGAAGCCATGGACATGCGCATGGAGACCGGGGCCGTGCTGGAACGCGCCGGCGTGCTCACGGCTTTTCACACCGATGATTGGATCAATGACTCCCGCCACTTTTTCCGCTCGGCCGCACTGGGCGTTCGGGCCGGCATGTCGCGCGAGAGGGCCCTGTACGCCCTGACCATGGCCGGCGCGAAGATGCTCGACCTCGGGCACCGCGTCGGCACGCTCTCGGCTGGAAAGGACGCGGATTTCATCGTCCTGTCGGGTGATCCGTTTAGTGTCTATACAAAAGTATTAGAAACGTACGTCGAGGGTGTGAAGGTGTTTGATCGCAGCGATCCAAAGGACCTGCTCTACGCCGTCGGCGGCTACGGCGCCGGCAAGGAGCAGGAAATGCACCTGTGCTGCTTTGAAGGCCGGGAGGAGCACCGCTGATGTCACGTCGAATCTTGAAGCTGCATGGAAGTTGTTCCATCACACCCTCTCCCTTCCAGGGGGAGGGCCGGGGTGAGGGTGAATCACTCCGATGGAGTCGCTTTCCCTCCTCACGCGATCGAAGCGCCGTCGTGGCGCCCCGCTCCGCCATGAGGGAGAGGAATTTTGTAAGCGGTACTCGGCGTTTGATTATCCTGGCTGCCTGGACGGCGCTGCTTGGGGCGGCGCGCCCCGCGTCCGCGCAGCTCGCCATTCGGGGCGAGACGGTCTACACCATGGCGGGCCCGCCGATCAAGAACGGCGTCGTGCTGACCGAAGGAAACCGCATCACGCGCGTCGGACCGGAGTCGGAAGTCAAAATCCCGGTGGGGCTGCGAACCATCTCTGCCAAAGTCGTGACCCCCGGGCTGATCGACGCGCACAGCGTAGTGGGGCTGACCGGCTACTTGAACCAGGATCAGGACCAGGACCAGTTCGACGCCAGCGAACCGATTCAGCCAGAGCTTCGCGCCCTGGACTCCTACAACCCGCGCGAGCGGCTGATTGAGTGGGTACGCGGATTCGGCATCACCACGCTTCATACCGGCCACGCGCCCGGCACCGTCATCTCCGGGCAGACGCTCATCGTCAAGACCGCCGGCAACACGGTGGAAGACGCACTCGTTCGGCCGACCGCGATGCTGGCCTGCACGCTCGGCGACGATGCGCGCGCCAAGGGCCGCGACGTGGAGAAGAAAGTGCCCGGCACGCGATCAAAGGCCGTCGCGATCCTGCGCGAGCAGCTCGTCCGAGCGAGTGAATATCGACGCAAATTAAAATTAGAGGATGAGAAAAAGAGGCCTGATCGAGACCTGCGCATGGAGGCTTTGGTGCGGGTGCTCGATGGCGAGTGGCCGCTGCTGGTGACGGCGCACCGCGCGACGGATATGGTGTCGGCGCTGCGCGTCGCGAGTGAATTCAAGATCAGGATCGTGCTGGACGGCGCCGCCGAGTCGTACCTGATCATGGACGAGATCAAGAAGGCCGGTGTTCCGGTGATCCTTCATCCGACCATGACGCGCAGCGGACCGGGCGAGACGGAGAACTTGAGCATGGAGACTGCCGCGAAATTGATCAAGGCCGGCATTCCCGTCGCGCTTCAAAGCGGATTCGAAAGCTACGTTCCGAAGACTCGCGTCGCGTTGTTCGAGGCGGCGGTTGCTGCGGCGAACGGGCTGACGTTCGAACAGGCCCTGGGCACGGTCACCGTGCATGCGGCGAAGATTCTCGGTATTGCCGACCGGGTCGGAACACTCGAGATCGGCAAGGATGCCGACCTTGCACTCTACGACGGCGATCCACTCGAATACACCAGCCACTGTACGGGGGTGATTGTGAATGGAATCGAAGTCTCCGCGGAACCGCGGTAGGTCCGAGAACATTCTTTCCCCCGTCGAATCAATCTCTATTCGTGTAAGCCGTTCAGAGCGAAGAAGTTGTGACCGCTCCAAAAGTTTGGGGCTGCGCACTCATCCGTGCGAAGAATTCAGCAATCCACGGCGCCGCATGAGGTTATGATCGCCTGCGAGAATCGAAATTTTTGAAGTTTGATGCTCCGAAAGCTTGAATTGTGTGTGCGTTTCTGATATCGTGCGTGATAGTACGAGGGTTCGTCTGCGGAGAAGCGGGGCTCATTTGAGGCCTGCAAGTTCTTCGGGACCCATTGCCACGAGGATTGTCGCAGTAATCCACCTGTGAGGGTGAGCGGCGAAAGAATTTGGATCCGGTCTTTTTAGTAAGGAGGAGAACCGTGAAACGAGTGCTAGTGGGTGTTTTGGCTGTCATGGCCACAACCAGCGTTGCCTCGGCCCAGCTGTTGACGCAGCTTGGCCCGATGCAGGCCCAGAAGGCTGATGCGCCTGCCGCGCAGGACTACAGCGGTCTGGCGACGCCGGAAGTTGGCCAGCTCTGCAACTTCAACGTTGCAGGCATTCAGAGTTGGGATGGATATCCCGATCCTGACAACACGATCGTCGTCCTTGACGTTGCTGCATGCGTCGGTCTGCCTTCGGGTACGCCGGTCGACATGAACGGCATCGGCTGGGATGTCACGCTGACTGGCCTGGGTGGCAGCTGGCAGAGCGAATTGCGCGTCTATTTTGATGACAACATCAATCCGGACGGCACGGGCCTGTTCCTGCGGCCGGGTGCTGGCGTCAACACCCCGGGTACGGGAACGTTCTCCAACCCGGTGATCAAGCTCCCGGACGTCCAGATTCCGGTCATTCCGTTGCCGAACGGATTGCTTCGCATGGACTTCCATGAGAGCTTCGACGACGTGCCCAATGCGGTCGATGGTACGTGGGATGCTGGTTTCCTCCGAATCCAGGTCACGCCGGAACCCTCGACGCTCGCTCTGCTCGGTCTGGGCGCCCTCGGCCTCATTCGCCGCCGACGCTAAGACCTCTACCCGTCGTCTGCCGATTGTCGGCTGATGACATCAAAGTGTAATCTTGGACCTCCAACAGCCGCCGGTCGCCCTTCGACCGGCGGCTGACTTTTTTACTATGCCGATCCCATGGCATTCCGATTTACGGCCATTCCTCAAGCAATCGGGAGAGGTGATTCAAGACCAGTTCTTCCGGCTTTTTATCTGCGGCGAGGATTCGGATTTGACTTTCACACGACCGAAATCAATTTCCCGGGTTGACAACAATCTGCGTATTGATTGAATGCGGGCGACGGTATCGATCCTTGTGCTTTGACGAGGCTCGCCGGCGCGAAGTCTTCCCAAGAGCAACCCCTGCCTGGGCGGCAAAGCGTGCGGGCGGTCAACTGGTTTGGGCATGGCATGACGCTCCTGCGTCGATCGCTCATCTTCGCAATCGCCGTATGCATCGCCTGGTTCCTCTGCGCATTCCAGTGGCAACCAATGGCATCGATGGGTGACGGTATTCAAATGTTGCCGACGGTTCGAGCGCCGATCTGGTTGCCACCTCCGTTGCCGCGGATTGCGGTGGACCGAGAGCGCTCCCCAGGCGGCGATGGTAATGCTTCTCGAACCCCATCGCCGCAGACCGCGGCTTGGGTCGCGCCGATGTTGCCATCGATGCTGATTGAAGTCCTGCTGTGCATTTGGGCTGTCACCGGAGCGGCTGGATTGATCTACTGCGCGATACGCGGGGAGCGTCGCGATTTTGTTTTGCACGTCGGCTGGGCCGTCGGACGCTGGCTCACTTATGCGCTGGTTCTGTGCATGGGGCTTTGGATGGTCGGCGGCGGATGGGGGCCGCCGTTTCCGCTCTTTTTCGGTTTCACGGGTCTGTGCGCGGGTGTGATGTCCGGCGTGTCAACTTATTAGCTGCAAACTCCCCATGTCGCGCCGCCAATTCAGGACGAGGCCGGGGTCGTTGTCATGAACCGGTCGAACAGGTTGCCTGACTCAAGTGAGCCGCTGATTGAAAACGCGCCCCAGCCTCGGCGCGCCAACGGTGCGGTTCATGCGATGCGTGTGCTCCTTCTTGCCGGCTGCACAACCAGCGCGGTTGCGGTCGCGTACGAGGTACGATGGGAGGCGGCCATGACCCGGCAAAACTGCAGTTGGTACATCGACCTCGGCCGCCGCCCGCTATGGTCGCCGCCGGCACTTCCGGGCGTTGAGGATTTTCAGGCAAACTACGGCAATTCAGATACTTTTCCCCGCGAGATCGATGACTCGGTGCGATTCAGCAGATCGTTGAAGCTGCAATGGATGCTGGTTGATTTCCTGATGTTCCTTTGGCCGGTCACGCTGTTCTGCGGTCTTGTCTATCTCCTGGTGCGAGGGAAACATCGCGACTTAAGTCTGCACATATCACTCTTCGCGGGCCTTGGAATGACCACAGGGGTTTTGGTGTGCGTCCAGCTTTACGAGATGTACGGCGGTTGGGGCCCACCTTCGCCCGAGTTTTTTGGGGGCGTTGGACTGGCGCTGGGCGTCCTGGTCGGGGCATTGACGTTTCGCCCGGCGAGAGAATCGACGGGAAAAGCGCGATCGAAGTGACTTGATAATTTTGTCGAACGCGGTAGCCACGACTGCGTGGAATCACCAGAATCGCCAGTCGCCCGACTGCACCACATAGATATACAACACGAGATTCGTGATCGCGTGCGTCAGGATCAGGCACATCAGACTGCGCCGCCAGATGAACACGGCGTTGAAGAGCATCCAGCACGCCACGCTGACGCCCCAGTTGTTCGGATGTTGCAGGATCGAAAGCACCGAGCTGCCCAGAAATGAGTACAGCGTGAACGTGCCCAGCGGCACCTCGTCGAACCGCTCCCATTTTACGAACGCCCGCAGGATGAACCCGCGCCAGAACAGCTCCTCGACAATCGGCACGGCCGTGCACGCGCGCGTGATCTTCAGCACGACGTGGGCCCAGAACGCCGCCCCGTCACCGTAATCGGCGTGCGGATTGGCCGGCTCGCCGCCCGAGGGAAACAGAAACGTCATCTTGTTGAACAGCGGGAACTGCCCACCGAGATTCATTCCACCGACCGTGACACCGTCGAGCCAGTGCTGGCCGGCCACCCACAGCCATGCGGCGCCGACACCCACGGCGAGCGACGTGAGCAGGTGCGGCCGACCCAGCGACGGTAGATGCCGGCGGAATAGCCACGCGACGTACAGCGCTGCGAGCGTATGCAGAACAATGGCGACATGTCCGAGCTGCTTCGGGAACAGGTCGGTGAGCATGAAGAAGAACAGGTAAGCGAGGTACGGGACCATCCACGGCGCGCGCGGCTCGGCGCGGACCAGGCGATCCACCCAGTGACGCTGCCCCGACCCGTTCGTGTTGGCGGTTGAACTCATGCAGACGAGTCAGTATCGGCCGAATTGGGGGACGGAGCAAATCAACCGGCCGGGAAAACCGCTGCCGTGCCCAAGCAAGAAAAAAGCCCGCCGGAAGGTCATTCCGACGGGCGAGTGGTAAATGGAATCGCCGCGATGCGATCGCCTTATTGGAGGACCATGTCCTCGGCGATGGCCTTGCGCAGCTTGGCGATGGCGCCGAGCTGAATCTGGCGGACGCGCTCCTTGCTGACGCGCATCTGCCGGCCGATGTCTTCCAGCGTCTGGCGTTGCCGGCCCTGCTCCATTGGGAATCGCCGTGCAAGCACAGTCTTCTCAATGTCGGTCAGTTCCGCGTTGTCCAGTCGCAGGATGCGCTGCAGCCGCTCGCTGAAGAGCGCCCGCTGGTCTGCCTTTCGGGCTTCGGGCAGGTCGCTCTCCTCGAAGTCGGGGTCCCACGGACCGGCGACCTTGCTGCGACGCTTGGTATCCTGCAGCGCGGCCCGCGAAAAAGCTCGCAGGATCGCGTTGCAGGCGTAGGTGCTGAATCGGAATCCTCGCCACGGGTCGAACGTATCGACCGCGCGGAGCAAAGCCATCATGCCTTCGCTGGTCAGTTCTTCACGATCGAGGTTCTCAAACCGCGTGCGACCAATCAGGTCGTACACGAGGCCGAGGTTGCCCTCGGTCAGGCGCGATCGAATCTGATGGTAGCGATGCAGCCAGAGGGCATAGCGCTTCCTCAACGACGGAGTGGGGTCGCGATGGGCTGCGCGATAGATCTTGCTCAACGCATAGCCGCTGAAGTGCAACTGCTTGAAAAGCAGGGTCTCCTCTTCGAACGTGACGCGACCGCTGCCCTCCGCCGCACCAGGCCAGTTGGCAAAGAGACGCTGCTCCACCCCTCGGCTACGCAGCTCATCATTGGCCACATAGGGGGGAGGGATCATCCATCCCGCCAGGGCCCGACGATCCGAAGGCTTGGTTGTGACTCGCAGCATGGCCATCAAGCTACCCAACTTTCAGCCCGCTTGTTTAGACCGGGCACGTCTTCCAAAGGTTGTATACCAGCGAGAACGGAAAAATGTTCTCGGCTGTTCGAAATTCTAACCAGGATTTTGCCCTATTCCAAGATAAAAAACATTCAAATCGGTCACTTTTTTGTATTCAGTGAACATGCTAATCCGTATCGCACATGTAAACTATTGTCATAAAAGCACTTACACCATATAATAATGTCGCGTTGGTGTGGTCGTTACAAAATCGTTAATATCAATCAGTTCCACGTCAGTGCTATTTCCTAGCCGCCGGACGATGCTGACCTGGGTTGGATGATCCCCCCGATCCCTTCCCAAAACGCTGCCCAGGCCTGCCGAAGCCCGGCATCGGGGTCCTGCGGGTTCAAGGCGGACTGCGTAGCACCTTCAACAAACCCCGGGCCGACCCCTTCGCGAAACCGTTTGAACAGGTCGGAATCCCATTCGCAGCCGCAGAGCAGGGTCAGGCCCATGGTGAACAACGCGACGAAACCGAGTCTGTTGCGCATTGTGCGGCCAAGTCGAATTGAGCGGCTCATTCCAGGGGTCTCCGTTGAGAATGGCAGGGCTGGCACCGATTTGTTTATCGGTGATCCGTTTCAACGGACGCCAATGCCGACGCGTCACGTTCGATAACCGCGCGCCATTGGCGGAAATGCTCCATGGCTCGAGCCTGAAGGCCTGCCGCGCGCTCCCCGATATGAGATTCGTCCTGGCGAGTGTCCAACACGTCCAGTTCACACCGGGGGACCTCTGTGCGCACGAGGGGCATTCACGTTCTGGCGGGCCTGTGCGGGTTTGTGGCCGCCAGCGCAGGGGCGCGCGCGCCGGGCGACGGGGCAGTGAGGCAGGATGGCGTTGCTATCTCCTCGAATCGAGTCCTGAAGTCCTTTGACTTCGACGAGGCGCGCCTCGGCAACTATGAGACCATGCCGATCGGATGGCGTCGCGTGGAAGGGCCGGGTTATCCGCGGTTTGCTGACATTCGTATAGACAAAACAGGCGCCTCGACGGCGCCGGCGCTGCGCCTGGACTTGACCGGCGGTGCGACGGCTGCGGAGTATGTCACGCGGACACTTGATGTGGTCGCGAGCTGTGACTACGAGATCACAGGCTCAATTCGCGTAGACGGGCTTTGCTTCGCGTCGGCAACGCTCGAGGCGTTTTATCTTGACTACGCGATGCGCGAGATCCCCGGCAGCCGGCGGGCGAGTGAGGCGGTGCGGGCCGCAGGCGGGAGCCAGTCGCCCTGGGCGCGGGTCACAGTGCGCCTACGCGCCGGAGTGGAAGGCGCGCGATGGATGGGGCTGGCCTGTGCGGTTCGATCGGGTTCGGCACCGGCTGATTCGGACCGGCGGGTATTCCCGGTGATCCGCCAGGGGGTTTTGGGCGGGGCGTGGTTTGATGACATTGAGGTGACACTGGTTCCGGGCATTACGCTTGAACCGGTCGCGGCGACGGGTGTCTTTGTCGGATCGCCGCCGCGCCTGCGGATCGGCATGGAGGATTTCTGCGCGACGGATCTCGCGACGACGTTGACGGTGACGGACGCCGGCGGCCGGGAGGTTCTTCGCCGCCCGGTGGAGGCTCAACGTCCGCCGTCGGGCGCGATGGAGATGAATCTGGGCGGATTGGTCCCCGGTTGCTACACAGCGCGCGTGGAGGTGACCGGCGAAGGACGTTTGCTGGCGGCGGCTTCGCGGTCGTTCGCCTGCGTCGCATCCGAACCGGCGCCACCCGATGGACTTCGTGCGACGCTGCCGCGCGGAAACCCGACGGAGATCGCGCGGGGCATCGGACTGATCCTCAAGTTGCCGGCGCGCGAGGAGCTTGCGGACGTACTGTCCCTCATTGACGTTCTTCGTCCAGCGGCCGTGAAGCTGCCGCTTTGGCGAGCAGATCTCTCGGATGACGCGGTCCTGAAGGGGGACGATGTCGCCATGGCGCTGGTGGAGGGGCTGCGTCAGCGCGGCGTCCTCGTGGTTGGGGTTCTTCAAGATACTCCGGCGGGCCTCGTCGCGCAATACGATTCTCCGCGCGTCGGCCTTCTCGATGTCCTGCGCGGGCCGGCGTCCGTCTGGCGGCCGTATCTGGCGCTGACGGTGACGCGGTTCGGCTCGCAGGTCGGGTTTTGGCAGATCGGTGGCGATGATGCCGCGCCAACGTTTGAATCGCGCGCACTCGACGAGGCGGCGAAAGCTGTTCAGCGCGAGTTGGACTCGTTGATCGGCGCGGGGCGGCTCGTGACGCCGCGGTTGCTTGGCGACGCGCGCTTTCCGAGCACAGCGAGCGACGTACTGGTGAGCTACCAGGAGCGGCCGCAGGTGGCGGCGCGAAATCAGCGATCGCTGGACAATCCCCGCGTGGATTGGTTGACGGTTTCCACGCCCTCCAGGTTGCCGGACGATGGGGGCGCGGACCTGGCGGAGTTTGCACAGCGCATCCTGCTTGGCCGGTGTGAGGGCGCACGAACGGTATGGGTGCAACAGCCGTGGCACTATCGCAAGGAAAACGGCTGGGGGCGGTTGGAACCGACCGCGGAGTTTCCCGTTGTGGCGGCGCTGGGTTCCGTGTTGCGCGGGTGTGATCCGCTGGCGCCGGTGTCGCTGGGCGAAGGCGTCCGCGGGTGGGTGCTGCAGGATTCGTCCCGCGGGACGTGCTTCGTGGCAATGTGGCGTGACGGCCATGGGGCACCGGGCGATGACGATGCAATCACCTGGGATATCGGCGAGGGGTGTCAGTATTATGACGCGACCGGCCGGCCGCTGGCGATGGGGCGCGCCGATCGCGGGCACACACTGCCGGTCGGAGCGCTCCCCAGTATTCTGACGGGTGTTCCCGGGCCGCGCGTCCTGGCGCTGGCGCGGTTCACGGTGAATCCTGCGCTGGTCAATGCCGGGCCGCGTCCACAAGCCGTAAACCTGCGATTCTTCAACCCGCATGCAACGCCGCTGCACGGCTTGATTCACCTGTCCGCGCCAGAGGGCTGGGAGGTCTCGCCTCCGGTTGTGCGAGTGAGCCTCGGTGCCAAAGGGGAGCAGGCGACGCCTTTGCTGGTGCGCGTGCCAAGCAATCAGCCTTCGGGACCGGTGGAGCTGGTTGGCCGATTGGAGGTGGCGGGTGACGAACTGGACGGGTTGGTCTTGCGCGCCGCGGTGGACGTGGGCAGCGCGGCGCTTGATGTCAACGTCTTGACTCGCACGGAAGGTGCGGCGCTGCGCGTGTTTCATCGTGTGACGAACCGAACCGAATTGCCTTTGAATCTCCGCTGCGTCTTGATCGCCCCCGGGCGCGCGGAAGAGCAGCGGTTGATCCGAGCCCTGGGTCCGGGGCAGTCGGCGGTGCGCGAGTTCGTGCTGCCCGATGCCGCGGCGCTACGGGATCGCACGGCGCGGGTGACGGTGGAGCAATTCGACGGGTCGATTCGTGACAATCGCCTTATTGAAATCAGGCCCGCTGATCCCGGCCGTGACGTCATTCCGCCGGCCCGTTCGCTGGTACAGGTTCAACCGGAGCGGGCCGCCGAACCGAGCGTGTCCGCCGTCGCGGACTCCATGGGCCGGCCGAGCCGATAGCAGGCGACGCGGCGCTGAACCCAGAGGTTGGTCGACGGGGTGTAGAGCTTGACCTCGGCGTCGGCGAGGTTGAGGGTCACGGGTGCGCCGGATGCACCGGAGCCTCGCGCGTCTTCGCGCCATGCGACGTTTCCGTCCGGCGAAACAATCAGGCGGACGCGCTCGTCCGCGGCGATGACGACGACGCGATTTTCCGCCGCCCGAGCGCGAAGCAGCGATTCATCGACGGGCGGACCGTCAAACCAGAGGATCGACGCGCCCTGAAGCGCTTCGCATCGCCCCCTCACGAACGACGCAGCCTCGGTGCTATCCAGGTTCGCCATGCGGCCGCCGGCGTTCACCAGATCAGTGATGAGCGTGTCCATCGACCCGGCGGGGTTCACTTCAACCTGCGTACCAAGTCGATCGTCGGGGACCTTTGTAGGCGGTGCGAATAATCTACGCATGTCACGTTCCGAAACGTGCGGCGGGCGCGGTCGACCTGGCGCGATCTCGGCGACGATCAGCGGGTCGCCTTCCGCGGGGGCGGCGGCGAGGGTCTCGCCATCGGCATTCACGACGCGACTTTGGCCGACGTACTCCAGCTTGTCCCCTTCGGCGCCGCTCTTGCTGCAGCAGACGATCGGCACGCCGAACTCCATCGCGCGGGCACGAACCAGAAACTCGGGATGGACGTTTCGATAAATGCCGCGCGGGCCGGCGTTGACCCACGCCGTCGGCAACAGCAGCATTCGCGCGCCGTCCGATACCAGCGTTGCGGCGACTTCCGGCGCGCGGCAGTCGGCGCAGATGAGCACGCCCATGCGCCCGAACTCGGAGTCGAACGCCGCGATCTGCCAGCCCGGCTCGAACCACCGGTTGTCGCAATCCCATAGGAAGCTTTTGCGGGCGATATGAATCAGCTCGCCGCGCCGGTCGAAGACGGCCGCGCTGTTGTGCAGTTTGCCCTCGCGCTCCTCGACGAAACCCGCGACGATCCACATCGCGTGGCGTCGGGCGATCTGTCCGATGCGCGTTAGCACGGCGGTCGATCGCTCGATGTCCGCTTGCATGTAGCGCTCGACCGATTCGAGCCAATAGGCGGGGTACGTTGTTTCGGGCAGCACAAGCAAGTCGGCGCTGATCTGGCGGGCCTGCTCGGCGTGGCGCTCGACAATCGGCCAGACGGTCGCGGCATCCCGCATTGTGACGGCGCGCATCTGTCCGCATGCGACTTTCATGACGTGATCCTTCACGCGGGTCGGGGCGATTCGGCAACCGCGCCGGGTCCCCGCCGGGATGCAATGGTAGTCGCGGCGAAAGATGGATGCACGCGGGCGCGGCGCGGTGCGTTGGCGCCGTTTGCGAGGCCGGTCGCCAGGCATCTATAATTGCGGGGAGGCAGGGTTGCCGAGTGTCGGTCCTGCTTTTCGAGCCTGCATCCATCCATGTCCAAGCGAGATTACTACGAGGTCCTGGGCCTATCGCGCGGGGCGAGCGAGGCCGAGATCAAGCGGGCCTACCGCCGGCTCGCGAAGCAGTATCACCCCGATCAGAACAAGCAGAGCAAGGACGCCGAGGCGCGCTTTAAGGAAGTGCAGGAGGCGTACGACGTATTGTCCGACGCGGCCAAACGTACCCGGTACGACCAGTTCGGCCATGCGGGGATCGATCCTCGTGCCGAAGGCGGCGGAACATGGAGCACGACGGACGGCGTGCCGGTGGACTTGTCGGACTTCGCGGATCTTTTCAACTTCGCGGGCCGGTCGGGTGGATCGCGGGCGGGAGTTGGTTCAATCTTCGAGCAGATGTTCCGAGAACACGACAGCAAATCACCGTTCGAGGAGACGGCGACCGGGGGCGGGCGGGACATCGAGCATACGGTGACGTTGAGTTTTGATCAGGCTCTGCGCGGAACGATGCTGCAATTGGAGTTGAGCGGCGGTCGTCGAAGCGAGACGATCGAAGTGCGTATCCCCGCGGGAGTTCGACCGGGTC
>JAANMU010002498.1_pt1 | contig 13611 bp, 17 predicted proteins | sample 7279701 | NCBI WGS metagenome assembly JAANMU01 (sample SAMN14094539, study PRJNA606508) | bioreactor metagenome | isolation source: A lab-scale SPAN reactor treating ammonium-rich wastewater day 57 | place: Ireland: Galway | collected 2017-03-13 | reverse complement strand
TTCCCGTTCGCTCAACAAACGGAGCATATCCAAAAACGTGCCCGACTGCAACCCGTCGGTTGCTGCTTCATGCTAACACCTGACGCTGGGGATTCTGCGGCAATCTCAAGCAGTTTCCTACGCCTTGTCATTTTTCTGGTTGGACGGCTTCGCCGTCCCCGCCCCAGCGCAGGTAACGCAAACCGTTCGGCGGCTTTGCATGAGGTGATAAGAATGCTAACCTTTGATTTCGGCAAATGTTTCGACAAAAATAAGGAGGTTAACTATGCTAATTTGTGAAGGTTGTGGAAAAAGCTTTGAGACCGAATTTAGATTCTGTTCAAACTGCGGTAGAGCAGTTCCTGAGCCAAACATCGGAACAAATTCAGTTCCCACAAATCAATCAATGATAGCATGTCCCAAATGCCACTCAGATGCTCAAGTAGTAAAGGTATCAGCAATTCTCCAGCGTGACATACATACTGTTGAGAGTCGAGTACCCCTTACAGACGTTCATACCAGCAGTTCTGGGAAAGTCGAGTCTTATACATACTGGCGCAACGTTTCTTCAACACAAATATCAAGTCTCGCACAAATGCTATTACCCCCGCCACCTCCAGTTAAAATTAATTTTGGGTATTTCCAAACCATTGTTGCAGCCGTATTAGGCGGTTTAGCCGTACTATGTTGCTTTCCTTTGCTAGCATCTTCCTTCATTAGAGGTATCGTCTCATCTGGACAAAATAGCTTCTCAAGACCTGAAAGCATTTTCGGATTGGCGTGTTTGATCGTCACCGCAATTTTCATCTTGTGGTTATGCTATTATTACGTGTCCAAAGATGTAAAGTATAAAAAAGATTACCCGTCACACAGAAAAAAATGGGAAGAAGCAATGCTCAGGCATGACCAGTTATACTATTGTTTTCGAGATGATTGCATTTTCATTCCAGGTGAAAATACTTTTACAGCCCCTTCTAACATGATGGCGCTGATTAAGTGGCAACCATATTCTTCAAAACCACCATGGAGATTATTTCAGTATTGAATCTAAGCCGCCGAACAAAGCGTGCAGTGGACGGTGGGGATTCTGCGGCATTTTCAAGCATTTTTCTGGCTTCGAGTTTTTCCTGCTCTCAAGCATTATCCCAGCCCGCCCCACCACCACTAACGCACACCGTTGGGCGGCTCGATAAATGATCTTTGTGAAAATAAACCCAAAGTTGAAATTTCTGTGAAAAAGTATATACTGAAATCATCAGGCGGGCTAAATGAAAACAGGTTTCTTGCTTATTGTTATCTCAACTGACAGAAAAACTTAGTTGTTGTCTATTGACTAAACTTCTTGTGACAGTGTCCATTTTTGCTTCTCAGAAAGGAGAGAATAATGCCTATATCAATCACACTTATTCTGATCGTTGGACTTAGTATCGTTGTTTATTTTTCGGTAAGACCACTACAATTCTTTAGTAGCAAACAGTGGCTAATCAGCCATAGTTTTATAATAATTGGTCTTGGATTTATTTTAGGCTGGCTATGGTTTAATCGGAATCAATTTGAGCAAATTACCATGCTGATGGGCGGAATTTGGACTTTGGCTGGCGGTCTTTGTTTCGTGGTAGGTTATATCGTAAAAAGGAAAAATCAAGCCTAACGAAGCGGATTTATTCGATAGCATTGATAAACTACCCTAACAAAATAAAAAGATGGTAAGTGCAACGAAAACCGCCTAGGAGTAAAACACATGAACAAAATCAATTCACTTCGTTTGTCATCGTCAGGTGTCCTAATGGTAATTGGTGGGCTTGTACTTGTACTTGGTGCCCCAATCCTCGTTTGGTTATTTCGTGGCATGCTAGCCGACATTGGTCCCCGTGCTTTTATACCTCTATGGAATGGTGGCGGTGGCTTGCTATTGTTGTATTTTGCGGCGGGTCTACCGTTGGGTGCAATTCTTCTCTCGGCGGGTGGAGCACGCTTATTTCCTGCCTCCGAACGCCCAGAGCGAGTTCTATTGCCACTCCTAGGAATCCAACTTGTTTACTTTACATATCATGCCATCCGTGACACGCTTGACTTGGGTGTTCCATACTTTTTCTTTGGGCTTCTGGGTTTCTCCTTCTTGATTATGTTTCTGGCTTTGGTCTGGAATTGGGCGCGCAAACGCCCTACCTTGAAACCAGAACGTCAACGAGTTGTTGATTTGCAATTAGGAGCTGGTTTGTGTTTCTTCGCAGCCGCATGGCAGGCATGTGGTTTTGCTGGAAAGCCTAGTTTTGCCCTTTACCCTGAACTGGTGCAAAAACTTGCCAATCAAAATTTTAATGAGGGTCAGGCGTTTGCTCTCCAAGTTTTTCTCGTTCTAGGATTTATTTTTCTCTTGCTTGCAATGCGAGCAGAGTGGGCTCACAAGCCCGATGTGGATAAGCAGGATGACAAGCACGACGAAACCACAAACGCATCCTGATTTCTTATGGTGTATGATATTAAAACAGCCGCCCACCGATTAACAGCAGTGTCAAGGGTTGAGAGAAAAAGTGGATGAAGAAAGTCCCGAGCCAGGCAAAAGGCATCGGGACTTTTTCTTTTTGGGATGGTTTTGAAGCAAGAATTCAATCAACAGACAGCCTTCCAGATCCCCACCTGCATTTTGCACTGGGGTAGGATGGTCGAACGGAAGAAAGGGTTCGGGTTACTCGATCTGGGTGAGTTCCGGTCTGAGCGCCAGAAGCTCGGCTTCGCTGGCCAGCCTGCGCGGATGCTTCGGGTTTTCCTGCTCTCAGGCCGAGTCCAAGTCCCGCCCCAGCGCAGGTACCGCAAACCGTTCAACGACCACTTGATATAGCAAATCAAGTTCGGATTATTTTAGAATCAGAAGCGGTTTTAGGAATGTGCGAGGTGATTTATTTATGTCCAGGTTACCTCCAACCTCTAACCAATAGACCAAGAAATCTCCTTTGACCCTATTATAAAGTAAGAACTTCGAGTTTAATGGAGTTAATCGCTTAATGTGAGTCGATCAGCAATAAGAACGCAAAGACCTTCTCTCCCGTAATTTTCTCATCAATGAGAGCGCTGGGCAGTACAATTTATTAGAGGTTTTATGGCATTGCTATTGCGAAATAAATTTCGCGTTACGGTTTGATCGTGAGATCGAAGAACGAGGCTTCGATGCGATTGGTGCCGTTATTGGCTCGATAACCGACAAACAGCCATTTTTGAGACGAAGGCGCGGGGAGCGCGGTCGTCGCAAACACGTTCGGAAGCACAACCGCCCGCACGGAGCCCGTTGTAAACTCGAACCGGACGCCGTACCCCGATCCCTGGTTCAAGGTCTGCGTCGTGGTGATCTTTTCCATCCCGGGCATCTGCCACGCGCTGAACGGGCGCGCGCTAGTGGGACCGGAGGGGATCGTCATCAACAATCCCTGCGCATCAATGGAGGGCGCCGAAAACACGCCCATCCAGATATCGCTCGTATTGAGGTCTCGCAAACTGACATACAGGCTCACGGAGCCTTCCGAAGCGGGCAGAGGCGCGAACAATCCATGCACCTCCGCGCTGGAAAGCCTGCTTTCATAGAGAAATGTCAGCCTGCCGCTGCTCGCAAAAAAAACCTCGACCGGCTTGGACAGGCAGCCATCCTTTGCGATGGCTTCGACGGGTCCCTTCGAGGAGTAGGGCTGCCACAGCGAACTGATACATCCCTGTTCCCAATCCTCGCCGATGGGAACCGGCGGGACTTCTGTAAACGTGGCTGTCGGGGATGGGGTGGACGTATCGGTCGGCGCGGGAGTCGAGGTCGGCTCGCCGGGCGGAACGGTATCCGTCGGCTTCGGCGTGTGTGTGGAGGTCGGGGCAATAGCGATTGTCGCTGTGGGAGTTGGGGTGGGAGAAGGAGTGAATATCCGATCCCCAAAGACAGTAATCAGCGTAACAATAATCGTAACCGCGCCCCCGATATAAGCCGCCACAATTGCTGGATCGGTTTTTTTGGGTGATTCGGGTTTTTCTGTCATCTCTCCTCCAACTGCTGTTGAATGATTTTCCCTATTCTACGTCAATTCCAACCCGTTCTCAAGTGTAATTTCATTGCTATCAACCCGGCGCAGCGTCACGCCTTTTGGCTTTGGGGGAGCGCGAAGAATCGGACCCGTCCCGGTTGGATCATTTTTGCAGACAGCCGATCAATTGCCCGACCGCGCCCTGCGGTTCGCCTTGCGTGATCGCCAGCACAGGGACAATCGCCGCCGAATACACCTCGCGTACGTCCCCAGTCATCCAATGCCGCGGCAGGATGCCGATCGCGTTGGATTCAGCGTTCAACACGTCGGACATCTGCTGTGGGCTGACCGCGACCCTCGCAGACGACGAAACGCTTCTTCCTTCCATCACGAACTGGTCAAACACCCCCTGCACATCCTCCTCTGACGCGTAGACCCACACCTGCACGGACGGATCTCCCAACCCCGCGAACAAATTTTGCGCTTCTTCGAGGGTCGAATTTTGCACGAGACTCCGACGATGGGTCGCGATCAATATTTCCTCTTCGTCAATTTGATAAGCAAACGACGTGAGAGGCTTTGGCTCGCCAACACGCAAAACGATATCGGCAGCCGACGGATCGTCCACGCGGGAGATGACGGCAAAGGATTCGGCGCAGGCGTAGAGCGAATCAAGCCAGGGTTGCGCGGCAAGGCTCGAGTAAACAGAGACAGCTCGAGGGGTAGGCTGAGGCGTTTCTGTCGAGCAGGAGAAAAGTACAAGGGCGAAAAGGATCAGGGAGCGGGGAAAAATCCTCTGCATGGAATTCTCACCAATTCATCAACAACGCGGATAACAACCGTGCGCGTTGTTCGAGGCTTTCGGCAAGGATGTATTCGCGTTCCGAATGATAGCCTTCGCCGATCGCGCCGAGCCCATCCAGCACAGGGACGCCGAGCGGCGCGACGAAGTTCGCATCCGAACCGCCGCCCGAGCCGCCCGCCTTGAGTTCCATGCCGATCTTCGATGCGATGGCTTTGGCTTTCTCGAAGGTCGTTTTCATCGTCTCATCGAACGGCATCGGCGGACGGTTCAACCTGCCTGTAACCTCGATGCTCGCGCCGTCGAGGACCGGCCTGAGGTTTTTGACTTCGGCTTCGATGCGTTCCCATTCGCCGGGCTGCATCACGCGCACGTCTACTTTGACCGTACATTCTTCCGGGACGACATTCGTGACCGTCCCACCTTGAATTACGCCAACGTTGAGCGTGGTTTGTTTGGAATAATCCGTAAGTTTTTGGATCGCGATGATCTGATGCGCCATTTCCTCGATGGCATTGCGTCCCCTTTCGTGTTCGCCGCCCGCGTGCGCGGCGCGTCCTTTTACTTTGACCGTAAACCCGCCCACGCCTTTTCGCCACGTCTTGAGCGAGCCATCCAGCAATGCGCCCTCCAGCACCAGGACAAGCGCGGACTCCTTCGCCAACGACTCGATCAACGCGCGCGACGCGTGACTGCCGATCTCTTCGTCCGACGTGCAGAGCAACGCGACCGGACGATTCAAAGCGGACCTTTGGGCTGATTCGATTGCGGCAAGCGATATGACGATCCCCGATTTCATATCCAGCGTGCCGGGACCGAAGATTTTTTCACCTTTGTCACGATAGGGGATCTTCTGGATGGTACCGAGCGGGAAGACGGTATCCATGTGGCAGAGCAACAGTATTCCCTCACCCTGCCCTCTCCCACTGGGAGAGGGGGATGCAAAGCGCGCGAGAACATGATCACCCGTTTCAGCGTTGGGAATAATTTCAACCTGCGCGCCCAGTTTGCGCGCTTCTTCCACTACGATGGCGCCGACGCGATCAACGGCGGCTTTATCGTGGGAGGGAGATTCGGTTTCGACGAGGAGTTTGAGGAGGGATTTTGGGTTCATGTTTTCCATTTTGCGCCGGTGGTTGAGTGATCCCGAATGCTCTTCGAGGGGCGTATCGAAACCACAAGTAAGCAGAATTTTTCTTGTTAGCGGTGGTTTCGATACGGCGGACGAGCGCCGCCTACTCAACCACCGATTTGGATTGAAATATTATTTCATCGAAAACACAATCACACCCATAACTGCACAATAGACAGCAAAGACATACAGCGACCGCCTGCTTAGATAATCAATCAGCCACTTGATGGCGAACCAGCCGACGACCGCGGCGGTGACGAATCCCACTGCGAGCAGAGGCAGGAATTCGCCGAGGTTCGGCATTTGCAGCACATCCAGCATCTCGTATCCGCCCGCGGCGAGCATCACCGGCACGGACATGAGAAACGCGAACCGCGCCGCAGACGGACGATCAAAGCCGCGGAACATGCCGCCGCTGATGGTTGTCCCGCTTCGGGAGGCGCCGGGGAAGACGGCAATGATCTGCATGACGCCGACGAAGAGCGCATCGAGCCAGGTCATCGAATCGAGTTTGCGGTTCTTTTTGGTGAGCGCTTCCGCCAGGGTGAGCAGCAGCGCGGCGGCGAACAAACGAACGGAGGCTTGCAACATGGGTTGCCTGAATAACGCTTCGACCGCGTCTTTCAGGAAATAACCAGCGAGCAGGGCGGGGATGGTGGCGAGGAGGATGAAGATTCCCAAATTTCTTTCAGGGGTCGAATGTCGAAAGCCTGTCCTGAGCCACGCCGAAGGATCCAAAGTCGCTTTGGCGATGGCAAGCAAATCCTTCCAGTAGAACGCAAAGAGCGAGACGAGCGTGCCTAATTGCACGATGACGAGAAACGAGAACATGGCGTCGTCGGCCGGCAAGCCAAACAGATTTTGCCCGATGAGCAGATGCGCGGTGGACGAGACGGGGATGAATTCGGTCAGTCCCTGGACGATGCCGAGCAGGAAGGCGTGGATGAGGGTCATTGATGCTCCATGTTTTTACCACGGAGACACGGAGGCACGGAGAATTTTTATTCCCGGCGACTCCGTGTCTCAGTGGTTAAGTACTTTGATTTTCGTTCGGCGTTGCCATGCCACTGTTTCAGCAGATCGGGAACACGCGCCTCGAACGTCCCATCCGCAATGTAGACTCGGATTTGTTCCATCAGCCGAATCAACGCGCGCAGATTATGAATCGAGATCAGCGTCCCCGCCAATAATTCCTTCGCCACGATCAAATGACGAATGTACGCGCGCGTGAAAGTTTGGCAGGCGTAGCAATCGCAGGTCTCATCTATCGGTCTTTCATCGCGCGCGAAGGTCGCGTTCATAAGATTCAATCGCCCCTCAGGCGAAAAGGCGGAGTGGTGGCGCGCCAACCGCGTCGGCAGCACGCAATCGAAGATGTCAACCCCGCGGGTCACGCCGTCAATCAAATCTTCGGGGGTGCCGACGCCCATCAGGTAACGCGGTTTGTTTTCAGGAAGAAGCGGAACAACCACGTCGAGCGTATCGCGCATCTCTTCTTTGGTCTCGCCGACGGAGAGTCCGCCGATGGCGATGCCGGGCGTATCGAGAGAAGCGATGAATTTCGCTGACTCAACCCGAAGGTCCGCTTGAACGCCGCCCTGGATGATCCCGAATAAAGCCTGGTCATGGCGCGTCTGCGCTTTGAGCGAACGCTCCGCCCAGCGATGAGTCCGTTCCATGGCGAGTTTGCTGTAGGCGTGATCGTTCGGGTCGGAACATTCGTCGAACGCCATGACGATGTCCGCGCCGAGGTTCTCCTGAATCGCAATCGCCTTTTCGGGTGTGAAGCGATGCGCCGAGCCGTCAATGTGACTCTTGAAGGTCACGCCGTCGTCGTCTATTTTGCGGGTCTGCGCCAGAGAGAAAACCTGAAAGCCGCCCGAGTCGGTGAGCATGGGACGATGCCATCCCATGAACTCGTGCAAGCCGCCCATGTCACGCACGAGTTCGTCGCCGGGACGCAAATAGAGATGATAGGTGTTGGAAAGCACGAGCGTGGCATTGATGTCTTTGAGGTGCTCAGGCGTGAGCGTTTTTACAGTGGCTTGCGTGCCTACGGGCGCGAAGACCGGCGTGAGGAGATCGCCGTGAGGAGTGGAGAAAATCCCCGTGCGGGCGCGGTCGTTTTTGGCGGTGATGGTGAACTGGAACATCGGGCGGATTATAACTTGAGATTGGAGGTTGGGAATTGAGGAATGGAGAATTGGAGAATTGCCCGCTTCGCGCGTGAGTTGAAGTTGATTCGGTTTCGAAGGGCTTTTACCCCATCTGCTGGCTTGTGGACAATGAATGATAAAATTGCCGCATGACAACTCCCACCCAACTCAAAATGGGATTTGAAGATACTGAAGATGTTCAGGTGGAAAAGAGGCTCGAACTTTCCAACAGCCGCGCCAACAAGCTCGACCCGCAGGATCGCGCTTTCCATGATTGGTATCGTTTTGTGCTTTCGTTTCCGCCACATTTAGTGAGGGATTACATCACGAAATTTGAGTTGGATCAAAACAGCATTGTACTCGATCCGTTTTGCGGGACGGGCACAACACTGGTCGAAGCCAAATTAGCGGGAATGAGAGCCATCGGGCTGGAGGGGAATCCGTTTCCGCATTTTGCCTCCTCGGTCAAAACAGACTGGAATGTAAGTGCGGATCAATTATCCATGCGGGCGCGGGAAATTTCAGTAGAGGCGCTTGCCATACTCAAGTCACAGGGAATTGACGATAATCTTCTATTGGGGGACCCGAACGATCTCAAGCTCAAAACACTTTCGCCCGAAAAAGAAAAACTGATCCTGGCAAACTCGATCAGTCCGCTTCCTCTTCATAAGACTTTGGTTTTGTTCGAATGTCTAAAGCCATATGAGGGCGAGCCGTTTTACCGTCACGCGCTGCTGGCGTTGGGGAACGCCCTGGTTTTCAAGATCAGCAATTTGCACTTTGGACCGGAAGTCGGGGTCAGGAAACCAAAAGCCGATGTGCCTGTCGTTTCCAACTGGCTTATCGAGATCGAGAAAATGGCAAGTGATTTACGGCTTATGACAGGAAAAACCTTTCCTGAAACAAAAATCCATTTGGCGGATGCGCGCAATTTAGACGCGATCGAATCGAATTCCGTAGACGCGGTCATCACGTCGCCGCCCTACCCCAACGAAAAGGACTACACTCGAACCACGCGGCTTGAATCGGTTTTGCTGGGTTTTATCAACAGCAAAGCGGATTTGAGAGAGTTGAAGCAGCGACTCGTCCGCTCGAACACGCGAGGAATTTACAAGGGCGATGACGACGATCAATGGATTTCCGATTTCCCTGAAATTCAACGCATCGCGGATGAAATCGAAAAACGTCGCATCGAACTCGGAAAGGATTCGGGCTTCGAAAGACTCTACGCAAAAGCCGCGAAACTATATTTTGGCGGCATGGCGAAGCACCTGTCCGACCTTCGCAGGATCCTTCGTCCCGGCGCAAAACTCGCTTATGTGGTTGGGGATCAGGCGTCTTATTTACGCGTGATGATTCGGACGGGTCAAATATTGGGGGATATTGCCCAGAGACTGGGATACGAACTTGTTGGCATTGACTTGTTCCGCACGCGGCTGGCGACAGCGACAATGGAACATCTGCGCGAGGAAGTTGTTGCTATACAATGGGAAGGATAAAGCGTTCTATTGTGCCTTCTTTGCAACCAGGGCCTGCAACTCTTTCCGAATCTTTTCGAGCACTTCTTCGTTTACCCGTCCAAAGGCCTTCACGACTATTGAGGTCGAGATCGTGTAAATCTTGTCCACGCGGACTTTGCCGGGATGATTGAGAGTCCCTATATCCAAGTCGTCTGATGAGATCGTAAAACTGTAATCAGATTCCACAGGATTGGATGTCATTGCCACGACGACGAGATCGGTTGTCTTTCGATTATACGAGTTGTTGGAAATGACAATAACGGGTCGCCGCTTCTACGACGAAAGGTCGGTGAACGGAATTGGAACCAGCAGAATATCCCCCTGTTCAGGCATTGTTCCAATCCTCATCGTCGTAGGGATTGTCCCAGAACGCGAGACTGCTCTCCGCCGCGTTCATTAAGTCACTAAAAGAATCTCCCGTTTCGACAACGAAAACAGTCACATGCGCGCCGGCGGGAAACGGAACAGTCAATTTGACTTGTCCATTTTCGTTTACTTCGATATCATATTTGAGAGCAGTTTGCGCTAACACATGAACCTCGCTGTCCAATTATACAACTAAACCGCCGTCAACTCCGTCGTCGTATCCCGCGACTTCGTCCGCGACATATCCTTCACATACTGAATATCCCCGGGCTTGTTGTATTTCTCCTTATACGCCGCGCTAACCTTCTCTTTCATCTTCTCGCTTTTCACCTGCGTCGCGCGGACTTTGATCCCGCGTTTGCGATCGCCGACGAAGATTTCGCCCTGCGGGTCTTCGAGAAACGTCCGCCACCAACTGCGCGGTTTCAGGCTCCACGAGCGGACGAAGACGCGACCCTCCACGACGACCGCCCAAATGCCGATGACGCGGTGAGTCGAGTTCATCCCCGCGCGGATGCCGAGGAGCCGTTCCTTGTGAATGGCTGCGAGAATGGCATCGGACAAGTGTTGCTTCGAAGGTGTGGATGACCGCTTTTGCTGGGGCATGCGCCGGATTATACCCGGCAAACAGGGAGGCAGGCGCATCGAGTCCCTGCGCGTGTGTACGCAAGGGTTGTCAGCAATTATGCTCAAATCGCCGTCCCGGCGCAGGGAGCAGGGTGGCTGACATGGTTTGCGTGCAGTCGCCAGAGGCAGGATGAAATAATAGGGTATAATCGCCCCATCAATAAATCTACATCAGCAGTCCACCGCTGTTCGCTTGAGGGAAACTCAATCTTTACACGTGCAAGACTTCTGAAGAACAGGAAACACTTTGAACTTCGAACAATTTAATTTGGATTCCCGCCTCATGCAGGGAATCAAGCTCGCGGGCTATCAAACCGCGACGCCGATCCAGGAGGCAGCCATCCCGGCCGCCCTGCGCGGACGGGACATCATCGGCACCGCACAAACAGGCACAGGCAAGACCGCCGCGTTCGTCCTCCCGATTCTCGACAAGTTACTCGATGGGCAGCGAGGAATGCCGCGCGCGCTCATCGTCACGCCGACGCGCGAACTTGCGGAGCAGATCCACCAGGTGACGAAAACGCTGTCAGCGGGGACGGGGCTGAGGAGCGCGACCATCTACGGCGGAGTCGGAGCCGACCGTCAGATCAAGGCATTGCGCGCTGGCGTGGAAATCCTGGTCGCTACGCCGGGCCGCCTGCTGGACCTCATCCAGCAAAGACATGCAAAAATGAATCGCATCGAGATTTTGGTGCTTGATGAAGCCGACCGCATGTTCGACATGGGTTTTTTGCCCGATGTGCGGCGCATCATCAAGGCAGTGCCAGCCGAGCGGCAAACGATGTTGTTCTCCGCCACGTTCCCGCCGGAAGTGGAACAGCTCGCGTCGCAGTCGCTGATCGAGCCGCAGCGCATCTCGATGGGCATCAGCAAACCCGCGGTCACGGTGACGCACGCGTTGTATCCTGTGCCGCAGCATTTGAAATCGGCGTTGCTGTTGAAACTGCTCAAGCAGATCAACTCGGATTCTGTGCTGGTCTTTACGCGCACAAAACACCGCGCTGATAAAGTGGCGCGGCAGATCGCGCACGCGGGTTTTCGCGTCACGAGCCTGCACGGCAACCGCACACAGGGACAGCGCGAGCGCGCCCTGCACGGCTTCAAAACGGGACACTTCCCCATCATGGTCGCCACCGACATCGCGGCGCGCGGTCTCGATATCGAAAGCATTACGCACGTCATCAACTACGACATGCCCGATACCGCCGATGCCTACATTCATCGCATCGGGCGCACAGGACGCGCCCAACGCACAGGCGACGCGTTCACACTCGTCACGCCTGAGGATGCCGATATGATCCGCACTCTCGAACGCATCATGAAACATCCGCTGGAGAAGATCACGCTCGAAGACTTCGACTACTCGCCTCCCGCGCCGCCGAGGTCTGCCCACTCCCACGGACGCGGCGCACCCCGCCCTCCGCGCCCTGCTCCTACGCCGACGAGGTTTTCAAAGAACAGATTGGCGCCGAGGAGGAGGAAGTAAGCAAGTAATCAGTGAACAGTGAACAGTGATCAGTGGACAGTTATCAGTGGGAAGAGAAAACGGAAGGCAGAATGCAGACCCGTCTCGATGAGAGGCGGGTTGTTTGAATCATGATAGAATCGTAGAAACGGTGACGCCATGAGAGCCATTGTTGAATGGGATCCGAACAAAGCGAAACAAAACATCAAGAAACATGGTGTTTCCTTTGAAGAAGCCGCAACCATTTTTGTAGACCCTCTCTCCTCCACCATTGACGATCCGCTTCATTCCGAAACCGAAGAAAGATTTGTTATTATCGGCAAGTCAATACAAAATCGCCTTCTCGTGGTAGCACATACTGACCGAGGCGAGAGAATCCGAATCATAAGCGCAAGACTGGCGACCAACCGTGAAAGAGTGAAATATGAAGAAGAAACCAACCCCAACACCTGAACCCGACGATGACGATATGCTGGAAGAGTATGATTTCAGCAAAGGCATTCGCGGTAAATATGTCAACCGCTTCAAGGAGGGAAGCAATATCGTTGTCCTTTCGCCTGATGTGGCTGAAGTTTTCACAGACTCCGAGTCGGTGAACGAAGCCCTGCGGACACTCATCAAGATCACACGGGGGAACAAGAAAATTCCTGTATAGAGAAGAAGTGACCCGTCTCGTTGTGAGGCGGTTTTTGATAAGCAACTCAAAAATCACGATCAGAGATATTGGAAATTTATGCTATACTGTCGGAAATTTTTCAACTGCCATCTCTAAAGTTCACCATTTATCAGATTGGAGGAAAACATGGCTAAGCAAAGAAGATTTGGAATTGGCACTTTAGGTTGTCTGTCAGTCATCGTTGCTATCTTAATACTTACTCTTGGTAGCTATGTACTTGATCTACTCCCTATTCCTGTTGAAACTGAAGCAATGATTGGGTTGGGGATGGCTTGTTCAATAATTGTTTTTGTTGGCGCAGGAATAATTATGATGATTATTGGTTTCCTCAGGCGCTCTCGTGAACGAGCGGAGACCGTTGAAGCCGAGAGACTTGTTCGCATTACACGAAAAGCAGAACAAATGATGGCGGAAGATAAAATGAGAGATGAAGAATAATAGATAGATGTTGATCTCAACTACTCTCAGACTGGTGACTGCTCACCCACTTGAGCAAGAGTAGGAGAAAACATGTTCAACGAATTGGATACTGTGGTTTTGTCACGCGGCCTCAAAGAACTTGGGCTTACCCGCGGCGATGTCGGGGCGGTTGTCCACGCTTGTAAAGATGGTAAAGCCTACGAAGTAGAATTCGTTACTGGCGAAGGGAAGACAGTTGCTGTCACCACATTGACAAATGCTGATATTCGCCCGATGCAACGGCAGGAAATTCTGCACGTCCGTACACTGGCTGTTGCATAATCCAGATTTCAGTACAGACATTCGAATCAAAAAGGAGCCCCGCGAATTCGCGGGGCTCCTTTTTCTTGTCAACTACGCAACAGGAACGACGTTACTTGCCTGCGGTCCCTTGGGTCCCTGCTCGACATTGAACTCGACCCTCTGAC
>JAANMU010002496.1_pt1 | contig 13634 bp, 14 predicted proteins | sample 7279701 | NCBI WGS metagenome assembly JAANMU01 (sample SAMN14094539, study PRJNA606508) | bioreactor metagenome | isolation source: A lab-scale SPAN reactor treating ammonium-rich wastewater day 57 | place: Ireland: Galway | collected 2017-03-13 | reverse complement strand
CCGGTCATCACGAGAAACCTCTCGTCGATAAATACGGTATTGGCTGTAATCGAATTATCAGCTTGAACCCCAGTTACAATAGCATAATCGTCAACTTCTATATCTTCCGCCTTAATTTCCTGTTTTTTTACGCCAAGAATCTGAAAATATTTTGTCAGGGCGTCGTCCAGTTTGATTTCATATTCAACATCTTCATTGGTCTTGATTCTAAGGTTGCCCGCATTTTTTGTTATGACTGTGCCCGCAACCGCTTTATTATTCTTCCTCCTTATTTCGGTAACCTTATTGGCGACTTTTTCCTTTAGTTGTTCTATGGCGGAATCTTCAGGTTCTCCGGTCGGCGATGCCGACGGGGATGCGGTCTGGGCTAACGACGGAGATACTATACTCAAGGCCACCAACATAATCGTTAGATAATTCACTATTTTTGTTTTCATAATTTTCTTTTTATAAATTTCAAGACTACTATGCTTCTTTCAATATTTGAGCGGCACATGACGTGCTCAAAAATCTTATAGTTCTGAATCAAGATAATAAATTTTTAAATCCTTTTCCTGTGGCCTAATGGTCTTGTCTTGCGGATAGGCAACTATCTTAATGACGTTTTCGCCAAGCGCAACCGGGAAATCCAGTTTGAAGTCGTTTTTGTCCGCGACAAAAACTTCGTCTCCAACTGGTGACTGGATTACCAACAGGCTGCCTTTTTGGACTTTACCCGTTATGGAAATCGAGTTCTTGTCTGTGATCGCCCCGTCAAGAGGAGAGACGACCTCTAACGCTTGGAAATTAACCTGGACCGGCTGATCAATTGCTTGCTCTGTCCCAGAATTCTTCGGAGAAATTATTTTGTTTTTCGTCAATTCGAAATCTTTCCCCTTAATGAGAATAAAGAGGGCAACCGCGCCCCCAAGAGCAATTCCGAAAATAATAGCAATAAGAGTTTCTTTTTTCATATATTAAAGCGAAATTCCATTCTTTAGAACTTCGGGTAATTTTCCTATTATATCACCTACATTATACCAGTATCCTGAAGTGCGATAAAGCTCTTCTGCGGCTTTTTTTAGCAGAATGGATGACGAGGTCGCCGATAAAAGTTGTGTGTTTTTTGTCAAAAGAGACGCCGCAAGACCCGATAGGACGTCGCCTGTCCCCCCCTTAGTCAGCCCGGCATTCCCGCCTTGAATCTGATACGATGTCTCCCCATCTGATACATAGTCTGTAACGGCCTTAAGAACGATGATGGATCGGTATTTTATGGCGGTTTCCTTGACGATCCTCTCTATTTCCCCACTACCTTTGTTATCAAGCGGGGTTCCAAACAAACTTTCAAATTCCTTCATATGGGGAGTAAGGATCGGAGGAGTTTTTAGCGATTTAAGCCACTCTTTATCCATCATTTGTAAAGCTCCTGCGTCAAATACATATTTTTTTTCCGGATATCTTTCAATAAGGTGACGGGTTAGTTCAAGGGTACGTTTCCCTTCCTGCCCTTCCCTCATCATTCCCGGTCCAATCAAAATCGCGTCGTCCTGGACTATATATTCGTCAAGGTCGTTTTGCGGTACAACCATTCCGTTTCTGAAAGTTTTCTTCAAATCGTAGAAAATCTTCTCGTTTTCAATAGTTGATGAATAATGGACCATATCGACAAAATGGGAAGCGACTTCGGCCGCCCACAACGACGCCGCATGGAAAAGTGAAGACCCGCCGATTATTAGAAGTCTGCCGTTGTTGCCCTTGTGGCTATGTTTGCCCGGAAGTACAATCTCCTTAAGAATATTCTTTACTGCGTCTCCATCAGAAGTCTTAATAATCATAATATTGTATAATTTTACATTATGAAGTTAACTCATGTCCAACTTAGGGAAAAATTTGCCGATTTTTGGGAAAAAAACCTACACAAGGAAGTGCCTCCAATTCCTTTGGTTCCCCAAAACGACCCAACAACCCTTTTTACCGGAAGTGGGATGCAACAGCTTGTTCCTTATCTATTGGGGGAAATCCATCCGCTGGGCACGAGGGTTTACAACATCCAACCCTGCTTCAGATCCCAGGACATTGAAGAGGTCGGCGACAACCGCCATACGACTTTTTTTGAAATGATGGGTAATTGGTCTCTTGGCGACTATTTCAAGAAGGAACAACTTTCCTGGTTTTGGGGTTTTCTAACAAATGATGTCGGACTCGCAAAGGAAAAGCTTTATGTGACCGTTTTTGCAGGTGATAAAAAAAACAACCTTCCAGAGGATACCGAATCAATGAATATCTGGGCCCAGCTCGGAGTTCCCAAAGACCACATATTCAAGTACGGCCCTGAAAAGAACTGGTGGTCAAGGGCAGGAGTTCCCGACAATATGCCTCCGGGTGAACCTGGCGGACCGGACAGCGAGGTTTTTTACGAATTCGACCAAGTCCCCCACGACAAGAAGTTCGGGGAGACTTGCCACCCAAACTGCGACTGCGGAAGATTTTTGGAAATAGGTAATTCAGTTTTCATGGAATACAAAAAAACCGAAAAAGGGTTTGAAGTACTTCCTAAAAAAAATGTCGACTTCGGCGGAGGTCTTGAGAGGATACTTGCCGCCCTCAACGACAATCCCGACATATTCAAGACCGATGTCTTTTCGACAACCATTACCCAGATAGAGGCGCTCACCGGCAAGAAATACGACCAAGGGAATCAGTCAAAAATGAGGATTATTGCCGACCATCTTAAGGGAGCGACTTTTCTCATTTCCGGCGGAGTCAGGCCCGGAAACAAAGAACACGGATATGTCTTGCGACGACTTTTAAGAAGAAGTGCCATAAAGATGTACCAGTTGACAGATGGAAAGACTTCCGACTTTTCGTCAATTGCGGACTCAGGAGTTCTTTCCACATACGACAATGTCCAGGGAATCGACCGTGATAGGTTAAAGGAAGCCGTTGTTTCAATAATTGCAGAAGAGATAAAAAAATTCAATCTAAGCGTGGCAAAAGGATTGAAGGAAATAAAAAAAATTGACCGTGTAAACGGAAAAATTGCTTTTGATCTTTATCAAAGCTTTGGATTTCCATATGAATTGACTCACGAACTTTTCCGGGAGAAAGGCCAGGAAATTGACCATAATCAATTTGTTTCGGAATTCAACAAACATAAAGAACTGTCAAGAACCAGCTCCGCGGGAAAATTCAAGGGTGGTCTAGCCGACCATTCCGTTCAAACCGTCAAATACCATACCGCTACCCATTTGCTGCACCAGGCGCTATACGACGTCTTGGGCAAAGACGTTCGCCAGGAGGGATCCAACATCACGGCCGACCGACTAAGGTTTGATTTCTACTCGCCAAAGAAACCCGATGAGATCGACATAAAAAACGTCGAAGCGGTGATCAACGATAAAATCCAAGCTTCTATTCCCGTTTCTTTCAGAATAATCCCTAAGGATGAGGCCATGAAGGTCGGGGCTAAATCGTTTTTCCGGGAAAAATATCCGGATATGGTCAAGGTATATTTTGTCGGGGAGTATTCTAAGGAATTCTGTGGCGGTCCTCATGTTTCCAACACCAAGGAAATCGGACAAATCACGCTTTACAAGCTTGAAAAAATCGGGAGCAATTTGTACCGGGTTTATGCCAAATAAAAAATTACTTCTTTCAGACAGGATTTACGGAAAACATTATATTTCAGAACCTGTCATTATTGAACTCCTTAAAAGCCGCTCGGTCCTTAGGTTGAAAAACATTTCCCAGTACGGTCCACCGGCCAAGTACTATCATTTAAAGCCTTTCAGCCGCTATGAACACAGCGTTGGCGTTCTGCTCCTTTTGAAAACACTTGGCGCATCCATTGAAGAACAGGTAGCCGGACTTTTGCACGACATTTCCCACACGGCTTTTTCACATGTGGTTGACTGGGTAGTCGGATCAAACGAAAAAGAAAACTACCAAGATAAACTCCACAGCAAATTCTTTACCAATTCCGACGTTCAGCCGATTCTGGTCAAAAACGACATCGATCCAAAAAAGATCTCCGACTACAAAAACTACACGCTTCTGGAAAGTAAAATCCCAAGTCTTTGCGCCGACCGTATAGACTACGCCTTGAGAGAATTTCCGGCTGCAACTGCCAAAAAATGTTTTGCCGGTTTATTGATCCATAAAAACAGGCTTGTCTTTAAGGACAAAAAGACCGCCTTGCTTTTTGCCGACAATTTCCTTCATAAGCAGGAAACCCATTGGGGTGGTTTTGAAGCCGGCGTTCGCTACATAAATCTTGCACGGGTTTTAAAACTGGCAATCGAAAAAAAGCACATCTCTTTTGAAGACCTGTCAAAGGATGACAACTACGTTGTAAAAAAACTTGAGGCGATAAAAGACATTGAAATAATAAATGTCCTGAAGAGATTAAGGAAAAAGAACCTATCAGGAATAAAGAAAGACACCGTTCTTTTCAAAAAGAAATTCCGTTACGTTGATCCTTCGTATCTTGTCAGAGGTAAAATAAAGGTGTTGAGCACCGAAGACAAAAAATACAGGATAAAGATATATAAAGCTTCTGAGATGAACAAAAAAGGCATCAGGCTCCCGATCATTTAATCCAAGAAGAGGTCGCCGAAGAAATTCTTTATGACAAAGTGAAATGCGTAGCCGAACAACTTGGAATTTGATTTGAGGATTTCTTTTATTTCTTCCGTTTTGAACCACCTGTATTCTACCGATTCGTCGTTCAAGACAGGATCTTTGTCGCTTTTTATTTTATAGACAATAAAGTAGTGGTTCTCCGTTCCTTTTTCCCACTTTCTGTTATATATCGCCTTATCAATATACTCAAATTCAAAACCTTTAAGGCCTATTTCCTCAGAAGCTTCACGCTTTAAAGCATCCTCAAAATTCTCTCCCGTCGAAACATGACCGCCAACCGGAGAGACGTATTGGCCGGGATCTTGTTTGTGGCCGGCCTGTTTTACCAAAAGCCACTCACCTTTTGAATTAATGACTTCGGCAATGACGGTTGGATGCAGAAGACCCTTATCGTGGGCTTCCTGTTTGGAAACGGTAAAAAGAACTTTAAGATTTTCGTCGACTATGTCAACTTTTTCCACTGATTTTTTATTTGATAATTAACTAATTATGTTTTATTATAATTTAACTAATGAAAAAAAGCGTCATATCCTACCCCGATTTTGACAAACTCGATCTTAGGGTCGGCGAAGTCAAGGAAGCTTCCCTAGTTGAGAAATCCAAACACCTCATAAAACTCGTCGTCGACCTTGGCGAAGAATACGGCGCCGTTGAAATATTGTCCGGACTTTCCCCGAACTACGCCCCAGAAGATTTGATGGGTAAAAAATTCATCGTTCTGGCCAATCTCGAACCAAAAAAAATGATGGGAATGGATTCTCAAGGCATGATTCTTGTCGCCGATGATCCGGAAAAATTTACCATCATCCCCCTTGACAATAACTTAAAAAACGGTACAGTTATTAGGTAATTCATTATTATTTATTATTAAATTACTAAATAAATATGGCAAAGCAGAAAACAAAAGTAGCCGAGCCCGTTGAAACGAGGATAGTGGTCCAGCAAAATAATAACGTCCTCTATCTCATATTAGCGGTCTTGGTCGTAGCTCTCGCTTATATGTTTGTTCGGATGACGTCTCTTGAGAAGAAATTGGCGTCGGGTGGTCCAGGTGCACAGGTTGAGTCTTACGTTACCGTCGATAAGCTCAAAGAATACGCCAAGGAAATGAAATTGGATACCGGAAAATTTAATAGCTGTCTTGATAAAGACGAGAAAAAAGACGCGGTTGTCGCTGATACGACTTATGGAACTAGCCTTGGAGTCCAGGGTACGCCCGGATTTTTCATAAACGGCCGATTCCTGGCTGGAGCTTTTCCGTTTGAACTTTTCAAGGAAATTATAGACAGAGAGATTGCGGGAACCGGGTCTGACGTTTGTACAGATTATTCCGAAGGATTACAACAATACTGCTCTGATCCCCAGAATCAGGCGTTTAATCCCGTCGCAAAACAAGTCGACACCAAAAATGCCCAAGGGCAAGGACCGGCAACTGCCAAGGTTCAGATTGTTGAGTTCTCAGATTTTGAATGCCCATACTGCGTTAGGGCATACCCGACGGTCAAACAGATCTTGAGTGAATACAAAGACCAAGTCAGATTTTATTACATGCATTACCCGTTGAGCCAGATTCACCCGAACGCCCAAAAAGCCGCCGAAGCCTCGCTTTGTGCTGCTGACCAGGGAAAGTTCTGGGAATACCACGACAAGCTTTTTGAAAGCGGTCTTGAAGGCCAACAGTAAAACAAGTAAATTACCTTTAAAAAATCCCGCCGAAAGGCGGGATTTTTGGTGACGCGTGCGGGATTTGAACCCGCGATTTGCAGGATGAGAACCTGCCGTCCTAGGCCGCTAGACGAACGCGCCTGGAATTTGACTTTTATCCAAATTTGTAGTAACATTTTACCATCAAAACCCCGGATACGCCAGGGGCTTTTTGTTTATTAAGGCATAAGTCAAATAATGAAAAAGACACAACTGACCCAAGAAGGTCACGACAATTTGAAGAAGGAGTACGAGGAACTCGTCAAGGTCAAGAAACCCTATGCGGTTGAGCGTCTCCATAAAGCCCGTTCCATGGGAGATCTGTCCGAAAACAGCGAATATACCGCCGCTAAAGAAGAGCTTGCCTTTGTCGAAGGCCGGATTCTTGAAATTGAGGAAATCCTTAAAGACGTCGAGATCGTTTCAAATCAAGCCAATGGAAGCCATATTGAACTGGGAACATCGGTAACTGTTGAAGTCAATGGAAAAAAAGAACTCTTCCAAATCGTCGGGGAATTTGAAGCTGATCCGATGAGTCAGAAGCTTTCCCACACTTCTCCTATCGGTCAGGCATTACTTGGAAAAAAGCAGGGCGAGTGGGTTACGGTTGAAGTACCCGCCGGAAAAATAAAATACAAGATAGTTGAAATTAAGTAATTAGCTGTTATAATTTAAATTCAAGCCAATTGTGAGGACCCGTGGATTTAACCTCGGCAAGACCGCACAGTCCGATTCCTCGGAGGCTTCGAGAAGAAATCCCCTACCGGGGAAATTAGAACTCGACGGAAATGAGCCCGTTACAGCTTGAGTCCTGATAATCAGGAAAGAGTGGTAGAGACGAAATCGGCCGAAGAGGCGGAAAATAAGCTTTATCTAAATCAAGGTGGTACCGCGTTTTAACGAACGTCCTTGAAAGATTAGTAATTTACTAGTTTTTCGAGGACGTTTTTTTATGGCAATAAGTGAAAGACCAGGTAGCGATATTCCATCTGAGGCAATCCCAAGCAGCGTAGGTCCTCTATCGTGGCCGCCTACCATTGACATTGAGAATAACCGTAAAAGAGGGATGTTCAGACGGGTTATTGAAAATGGCCCGATGCTTGAAAGGCTTGTGGGTCGTTTTTCCAAGTTTGAATTATCGGAAGATGTTAGCCGGATAAGCGCCCGCATTTTCGTAACTGATTCCGCGCTTAGGGAAACTTTAGGTAAAAACCCGGAACAGATCGATCCACTGGTTGAAGCGATAATTCCCCTTAAAGGTTCAGGAATTCCCGAACTTGATGATGTTCTGTTGATATATCTGGGAAAAAATTCTGACTCAAGGATATTGCCGCAAGAGGAAGTGAGTAATGAAATATCCAGAGCAAAAGAAATATTTTCTCTCGAGGAACCTCCAAGATATCATTCATATGAGGGAATAGATTTTACTGTTTTGGATTCTGGCTTGAGGCAAGATGCGGAAATACAAAACCAATTTGCCGATCTTTACTCTGCGTTTGGGTGGCAAGTCGACGATGTTGCAAAAATACTCAACAATCAGGACAACCTTTTGGTTGCCGCCTTTAATCAAGGGTTACTCATCAGCACAGGCATGGCGGAAAAAGCCGTCGTTCCCCTGATTCGTGGTGATAAAAGATTTGATTTGATCATGTACGAAATAACCGAAGCAGCAACGCGTGAAGAATACAGGGGTAATGGATTATACTTGGCGGTTGCGTTGATAATTAATAGACTGCTGGCTGATGGTGATGCCAACTTGGTTTTCGGAGAATCAAACCTGTCAGCGCCTGGCGTTCTTAAAGCCGCTTACAGGCAGGGACGACATTCAACGCTAAGAAATCTCAATGAATATGGAATATCGGAGAAACCCCTGCGCCAACCTGTTAGAATATCTGGAGGCATAAATGATAATCGGCCTCAACACCTTAAAAACGATTTATTAGTTACCTACCTCGTAAGGGAGGATCTTATCAAAAGACATGGAAACCCAGGTCATCGCGCTGCTTAAAAAACTTGTTTCAATCGATTCCGCCTATCCAAATGAAGAGATGATTATTGGATATCTGGAAAAGTTTTTTGAGGAGAATGGTTATAAAACTAAAAGACAAAAAGTTGAAGCAAAACGTTTTAATTTGTTGGTTGAAAAAGGGATAGGAAATAAAAGCATTCTTCTTTATTCCCACGTCGACACAGTGAGTCCGGCTTCCGGCTGGGTCGACAACCCTCTTACTCTCAAAATTTCTGGTGACCGAATGGAAGGACTCGGCGCCTGGGACATGAAAGGGGGCATGGCGGTGAATATTTTGGCATTTTTACAACACAATCCGAAAAAATATAAGCTGAAAATGGCATTCTGTGTTGATGAGGAAAACATATCAAAAGGTGGACATGTGCTTATCAACTCCGATTTCATGAGGGGCGTCGAATGTGTAATTTCTCCTGAACCAGCGTTCTTTCACGGAAATCAAGGTATCGTCGTAGGTCGCACAGGGAGGGCAGTCTTTGAACTTAAAATAATCGGACATCCCAGACATTACGCTCTTTATGATAAAAAATATGACATGAATTTTTTTGTTGCCGACCTTATCGGCCGACTGGGTAGCATATACAAAAAACGCCAGGACCGAAAACAATTCGTATTTGTAAGAAAAATTGAATCACAAAGTCTTGGAATCTCGACTCCCCAACAAATGAATTTGGAGCTAGATTCTTCCGTAATTCCTCCGTATACAAATCAAGATATTATGAAAATGATTAAGAAACAAATTAACTTAAGTAGATCCAAATACAATCACTATTTTAAAACTTCATTAAATTACGTTAAAAGGACAACTCCTTTCCTGGAAAGTTATGAAATCAAAAAAAATAATAGGTATTTGAAATTGCTTTCAGAGATAATCCTTAAAAGCACCGGGAAAAAAGCAGTAACATATTTCCGTTCTTCGGTTGCGGATGAAAATATTTTTGGTTCAAAGGGGGTGACGGTTTTAGGTATCGGGCCAATCGGCGATAACGCCCACTCAGCGAACGAATGGGTTTCATTAAGATCACTCAAAAAACTGTATAATATATTGTCTAACTTTTTAGAAATCACTTGCCGATAATATATGATCTGGGTCGATCGAGAAGCAAAACGGTTAAAGGAAAGAAATCTGCCTCAGGAATGGGCCGATGACATGAAAACTCCCTCAGGACGTATTCATGTCGGATCTTTGAGGGGTGTAATCGTTCACGACTTGATTTACAAAGCCCTGAAAGAACAAGGAGTTAACGCCAAATTTTCCTACGTCTTCAACGATATGGACCCGATGGACGGAATGCCCACCTATCTTGATTCTCAAAAATGGGGAAAATACATGGGTCAGCCTTTATACAAGATTCCATCACCCGAAAAAGGATTTAGTTCATTCGCTTCATATTATGCCCAGGAGTTTATCGATGTTTTCAACTCCTTAAACTGCTATCCCCAAATCATCTGGTCCCACGAGCTTTATAAATCTGGAAAAATGGATTTAATTGTCAAGCTTTTTCTTGATAAAGCGGATAAGGTCAAAGAGATTTATAAAAATGTCGCCAAAGCGGAGCGGGCTCCCGATTGGTACCCATATAATCCCATATGCGAAAAATGCGGCAAAATCGGAACAACCAAAGTCTACAAATGGGACGGACAGTACGTCCACTATAGGTGCGAAGAGAAGATGGTCACCTGGGCGGCTGGTTGCGGCCACGAGGGGAAGGTTGAGCCCATTGGCGAAAACGGCAAGCTCCCCTGGAAACTTGACTGGCCAGCCCATTGGAAAGTGATCGGCGTCACAATAGAATCTTCCGGGAAAGACCATATGTCTTCAGGCGGATCTTATGACATGGCTGTCCATTTCTGCCGAGAACTATTAGAAATTGAGGCTCCAGACGCCATGGGTGGATATGAATGGTTCACAATAGGAGGTAAGAAAATGTCCTCATCAAAGGGAATCGGGTCCTCAGCAAAAGAAGTCGCCTCTATCCTGCCTCCTGAAATATTCCGATTCATGCAGGTCAGGACCCCCATAAGGACCCATCTGGATTTCAATCCATATGGCGATACCATCCCCAATCTTTTTGATGACTATGACCGGTGCCTGAACGCGCATTTTCTGAAAATGGAAAACGCCTTACCGGTTGGAAAGATAGGCGAAGTGAATGCGGATTTTGCCCGGATAGTCGAACTCTCCGAAGTTAATCCGCTGCCTAAAAAAAGACTGTTTGTCCCAAGGTTTAGAACCGTCGCCAACCTCATAAAATCCAAGAATGATAATATCGAGTCTTTTTTTGAAAAACAAAAAAAGGAGGCCTTAACTGATGGGGAAAAGAAACTTTTGAAAGAGCGGGTCGTTTTTGCCAAAATATATCTTGAGCAGTATTCGGAAAAAAACCAACATACGGATATAGAAGTAAAAGCATTTACAGCAAACGATTTGCAAGCCAAATTTCTCAACAGACTTAGAGAAAACCTTAAAGTGGTGAGTACTTCAGACAAGCTTGCCGCACAAGAGGCGGTTTTCACCGCAATTAAACAGGCAGGGATAAAGCCACGGGAAGCTTTCACAGCTTTCTACCAGACTTTAACCGGAAAACCGTATGGGGCAAAAGCCGGTGACCTTATTGACGAACTTGGGATAGACAAAACCATCAAACTTCTAGACGAAAGTAAAACAGACAAGAAAGTAGAAAATACCACCCTATTCCCGACTCTCGACAAGCCCGAGATATTCTCTATAGACCCGGAAATGGCCAAGAAATATCCATCAATTAATATCGGAATCGCCGTTATAAGGAACGTCAACATCAAAAAGAGTGACATTGAATTTAAAGCCCAACTCAAAGAATTCATAAAGACTCAAGACAACCTCACCAACGAAACAATTTCGTCATACCCCGAGGTCCTGACCTACCGAAAACTATACAAGGAAATGGGGTTGGACTGGCATTCCAAAAGACCGTCACCGGAGGCGCTTTTAAGAAGGATCGCCCAGAAAAAAGAACTATATGAGATAAATACCTGTGTCGACGCCTATAACCTTGTCGTTATGAAGAATAGAGTCTCAATAGGAGCTTTCGATCTTGATGAACTAAAATTGCCGACAATTCTCAGGTTTCCGAAAGCCGGAGAAGAAATATTGCTTCTTGGGGATAAGGAGCCAACCAAATACGAAACAACCGATTTGGCGTATTTTGATAAGACAGGAGGATACAATATTTATTTCAACTACCGCGACGCCCAAAGGACGGCGGTTACCGAAAATACGAAGAATATAATTCTGAATATCGACGGGATATATGGAATTACCCGACAGCAAGTGGAACGATCGCTTAAAGAAAGTATCGACATCATCACCAAATACTGCGGAGGAAATGTGGAAACGGTCGGAATAGTGACAGCATAACAATTTCGATTAATTCTTCATGCTGCTTATCATCTGCTTGATTTCCTTGGGTGATCCGTAAATAACACCAACAGCATCTAGCGCGGAATTAACCCTATTATTATTTCTTTGAACTGTTGGAACAACACATATTAATTGAGGGAATTCCTTTTTCACTGCTATGACAGTGTCAACGTCGTCGTCAAGGAATGCTATCTTTTTTTGGTGGGTTTCTTCCCCTGCTAACAGGCTTCTAAAAAACTCAACTTTAGAGTTAGCCGGTCGGCCGCTATCGGCGTTTACGTCAATTACTGGAGCATTAGGGAAACCATAATATTTTAGGGCAGATGAAGTGACTTTTGCTAGTAAACTTGGCCTTGCCGTTGGATAACCACCAATCGCAAAACCTTCGTCTTGAAAACTTTCTATCAAATCAAGCCTGTCAGGAGTCGGCATCATCATGGCATGAAGCTCTTCATCATTTTGAACTTTTAGAAACAGATCCAAAAATCTCAACCCCATATTTTTTGCGACTGCTTGGTATCTCTCAACCTGGTAATACCTACCGACTGGAGTAGCCTTGACTTCATCAATCGACACTGGTACAAAGTTTGGATCTTGCTGAGCTATTAGGTCATTTAATTTAGCCCTTATCCAAGGTTCCGAATGAAAAATTGTATCGTCAATGTCAGGCAGTAATATAAATTTATTTTGCCTTAGTACTCTTTTACTCGCAGATAACGCATCTACTGGATTTTTAAAATAAAAACCTTCAACATCTGAGTCACCAACGGATAAAATCGCCCGAGTTCGTTCAGATCTAGATATATGCTGGCCATGCCATTTTTCACTTACGCTCATAAGCATTATTTAGTTTACTCATAACTTCAGTTAATATTTTTATAAGTTTTTCGTTTTTCTTGCCTACTGAAATGAAATTATTAGTTTTATATTTATATGTAATGATCGTATCTCTACTTTTGTTTCTTATCAGTAATTTACGGTATTCTAGCAATCTTTGCTTTAATTGTCTAATATATTCCAAATCAAACCTCTTCTCGTTTTTTCGGCTTCTTTGCTTGATTCTGTCAAAAAGCTCATGCTCGGGAATATCCAAAAATATCGAAGTATCGATTCTGGGCAAGTCCCTTAGAAAATTTTTATGAAGATTTTCCAAAAATAACCACTCCTCTTTATTCATTTCCCCTTTCATAAGACAGTTTTTTGAATAGACATATAGACCCATATCAAATCCCTGATCCAAAACTACATCCTTGTTGCCTATTATTTTAGTGAGCGATGATACTTTCTTCGACCGGTCAAAGGAGAATTTGAGTCCAACGATAAATGACCATTTAACTCTGTCGCTCGGATAATATTTTAAAAAGGGATTGCTTGTAAACAAGTCCGTATTCAAATATCTGGAGTTAATTTTCTCACTTAGCTTTTTTGCTAAAGTTGATTTACCTGAGCCAATAACGCCAAGAACTTCAATTATCAAAAAATTATTTTAAGTAAACTTTTAAACTTTTGTTAATTTTTTTACACTCCTCGGCAACTAGTCTTCTATGGCAGTGCTCTGGCCCTTTTTCCCAGCAAAGTATGGTTATTTTTCTCTTGAGTGCCATATCGATTAGTAACTTGATGTGTTCTCTTTTTCCTTTAAGCACTTCCTTTGCAAATCTTTTTACGTAACCGTTCCAATCTATTTTTTTTGAGTGGGCGTCATCTAGGAGTTTGTGCGAGGGTGAAAGAACCGGCATCCAAATATCATAAACCGCCCACGAATCTGGACGTCTCGTTATACAAATTCTAATTCCGTCATTTTTTGACGGTTTGGCCTGAATAGACTTTGTGTATAAAGCCATAGTAGATTATAAAATTTTTAAACAACTTTTTCCATGT
>JAANMU010002494.1_pt1 | contig 13640 bp, 15 predicted proteins | sample 7279701 | NCBI WGS metagenome assembly JAANMU01 (sample SAMN14094539, study PRJNA606508) | bioreactor metagenome | isolation source: A lab-scale SPAN reactor treating ammonium-rich wastewater day 57 | place: Ireland: Galway | collected 2017-03-13 | reverse complement strand
CTTCTTTCGTTCTACTTCTGTGAGATGGACTTCATGTTTTTCGTTTGCCATCCGTCCATCTTATCCTCACCCTACAACTTAAGCAAGTTGAGGTACTAGCCCTCTCCCGCAGGGAGAGGGGAAAGGCGCAGTGTTTATTCCATCCAATCTTCGATTTTCAATTTTGGGATTTGCTGGAATCCATCTGTGTTGTTTGTAACCAGCGTCACACCAAGACTCAACGCGTGCGAGCCGATGAGCATATCCATTGAGCCGATAACTTTTCCTTCTCGTTCCAAATATGCTCGTACAACTCCGTAAGCGGCTGATGCCATTTGGTCAAAGTCCGCGATTTCGATGGGTAGCAGGAATTGTTCCAAAGCGGACAAATTATTCTCAATTTGATTGCTCTTATTCGCACCGCATGCTAATTCTGCAATTGTGATACTTGAAACTCCAACTTCACCTGGTTCGCAGCGAGTTAACCGCCGAATCAGTTTTTGTGGTTTCTGACGAATCAATCCAATGCAGATATTCGTATCCAGCATGTATTTCATGAAAAGGCATCCTCACGATTTTGGGCGGGCGGTTGGTTCCGTTCACTCATAAAATCTGCCGAGAAGAGGGCGAGGCTGTCAAGCAATGTTTCCCAGGGTGTCTTATAGGGAAGAAGCACGACCGCATTGCCAACCCGCTTGATATAAACACGGTCGCTTCCAAAGCGAAATTCTTTGGGAAGTCGCACTGCTTGGCTTTTTCCATTTTGGAAGAGTTTTGCTGTTTCCATTTTATCTCCTTTGGTATATATCAATAGTATATATTATTATGATATTTCGTCAAGCCTGCCCTGTAAATACCAAAAATCTGAAACTAATCTTACTTGCCTAAAAATCTCTGCAACTTGTTCAACGCTGCGTCCATGATACTCCAGTGACAGGCGGTCCTGATACCAGAGTTTGGAAAGTTCCCAAACTTGGTGGAGTGTAAGAACTTCTCCGCGTGGGAGGTGATTTCGCTTGCACCATTTGTCAATCCATTCTTCCGACTGGAAGAGAAGCATGGTCGCTCAGGTGAAGACCAGGTCATCGTACCAGCGCGAAAAAGAAAGTGGAAAGTGGACAAGTAGATTGCTATTTGTCACTTTGCCGCCTTGCACTTCCAATTGAACAGATTCGTTGTTTTCCGTGCATTTCGCTTCGATGACCGCGTCTGCATGGAGGGCGGCGGGGATGCCGAGCATATCCCAGGCGCAGTTGGCGTAATAGGTCTTGCCATTGGCATGAACTTTGAAGTCTGTGGGAGTCGCGGAGAAGGGCCAAGCCATGCGAACATTCGATGTGTTTGGATCAAGAAAGAATTGGTGACGATTATTTAATTCTTTGTAATATTCAACCGCTTCTTCAACGCTGATGTTGAAGTGGAGCGCGGTTTCGTCCACGCTTGGAGGATGAGTCACGTCCGCGAAGTGTTGATAGACGAAGTGCCTTACTTGCCAAAGAACATTCTCGTCTTTCATCTTTCCACTTTCTACTTTCCACCCTTCGACTCGCTCAGGGCGGCGCTTTCCAACGACTTCAAAATCTCCTCCGCTCGATCAATTCTCACAATTCTCTCCGCCACCATCTGCGCGGCGACCTTTTCGATCAATTCTCCGCTCGCGCCTGCCGCGATGGCAACCTGGCGTGCGTGCAACGACATGTGTCCGCGTTGGATGCCTTCGGTGGCGAGGGCGCGGAGGGCAGCCATGTTTTGGGCGAGACCGACAGAGACGATGATCTCCGCCAATTCATTCGCGGACTTGACGTTCATCAACTTAACCGCGGCTTGCGCGGCGGGGTGGACCTTGGTCGCGCCGCCGACGATTCCCACCGCCATCGGCATTTCGAGCGTGCCGACGAGGTCCCCGTTCTTGTCCTTGCCCCAGGTGGATAATGAAGTGTATTTCCCTGAACGAGCAGCATAGGCGTGCGCGCCGGCTTCGATGGCGCGCCAGTCGTTGCCGGTGGCGATGACGACCGCATCCACGCCGTTCATGATGCCTTTGTTGTGTGTCGCGGCGCGGTACGGGTCGGTGGCGGCGAATGCCCAGGCTTCGATGATCCCATCGCGGACCTCCTCGCCTGTGAATTCGTTGGGGCGAGGCTTGCCCTCGCCCTGGATTGGGGCAAGCCCACTCCCTACGGTAAACGCCAATTCTTTGACCGGGATCGTGCACCTTGCTCTTGCAATACGGCGATCCGCCAGGTTGGACAAAATACGAAGATGGACCTTCCCACCTGTGATGGCTTCTATATGAGGAGCTAATCGTTCGCAGGCGGTGTTGACCGCGTTCGCGCCCATTGCATCGCGGACATCATAGATAAGATGAATAACAAGAAAAGGACCGACAGGCGATGATTCGATGACTCGAACTTCGAGGTCACGCGCGCCGCCGCCGAATTTTTTGAGGACCGGGTCAATCGAGTCCGCTTCGGCGAGGAGTTCGGCTTTGTGTTCATATAATTTCAGTTTCGCTTCGGAAAGGTTCGTGATATTAATAACCTGCACCTGTCCGATCATCAATGGATCGGAGGTTGTGGCGGTGAATCCGCCGCCGGCGCGGGCGAGTTTTGCCATGAACGACGCGCCCGCTACGACGGAAGGTTCCTCGATCGCCATGGGGATGAGTACGTCCCTGCCATTGACCGTGAAATTCAATGCGATGCCCAATGGAAGGCTGTGCAGTCCGATCACGTTCTCGATCAGATGGTCGGCGGCTTCAGCGGAGAGACCGCCCAGGGTCCACGCGGACAGGTCTTCGGGAGTCTGACCGGCTGCGTCCGCTAATTTGACGCGGCGTTCTTCGAGAGTCGTGTTGTAGAATCCGGGAATGCGGGAAGTCGTCATGTATACACCTTTCGCCAAATTGTAAGCCTGCCATCTTTCAAAATCTATCACATTTTATGGGATAATTCGAGATATGTTGCTAACCAGAGAACAATTGCAGGAACGTTTGATCGCCCTGCACGAAGCCAGTCTGGAACTGGTCAAGAACGTCGCCCTGGAGAATTTGCTGGAGCGGATCGCCGCGGTCGCATGTGAACAGGCGGATGCGCGGTATGCCGCATTGGGGGTGCTGGGCGAAGGGCGCGCGCTCGAGAAGTTCATTACCGTGGGGCTGAGCGAGGATCAGATCCGCCGAATTCCGCATCCGCCGCTAGGGAGGGGGTTGATTGGGGAATTGATGAATGTAACGGGTCCCTTGCGCGTGCCGGTCATTCAAGAGGATCCGCGCTCGGTCGGGTTCCCCGAAAACCACCCGGTCATGGTCTCGTTTCTGGGCGTTCCGATACGTGTGGGGGAGAAGCAGTTGGGGCAGATCTATTTGACGGACAAGATCGGGGCGGATGAATTTTCGGCGGACGACGAGAAGATCATTCAAATGCTGGCGACGTATGCCGGCGCGGCGATCCAGAACGCCCGGCTCGTGGAGGGGATGAAGGACCGCGACCAGGCATTGACCCGGCGCAACGAAGACCTGACCCTGTTGAACGATATCGCTTCCGTCCTGACCTCGAGCCTGGAACTGGACGAAATACTCAATAAGACCCTCGGGCTTGTGATGAACTATATGAGGGTGGAGGCGGGCGAGATATTCCTGTTGGAGGAGGACGGAAAGACCCTGCAAATGGTCCTGCATCGCGGGCAGGCGGCTGAAGCCTTCTGGACGCGGAATCTGTTCAAGGTGGGCGACGGTTATATCGGTATTGTGGCTGCCGCCCGCAAACCGCTGGTCAGCGCCGATCTCGCAAACGACGTCCGCTTTTTGCGTGAAGCGATCGTCACAGCGGGATTCCGCCAGATTGCGTGTATTCCCATGCTTTCGGGCGAAAATCTGATGGGCGTGATGAGCGTCGTGTCGCGAAACAGGGATCCTATAGACGACCGAAGCGTGGAAATGATGGCGGCGGTGGGCAATTGGGCTGGCTTGGCGATCGAAAACGCCCGCCTGCACGCCAACGCGCGCCGGCTTGCGATATTGGAGGAACGCGAACGCATCGGCATGGACCTGCACGACGGGATCATCCAATCCATTTACGGCGTGGGATTATCGCTCGAGAACGCGCTTCATTCGATGGAGGAAGACCCGGACGATGCCAAACGAAACGTGCAGCATGCCATCGTGGGACTGAATCAGGCGATTCGCGACCTCCGTTCCTACATTCTGGACCTCAGACCGCGGCAACTGGGCAACGACGGCTTGATCATCGGCATAAAACGGCTGATCGCCGAGTATCGCGCCAATACTTTTGCCGAAGTCAGGTTCACCGAACCCGATTCGGACATGAAGGAACTGCCGCAAACCCACATACTGGCTTTATTCCACATCTGCCAGGAGGCTTTAGCCAATGCAGCGAAGCATGCGAAGGCGAAAAAGGTGCAGATATCCATCTGGTCAACCGATACGCGGGTGCTTATGGAGATCATTGACGACGGCAAAGGCTTCGACGTGGATACCATAAGCGCCAATATCGGTCATGGACTTGCGAACATGCACACCCGCGTCCGTTCCGTGGGCGGCGAGGTGGATATTTCATCGGCTCCGCATGGCGGCACGACCGTTCTTGCATGGGTTCCACGGGCGCGAACGCATGAAACAGGCGGATGAAATGATTCTTTAATGTTGAATCACAGAATCCTGAGTCTCGTTCACCGCTTATCCATCGAATTCTATAACGCGTTTTTTTAAGACCGAACGTCCAAACCTGCGTTCGCGCCGATCATTCGACCGCCCGACCCTATATGTGGGGTGTGGATAGCTCTTCGATGGATACTTGGCTGAAACGAGTGTTCTATGAAAGAACCCCAACGAACATATTCACGCGTCGAATCTTTAACGTTGAGCGACCTTAAAAAAGCGGATGTTTTAAAACAAACGTAGGCTTTACGTGTTGTTATTTTCCATGACTATCTGCTAGAATGTTGTCGCGCTGATGTAAAGGATGTGGAGAATAACTCACATCTTACAATCCCTGTAATATCCTGTTACAACAAAAACAAACCCGAAACAAGCCGCTGGCAAGGCGGATTAATTCGACATGGCTTGCAGTCATGTATCACCATCGCAACGGAGCAATGTATGAACGCTGATCAGGCATGGCAATCGGTACTTGGACAACTCCAAATGGAAATGCCCCGCGCTTCCTTCGATACCTGGGTACGGGACACCAAACCCGTTTCCTACAAGGACAGCACCCTGACCATCGGCGTACGCAACGCGTATGCCCGTGACTGGCTCGAAAGCCGACTGGCAGGCACTGTGAACCGCCTGCTCCTCAATATCCTGAACTCATCTGTCAACGTTCATTTTGTCGTTCACGGCAACGATGGCGAACGGATCGCCGACGAATCGCCCTCCTCCACCCTCGAAGCCCTCGATCAGACCGAAGTCGAACCTGCGGAGGCTTACGAACAGCCTTCGCGTAGTTCGAACATGAACCCGCGTTACGTCTTCGACACGTTCGTGGTGGGTTCCGGCAACCGCCTGGCGCACGCCGCCTGCCTCGCTGTGGCGGAAAAACCCGCCCGCGCCTACAATCCGCTTTTTCTTTATGGGGGGGTGGGGCTTGGCAAGACCCATTTGCTCCACGCCATTGGGAACGCCTGTCAGGCGCGCGGGTTGAACGTCTTGTATGTATCCTCCGAGGAGTTCACCAACGACCTGATCACAGCCATCCGCACGCACACCACGCAAGCCTTCCGAGAGAAATACCGCTCGACGGACGTGCTTCTGGTGGACGACATTCAATTCATCGCCGGGAAGGAATCCACCCAGGAGGAGTTCTTCCACACCTTCAACACCCTGCACGGCCAGGATAAGCAGATCATTGTGTCCTCCGACCGGCCGCCCAAGGCGTTGGTGACGCTCGAGGAACGTCTCCGCTCCCGCTTTGAGTGGGGTCTGACCGCCGACATCCAGCCGCCCGACCTCGAAACCCGCCTGGCGATCCTGCGCACAAAAGCCGAACGGGCGGGCCGCAGGGTGCCAAATGAAATCCTGGAATTGATCGCGGAACGCGTGCAGTCGAACATCCGTGAACTGGAAGGGGCGTTGAACCGCATTCTGGCTTTTACCGACCTGAGCGGTTCGCCCATGACCCCCAACCTGGTGGAGGTGGCTTTGGCTGATCTCCTGCCTCAGCGCAGCGACGTCGAACCTGCCAGGATCATCGAACTGGTTGCCCGCGAGTGGCAAATTCCCGTGGAGGCGTTGCTTGGCAGGGATCGTTCACACAAGATCGCCCAGCCGCGCCAGGTTGCCATGTATCTCCTCCGCAAGGAGACGAATTCCTCCTTGCCGCAGATCGGCGAGGCGCTTGGCGGGCGCGACCATACGACCGTCATGTACGCCATCGAGAAGATCGCGAATGAAATCGAGACCAAGACAGACCTGCGGAAGAGGGTGGTGAATGTCAAGCAGCAGTTATACGGTCAAGCCGCGGTGGTATAGCCCTCTCGCCCCGATGAATTTCGGGGCTTTTTTATGGGTGCAGGCAAAGGCTGTTCGGACGGGATCCGTTTTCGGTTGCGCGCGAGGCGGGAATTCCGAATCCTGTGTTATAATGCCGCCGCTCTCCTCGTCAAAAGGAGGCGCATCTTGCCTGGGACGGGCAACAAGCGTCCCTGAGCGGGTAATAAAATCCCGCTAAACTCATCCTGCCGGATGCCGACGCCCTGGCGCCGCGCGTTTGCCGGCAGAGTTGTAAGGAGAAAAATGGCTGTTATTTCCATGAAAGCCCTGCTCGAGAGCGGCGTTCACTTTGGGCATCGCACCAACAAGTGGGACCCCCGTATGAAGCCGTACATTTTCACGGAGCGCAACGGCATTCACATCATTGACCTGCAGCAGACCTCGAAACTGTTGAACCAGGCGTACAATGTGGTCCGCGATTCTGTGGCGAACGGCGGAACGGTTTTGTTCGTCGGCACGAAACGCCAGGCGCAGGAGACGATCGCGGAGGAGGCGACCCGCTGCGGCATGCCCTACGTGACCGAACGCTGGATGGGCGGCACGCTCACCAACTGGTCCACGATCCATGCCCGTATTCAGGAGATGGAACGCCTCGAGAAGATGCGCGATAACAACGAATTGGATCACCTGACCAAGAAGGAGGGATTGTTGATCGGCCGCGAGATCGTCCGTTTGCAGACCCGCCTCGAGGGGTTGCGGACGATGAAACGCCGCCCGGACCTGTTGTTCATCATTGACGTGGGCAAGGAGGACGCGGCGGTTCACGAAGCCAACCTGCTCGACATCCCGATCGTGGCTCTGGTGGATACGAACTGCAACCCGCAGAACGTGGATTACGTCATCCCCTCGAACGACGACGCCATTCGCGCCATCAAGTTGCTGGTGGGCAAGATCGCGGATGCCGTTCTCGAAGGCAAGGCGATGCGCAAGGAGGAGGACGCGGAAGCCCGCGAAGCCGCCGCCGAAACGCCAGCCGAACCGTCCGCCCGCAAGCCCGTCCGCAGGGTCGAACTCGAAGATGAATTGGATGAGGGCGACCTGTTGGGCGAATCCACGCTGGCGAAGTTGAGCGCTTCACGCGAGGAAGAGACGGAAACCCCCGGGGAAGAAGGCGGCGAAGCCAAAAGCGGCGAAGCAGCATCCCCCGAGAAAACCCCGGAAGAATAATCGAATGGTTCGAAGAAGGATACTGAAGAAGGATACTATTGCATGGAAATTACGACTGAAATGATAAAAGAATTGCGCGCCGCAACCAATGCCGGCGTGCTGGATTGCCGCAAGGCGCTCGTGGAAGCGAACGGCGATTTTCAAAAGGCTGTGGACTGGCTCCGCGAGAAGGGTATGGCGACCGCCGCAAAGCGCGCCGACCGGGAAGCCTCACAGGGCGTTGTGGAGTTGTACTCGCACGGCGGAGGACGCGTCGGCGTGATGGTGGAAGTGAATTGCGAGACCGATTTCGTGGCGCGCTCGGACAAGTTCCGCGAACTGGCGCATGAGATCGCCCTGCAGATCGCCGCCGCCGCGCCGCGTTATATCAGGGAGGAGGAAATTCCAGCCGAAGTCCTGGAGCATGAAGCGGAGATCGCCCGCGTCCGCGCGAAAGAGGAGGGCAAGCCCGAAAACGTCGCCGAAAAGATCGTGCAGGGACGCATCGAAAAATTCAAGGACGAGGCGGCGCTTTTGCGCCAACCCTATATCCGCGATGAATCCATCACGGTCGAAAAGTTGATCCTCCAGGCGGTGGGCGCCATCGGCGAGAACATCGTCGTCCGCCGCTTCCAGCGCTGGGAACTGGGCGAGAGTCTGAACAATTAATTCAAATGACCAACCTTCGGGTTGGTCATTTTTATAAATCCCTCACCCCGCCCTCCCCTTTGGAGAGGGGTCCCGCAGGACGAGTGAGGTCAAGGAGAAAATATGACCCAATTCAAATACAAACGCATCCTCCTGAAGTTGAGCGGCGAGGCGCTCGCGGATAAATCGGGCTTCGGCATAAACGTGAACGAGGCGGAAGCCATCGCGAAGCGCATCAAAGAGGTGCACGACATGGGATTGGAGGTGGCGGTGGTGATCGGCGCGGGGAATCTGTGGCGCGGCAAGCAGGGACTGGAACGCGGCATGGATCGCTCCACAGCCGATTACATGGGCATGCTCGGCACGGTGATGAACGCCATGGCGCTGATGGACGCGTTGGAACGGCAGGGGGTCCTTACGCGGGTCATGTCCGCCATCGAGATGCGCGCCATTGCCGAGCCGTACATTCGCCGCCGCGCCACCCGTCACCTCGAAAAGGGACGCGTGGTCATCTTCGGCGCGGGGACGGGCAATCCGTTCTTTTCCACCGATACCGCCGCGGCGTTACGCGCCACCGAGATCGAAGCGGACGTGGTCATCAAGGCGACGAAGGTGGACGGTGTGTACGATTCCGACCCGAAGAAAAATCCGGACGCCAAAAAATTCACCGAACTCACCTACATTGACGTGATCAACCGCCGCCTCGAGGTGATGGACAGCACCGCCATTACCCATTGCATGGAAAACAAGATCCCGATCCTCGTGGTCAATCTTTGGGACCCTCACGCGCTTCTGTCCGCGCTCAAGGGGGAACCGGTGGGGACGCTGGTTCACGGTTAGCAAAACGATCATTCCGACAGGAGAGAGGCTTCCTTCTCTCCTGTTTTTGATTTGAGAGACTCTCATCTTTCTTCAATTTCCCCTCACGATGACGCGCTTGTATAGCAATTTTCATGGTTTTGGTGTATCCTTAACCGCAACTTCATTTCCAATTTTCAGGAGACTGTGGTGATAAAAGACATCCTCAACGACGCCGAATCTCGAATGCGTGGAGCAATTTCCGTCCTGCGAGACGACCTGGCGGGCATCCGCACGGGACGCGCCAGCCCGGCCCTGGTCGAACGGCTGCACGTCGAATACTACGGTACGCCCACGCCCCTGCAGCAACTCGCCTCGATCAGCGTCCCCGAACCGCGCTCGCTGATGATAAAACCCTTCGACTCCTCCACGATCAAGATAATCGAAAAAGCGATTCTTTCCTCCGACCTGGGCTTGACTCCCAACAACGACGGCAAAGCCATCCACCTCAACCTGCCCCCGCTCACGGAGGAACGCCGCCGCGAACTGGTGAAACACATGCACCACCGCCTCGAGGAGGCGCGCGTCGCGGTCCGCAACATCCGCCGGGACGCGCACAACGATATGCGCGAGTTCGAGAAGGAAAAACTCATCTCGGAGGACGAGTTGAAACGCGGCGAGGAGGAACTTCAAAAGTTAACCGACAAGTACATCGAAGAGATCGCCGAGCAGGGCAGAAAAAAAGAAGCGGAAATCATGGAAGTATAGGCGGATCTTGTGCCGACACGATCCGATGATTCAATGCCAACTCCCTCCATTTCCATCCCTGCCGATAAACTTCCCCGCCACGTCGCCATCATCATGGACGGCAACGGGCGCTGGGCGTTATCGCGCGGGCTTCCCCGTCTCGCGGGGCATAAGGCGGGGACGGAGAACCTTCGCCGCGTCATCCGCTCCACCGCCGAATTCGGGGTCAAATACCTGACGATCTATGCCTTCTCCACCGAAAACTGGGGACGTCCCATGGAAGAGGTGCGCGGACTCATGTCCATCCTCGAAGACGTCATTGACAAGGAATTGGACGAATTGAACAAGGAGGGCGTGCAACTGCGCCACATCGGGCGGTTGGAACGCCTCGCCCGGAAACTTCAGGAAAAAGTGCTGGACGCGATCGAACTCACAAAGAACAACGACCGCCTGGTGCTGAACGTGGCGTTCAACTATGGCGGTCGCGATGAGATCGTGCACGCCATCCAGAAAATGATCAAGGACGGCATCGCGGCGGAGGACGTCACGGACGATCTCGTGAGCCGTTACCTCTACACGGCGGGCGTGCCGGACCCCGACCTCATCATCCGCACATCGGGCGAGTTACGCGTGAGCAACTTCCTGATATGGCAGGCGGCATATTCCGAATGGTACGTCACGCCCACTTATTGGCCCGATTTCGACAAGGAGGAATATCGCCGCGCGCTGGAGGCATTCGCCCGGCGAGATCGCCGTTTTGGAAAGGTCTCCTCCAGCGAGCTCGAGGCGTCCAATGCTTAAGCGCACGCTGACGGCTTTGGCGATCGCGGCGGTGGGTTTACCCGCGGTCATTTATGGCGGCGTGTTCTATTTTTTGATCATGGGGGCTTTTCTCGTCGGCGGCGCATGGGAATACGTCCGCTTGTACCGGGCAGTCAAACTCGAGCCCAGCGAACCCGTCACAGTTGGAGGCGTGCTTGTGATACTCACCGCACGCTTCTTTTTTGCGGATCTCGCCATCCCGGTCTTTGTCGCGTTGGCGCTTCTCGCCATGGCGGTGCATCTCTTTGCCTTCGAACGCGGGCGCGATCACGCTGCGATTGATTTCGGCGTCACAGTGGCGGGCATCGTCTACCTGGGCTGGATCGGCGCGTACCTGCTCGATCTTCGCAATCTTATCAGCGCTGAGATGGGCGTTTGGTGGTTCCTGCTGGTCCTGCCGCTCGTATGGGCGGCGGATACGGGAGGCTATTCGATCGGCGCGGCGTACGGAAAGCACAAGATGGCGCCGCGCCTCAGCCCAAGGAAAAGTTGGGAGGGATATTTTGCCGGCATCTTCACTTCCGTTCTGATCGGCGCGTTCTTCGCTTATGCGTTCTCTTCGCTGGGACCGCAGCCCCTGGGCGGCGTCATCAATCCCATGCAGGGCGCGTTGCTCGGCCTGGTGATCGGAACGCTTGCGCCGCTGGGCGACCTGGGCGAGAGCATGTTCAAACGTCAAAGTGGCGTGAAGGATTCCAGCAACATCTTTCCCGGTCACGGCGGCTTTTTAGACCGCATCGATTCGTGGATCTGGGGCGCGGCGATCGGTTATTTTCTGATCCAGTATTTCATCTTATAAAAAGGAGGCTTATGGACATCACAAAAGACCCAACCCGAAACCTCGCGCTCGAACTGGTGCGCGTGACGGAGGCGGCGGCGTTGGCGGCGGGTCGCTTTATGGGACGCGGCGATAAGGAGGCGGCCGACCAGGCTGCGGTCAACGCGATGCGGATCGTCCTCCAGACGGTGGACATGAACGGAGTCATCGTCATCGGCGAAGGCGAAAAGGACAACGCTCCCATGCTGTACAACGGCGAGATCGTGGGCAACGGCTCAGGCATGGACTTTGACGTTGCCGTGGACCCCATTGACGGGACCCGCCCCCTGGCATTTGGCCGCTCTAACTCGCTTTCGACGGTCGCCATCGCCCCGCGCGGTTCCATGTTCGACCCGGGACCTTTCGTTTACATGAACAAACTCGCGGTGGGGCCCGAGGCGAAGGGCGTGATCAACATCGAAAAATCCATCACAGAAAATTTGAAGGCCATCGCGCAGGCGAAGAAGAAGGACGTGGAGGACCTGACGACGATCATCCTCGACCGCGACCGTCACAAGGACATGATCGCGGAGATCCGCAAGGCGGGCGCGCGCATCCGCCTTCTCCCGGACGGCGACGTTGCCGCGGCGCTGATGACCGCCTGGCCCGATTCCGGCGTGGACGTGTTGATCGGCATCGGCGGCACGCCCGAAGGCGTGATCGCGGCTTGCGCCCTGCGCGCCATGGGAGGGGAAATCCAGGGAAAGTTGTATGCGCGCGACGAGGACGAACTGCGGCGCGGGCGCGAAGCGGGCTACGATTTCGACAAGGTGCTTACGATGGACGATCTTGTCTCGTCGGAGGATGTCTTCTTCACCGCCACCGGCATCACGGACGGCGAACTGCTCAAGGGCGTGCGATACTTTGGCAGGGGAGCCACCACCGATTCCCTCGTGGTGCGCGGCATGACCGGCACGGTGCGGCAGATCAGCGCCACACACCAAATTGACAAGTTGAGGCAATTGAGCGCGATCAAATATTAGTCTTCGTCATTGCAGGGCAGCGCCCTCCCGTCGAAGCAACCCCTGTTTCATCGGGTGTTCGCCTCGCAGCGAACACCCGCAATGACGAATACGTTTCTTGACACCATCTTTCGTTGGGGTATAATCCCCGTCGCCTTCCTCGCTAGCTCAATCGGCAGAGCGGGCGGCTGTTAACCGCTAGGTTCGAGGTTCAAGTCCTCGGCGAGGAGCAATAGACCCTGCAAAGGGTCTTTTTGTTTTCCCCATCCTATCGCAGATGTCAACGATCGTTTGCCTGATGGACTTGCGTAATGCCGTCAATTATGTCAAGATTGTGCGGAAGAAAAGATCAAGTCCTGCAAACGAGACTTCCATGCGCAAATCAATTGTCCTCGCCCTGATCTTTGCAGTGTTCCTCACTACCTGCGCGCCGACCGGATGGAATGGCGTCTCGACCCCGCTGGAGATTACCGCCAGGGTCGGCGCCGTCATCGCCGAAACCGTTGAGCCGCCCGGCACGGAGAATCCTTTTCCGATGCCTGAACCGCCGACCGTCATCCCAACGCTTCCATCGTCCAGGCTTTCCCCAACCGAATTGTGGGCGTCTCCGCGCCACCCCCTGCGGATGGACGAATAATGGGCGAGCTCGATGTGGGCGATCTTCTGGATGGAGCGCGCGTGACGTTTATCGAGCGTGTCCCTTATGGCGGGACTGCCGCTTATGATATCCTGCCGCCCGGCGGTACGGGTTTCCATTGGGCGAACGGCATGTTGATGGGTAGCACGCTGACGAACGAATAAACCAGTTCCCGGAGGTCGTTGTGAATCGAATACGCATCCTTATCGTTATTTGTCTTGCCCTGATCCTCTCCTCCTGTGGTTCCAAAACCCAACCAGCCTCGAGCGAAGAGTGGACTCAACTCGCCTCCATGCCAACGCCTCGTTCCGAGATGCCCGCCTCGGCGGTCGGTTCGATCATCTATGTGCCGGGTGGATTTGGCGGCGAAAGGGTTCTCGAAGCCTACGATACGACCACTGATACCTGGCGGAGGCTTGCGGATCTGCCTGAGCCTCGGCATCACTTAATGTCCGCTTCTCATGGCGGCAGGGTGTATATTTTTGGCGGGGGCAGTTCGCTGGTCAATTGGACGCCGCGCGCAGAAGCATGGATGTATGATCCAGCCAGCGATGCGTGGCAGGCAATCGCGTC
>JAANMU010002485.1_pt1 | contig 13708 bp, 11 predicted proteins | sample 7279701 | NCBI WGS metagenome assembly JAANMU01 (sample SAMN14094539, study PRJNA606508) | bioreactor metagenome | isolation source: A lab-scale SPAN reactor treating ammonium-rich wastewater day 57 | place: Ireland: Galway | collected 2017-03-13 | reverse complement strand
AACCTCCGGCGGCAACATCAACTATGCAGCCCCCGGTTCCGGCCGCACCCTCGGCCCCCTCTTTGACATCCTGGCACTGACCCCGGCCCTCGAGGTTGAGGACGCCAGCACCGACCACCAGGGCGATGACATCTCCGTCGAGGCCATCGCCAAGTCCAAGCCGAACTGGATCCTGGTCATGGACCGCGACGCCGCCGTCTCCGCCGATGACGCCGGCTACTCCCCGGCCAACGAGCTCCTGGAAAAGTCGGAGGCGCTCAAGAACGTCCCCGCCACCCAGGAGGGCAACATCGTCTACATGCCGGCTGACACCTACACGAATGAGAGCATCCAGACCTACACGGAGTTCCTGAACTCCTTCGCGGATGCGCTGGAAGCCAAGTAGTCATAGTTTTTACCAGCTCAGTGGCGGTTCCGGCAGCAATGCCGGTGCCGCTGCTTTGCTGTCTGCTGGCAGGATCTGAAGGGACCGCTGCATGAGTACCACGTTGAAGCCCGTCGCCGTCAACGGCGCCGCCAAACGCTCCAAGGGCAGGCTGTTCGAGCCCAAACTGCTCGTGGGCATCGCCGTCGTCGCGGCCCTTCTAGCGCTCTCGCTGTTCACCGGCGTGTACGACATCTTCGGCGGCGAGGACGGCGGGGAAATGTTCGCCATCACCCGCATTCCGCGCACCATCGCACTGGTCCTGGCCGGCGCCGCCATGGCCATGTCCGGGCTCGTCATGCAGCTGCTCACGCAAAACCGCTTCGTCGAGCCCACCACCACCGGCACCACCGAATGGGCGGGCCTGGGCCTGCTGGCCGTCATGATCATCAACCCGCACGCCAGCATCCTCACCAAGATGTCCGGCGCGGTCTTCGCCGCGTTCATCGGCACCATGATCTTCTTCCTGTTTCTGCGGCGCGTGTCCCTGAAGGCGTCGCTGACGGTGCCGATCGTGGGCATCATGCTCGGCGCTGTCGTCGGGGCAGTCTCCACGTTCATCGCCCTGCAGACCGACATGCTCCAAAGCCTGGGCATCTGGTTCGCCGGCTCCTTCACCTCCGTCCTGCGCGGCCAGTACGAGGTCCTCTGGATCGTGGCCCTCGTGGGCGTCGTGATCTTCCTCGTCGCAGACCGCTTCACCGTGGCCGGCCTCGGCGAGGACGTGGCCACCAACGTCGGCCTGAACTACCACCAGATCATGCTCATCGGCACGGGCCTGATCGCCATTGCCACCGGCGTTGTCACGGTGGTTGTGGGCTCCCTGCCGTTCATTGGCCTGATTGTGCCGAACATCGTCTCCATGGTCCGCGGCGACGACCTCCGCGGCAACCTGCCCTGGGTGTGCCTGCTCGGCATCGCCATCGTCACCGTCTGCGACCTCGTCGGAAGAACCATCATCATGCCCTTTGAAGTGCCCGTCTCCCTGATCCTCGGCGTCGTTGGTGCGGCTGTCTTCATCGCCCTGGTCCTCCGGCAGCGCCGCCGTGCTTGAGACCCCCGCGCCCCGGCCCACCCAACGCAAGACACCCGCCGTCGGGCTTCCCAAGCCGCTGGCTTCCCTGGGGAAGCACGACGGCGGCACCCGGCACAGCGGGCGCAGCGCCGCCTCCCTGCCCACCCGCCGTGCGCAACGGCGCTACGCGGTGGTGCTCACCGTGCTGCTGGTCCTTGCTGCCGGCTTTGCGTTCGGGCTGCTTGCGTGGGGCAACCCCATGCCGGTGGGGTCGGACGGCTTCTGGCGGATTGCGCAGATGCGCGGCACCAGCGTGGTGGTCATGGCGGTGGTGGCGGTGTGCCAGGCCATGGCGACGGTCAGCTTCCAGACGGCCACGAACAACCGGATCATCACGCCGTCGATCATGGGCTTTGAATCGCTCTACATTGCCGTTCAGACGGGCGCCGTGTTCTTCCTGGGTGCCGCCGGGGTGACCGCGGTGCAGGGAGTGCCGCAGTTTGTGCTCCAGATTTTCATCATGGTGGGACTGTCCATGGCGCTGTACGGCTGGCTGCTGAGCGGAAAGTACGGCAACCTGCACGTCATGCTGCTGGTGGGCATCATCATTGGCGGCGGGCTGGGCTCCGTCTCGGCGTTCATGCAGCGGCTGCTGACGCCGAGCGAATTCGACGTGCTGACGGCGCGGCTCTTTGGTTCCGTCACCAACGCCGATGTCAGCTACCTGCCCATCGCCATCCCGCTGTGCGTGGGCGCAGGCGTGCTGCTGCTGCTCAACTCCCGGCGGCTGAACATCATTGCCCTGGGCTCCGACACCGCCACCGGCCTGGGCCTGAACCACCGCCGCGAGGTCATGCGGGTGCTGTTCCTGGTGTCCATCCTGATGGCCACCTCCACCGCGCTGGTGGGGCCCATGACGTTCCTGGGCTTCCTCGTGGCGACGCTCGCCTACCAGCTGGCCGACACCTTCGACCACCGGCTGGTCTTCCCGATTGCGGCGCTCGTGGGGTTTGTGGTGCTGAGCGGTTCGTACTTCGTCATGAAGAACGTCTTTTATGCCGAAGGGGTTGTCTCCATCATCATCGAAGTGGTGGGCGGCTCTGTGTTCCTGTTCTTTATTTTGCGAAAGGGTCGACTGTGATCACGCTGACCGACGTCCGGAAAAGCTACAACAGCGAGGTGTCCATCGGCCCGGTGGACCTGGTGATCCCCGCCGGGGGAGTCACGGCCCTGGTGGGGCCCAACGGTGCCGGGAAGTCCACGCTGCTGACCATGGTCGGCCGGCTGCTGGGGCTCGACGCCGGAACCATTGAGATTGCAGGCTGGGATGTGGCGTCCACGAAGTCGGCGGACCTGGCGAAGGTTGTGTCCGTGCTGCGCCAGGAGAACCACTTCGTAGCCCGCCTGACGGTGCGCCAGCTGGTGGGTTTTGGCCGGTTCCCGCACTCCAAGGGCCGGCTGACAGTGGCCGACGAGGAGGCCATCAGCCAGGCGGTCGACTTCCTGAACCTTGGGGAACTGGAAAACCGCTACCTGGACCAGCTCTCCGGCGGCCAGCGCCAGCGCGCCTACGTGGCCATGGTGCTGGCGCAAGACACCGACTATGTCCTGCTGGATGAGCCGCTGAACAACCTGGACATGAAGCACTCCGCCCAGATGATGGCGCTGCTGCAGAGGGCTGCGTCGGAGCTGGGCCGGACCATTGTGATCGTGCTGCACGACATCAACTTTGCCGCCCACTACGCGGACCACATCTGCGCGGTCAAGGACGGCGAGGTCGTGGAGTTCGGCACCCCGGAGGAGATCATGCGCGACGACGTCCTCAGCCGCGTCTTCGACACCTCCGTCCAGGTGATCGACGGCCCGCGCGGCCCGCTGGCGGTGTACTACTGACGCGCCCCGGCCAGTGCCTCAGCTGTCCTTGCGGATCCAGCGGAAGGTGAGGCGGCACAGCACCAGGCCAACCACGAGCCACACCGCGAGCACCAGCGCCACCAGTCCCAGGTTCCAGGCGTCCCCGGGCTCGGAGGCCTCGAACGAGGCCGGCAGGAACACCGAACGCATGCCCTGTGCCATCCATTTCAGCGGAAAAATGGCGGCAAAGTTCTGCAGCCAGGCGGGAAGCTGGGAAAACGGCAGGTAGACGCCGGAAATGAATTGCAGCAGCAGGACAATCGGGATGACCACGGCCGTGGCGCTCTTCCCTGTCCGCGGCAGTGCCGAGAGCGCAATGCCCAGAACACAGCTCGTAATGACACCGAACAGGAACACCCAGGCGAACGTCAGCCATTTGGATGCCTCGGTGGGCAGGTCGACGTCGAAGGCAAAACGGGCCACCAGCAACAACAGGATCACCTGCAGTACCGAGCTGGCCAGCACCATGCCGATCTTGCCCATGAAATAGGAGAACACCGGCAGGGGAGTGCCGCCCAGCCGCTTCAGTGTGCCGTCGCCCTTCTCCGCGGCAATGTCCACCCCCAGGTTCTGTACGCCGCTGAGCAGCATGCCCGCAGCCACCATGCCGGGCAGGTAGAACGCCGCATACGTGATGCCGCCGCCGGGCATGTCCGCACCGATCTTGGGGCTGGTGCTGAACGCCACGGCAAACACCGAGAGCATCAGGATCGGGAATAGAAAGGTGAAGAACACCGAATCGCCCTGGCGGAAGTACAGCCGCAGTTCGTAGCCAATGCGCGAGGTGCCCAGCTGCAGTGTTCTCACGCCGCACTGCCTTCCGATTCCTCGCCGCCATGGTTTCCCACCAAGTCCAGATAAATGTCTTCGAGGCTGGGCCGGGTGATTTCCAGCCCCGGCACCTCCCCGCCGGCTTCCGCATAAAGCCGGGCCGCGAGTGCGGCCGGTTCCGTTGTGCGCTCAACACGCACGACGCCGTCCTGCCGCCACCGCACCAGCGGCACCTTTGCGTCGTGCCCGCCAATGTCATCGATGGGTCCGATGTCCACCAGTTTGCCGCCCACGATGACACCGGCCCGGTCGGCCAGGGTTGCGGCCTCATCCAGGTAATGTGTGGTCAGCAGGATGGTGGTCCCCTCGGCCTTGAGCTGGTTGACCAGGTCCCAGAACTGGCGCCTGGCTTCCGGATCAAAACCGGTGGTTGGCTCGTCCAAGAACAGCAGTTTGGGGCGTCCGATGATGCCCAGCGCCACATCCACCCGCCTGCGCTGTCCTCCAAAGAGCTTACTGATCCTGGTCTTCTCTTTCCCGCCCAGCCCGACGGCGTCAATCACCTCGGCGACCTTGCGTGGCTTCGGGTAGTACCCGGCAAAGTGGCCCAGTTGCTGCAGGACGGTGACGTTTCCGCTTTCTCCGGTCGACTGAAGCACGATCCCCAGCTGTGCCTTCCACTCCAGCCCACCGTGCTGCGGATCGACGCCCAGAACGCTGACCTCGCCCGCGGACCTGTCGCGGTAGCCTTCCAAGATCTCGATCGTGGTGCTCTTGCCAGCGCCGTTGGGGCCCAGCAGGGCAAAGGTTTCGCCTTCGTGGATGTCGAAGCTGATGCCATCCACTGCCGTGAATCCACCGTAGGACTTCTTGAGGTCCCGCACCTGTACAGGGGTTGATGTCATGCCTCATCCTTGCATCCGAACGAGGAATGAAACAGCAGTCGCGTGGGTTTGAACTGACTTTTGACGGGGCAAGCAATTAGCTGCAAATGTCCAGATGGCAATCCTTCGTGCAACATTGGAGGCATGCCACCATTCACGTTGTCGACCTCCGCGGCCATTTCAGATGCCGAGTTACTTTCGCTGTATGGCTCGGTTGGCTGGACGAGCTACACCAACGACCCAGAGGTGCTCTTTCGAGCAGTCAAGAATTCGGCCTTTGTCATATCTGCCTGGAATGCGGGTGGCAGGCTGGTTGGCCTTGCCCGGACGATTTCCGACGATGCGACGATTTGCTATCTCCAAGACATCCTGGTTCATCCCGAACATCAAGGAACGGGCGTCGGGCGAGCCCTCTTGGAACAAGTGCTCGAGAGATATGGCCATGTGCGCCAGACGGTGCTCATCACGGACGACGAGCCATGGCAACGTGCCTTCTACGAGTCCATGGGACTGACCGAAGGCGCCGATTTTAGTGACGGACCGGTGCGCGTCTTCGCCAAATTTCGGTAGGGTTGGTCGAATCAAAGCCCGGCGCACCGCGGTTCAGTCGCGTAATGGTGATCCGACGACGTTGAAGCGAAACCCGCCAAAATCGCCGGACAGGAGTGGCTGTGCTGCCGCTATGGAGGCTTGGACCTCGGGCAAGGTGAGGGATGCCTGGTGCGCTTCGGAGCTCTCCCAGAGTTCCACGACGAACACTGTGTCGGGGTCGTCGTCGCTGACACCCACCTCATACGCCAGACAGCCGATCTGGCCGAGGACGTCACTGCGCCGGGTCAGATGGGCAAGCAGCTCGCCACGCCTGCCGGGGACGACACCGAGTGTTCCTGCGCTTGCGAATGTCATGGCACAACCCTGCCCAGATGATGCAAGACTGCGCCCCGCCAACTGGCGGCCAACATGCCACAACAAACCCCGTCAGACCATTCACTGAGTGGGCCGGCATCGCATGGCGACGGCTCCCGACTGGAAATCGTGACTGTCCACGAGCTGGAGCTGGATTCGTTCGCGGAGCCCTGCCAGCAGCGTCGGCCCGTATCCGCAAGGACGGCTGTACGACTAACCCGTAATCATCCATCAGTCCCAGGTCTGCCAATGCCAGCGGGAGTGTTACGCCACCCGCCCACGGGCCATCGCCGGGCTGATGGTTGAGTTGCTGGATCTCCCGCGCCGGGTCCGCCCCGCACCAGGTCGGCGTTCCAGTCGACCCCGCCCAGCGTGCTCGACATGACGTGCTTCTAGCCTCGTCGATGGCCTCGGCCAAAGGTATCTGCCACTCACCCATCCAGGCGGGCCACGTGCCCGCGGCCGGCTTTCGCCAGGCCCTTCCATCCGGGCGGTCCAAAGGCGCATCGAATCCTCGTCCGGCGGCTGCTCCGCCTCGTGATGGCAGCAGCCGTCGAACGTTGCGTTGATCGAGTATCGAAGTGGACCATCCCGTTGCCCTCCCCTGATGGGCGAAGTGCATTTCGCCGAACCGACAGCCAGACGGGCTGCGGCGTTGCCTGAACCGCCCATGATCCAAGGACACGTATCCGCATCGTACGGCGGAAGGCGGCCTGCGGATGATTCCGTCCTTGATGTGTCCGGAAGGAAATCCCGCGGGCCGCGTGCGGGACAAGAGCATGAAGGCGCCCAGACGATGCCCGCTTGGGCCATGGCCGTGCGCGGCAGCCCGAAATACAGGAGCGAGGCCAGGCAGCCGGCCCGCACAGTCTCAGCCTTCATGACAACGGCGTAGGTGTCCTGACCGCCCGCCCAAGGTGCGCCGTGAGCGAAACCCGGCCCGCCGCCGTCGTGCTTCACGGGGAAAATCTGGCACTCGCCTTGACCGAGTGCTAATCAATTCCATAGAGTCAGAGTTAGCACTCTCACCCTGAGGCTGCTAACCCGCAAACCTTTTGGCCATGGGAGCATCACCGGCACCGCGACGACGGTTGGGCTCCACACACATGGCGAAGAAGTCTGCCAACCATCCATGGAACTTTAGTGTGAAGGAGAGGTCCGAGTGTCGGTCTCTATTAAGCCTCTTGAGGATCGTATTGTTGTTCGCCAGCTCGAAGCAGAGCTGACCACCGCATCAGGTCTGGTCATCCCGGACACTGCCAAGGAAAAGCCCCAGGAGGGCGAAGTTGTGGCAGTGGGCCCCGGCCGCGTTGACGACAACGGCAACCGTGTCCCGATCGATGTTGCCGTTGGCGACGTTGTCATCTACTCCAAGTACGGTGGAACCGAAGTGAAGACCGGTGGCGAAGAGCTGCTCGTCCTCTCGGCCCGCGACGTACTGGCCATCGTCGTTAAGTAACGACTTTCGTCAACCGCTTTGTGAAGCCCCGCGACCGGGACCGTGATTAGGTCACGTCCGCGGGGTCTTTGCGTGAAAGGACAAAAAACATGGCAAAGCAGCTTGAATTCAACGACGACGCCCGCAAGGCCCTCGAGGCCGGCATCAACAAGTTGGCCGACACCGTCAAGGTGACGCTTGGCCCGCGCGGCCGCAACGTTGTGCTCGACAAGAAGTGGGGCGCCCCCACCATCACGAACGACGGCGTGACCATCGCCCGTGAGGTGGAGCTGGAAGACCCGTACGAAAACCTCGGCGCACAGCTGGCCAAGGAAGTTGCCACGAAGACCAACGATGTTGCCGGCGACGGCACCACCACGGCCACCGTTCTGGCACAGGCACTGGTCCGCGAAGGCCTGCGCAACGTTGCCGCAGGTGCGGCACCGGGCGAGCTCAAGCGCGGCATCCAGGTTTCCGTGGAAGCCATCGCCGCACGCCTGCTCGAAAACGCACGCCCGGTTGCCGGCGGCCAGGTGGCAGAAGTTGCTGCCATCTCCGCGCAGAGCCAGGAAATCGGCGACCTGCTCGCCGAGGCGTTCGACAAGGTCGGCAAGGATGGTGTCATCACCATCGAAGAGTCCTCCACCACCTCCACCGAACTGGTCCTCACCGAGGGCATGCAGTTCGACAAGGGCTACCTGTCCCCGTACTTCGTCACCGACGCGGAACGCCAGGAAGCAGTCATGGAAGACGCACTGGTCCTGATCAACCAGGGCAAGATCTCCAACCTGCAGGAATTCCTGCCGCTGCTGGAAAAGGCACTTGCCGCCAACAAGCCACTGTTCATCATTGCCGAAGACGTCGACGGCGAGGCACTGTCCACGCTGATCGTGAACCGTCTGCGCGGCACGCTGAACGTTGTTGCCGTCAAGGCTCCCGGCTTCGGCGACCGCCGCAAGGCCATGCTGCAGGACATTGCAATCCTGACCGGCGCCCAGGTTGTCTCCCCGGAGATCGGCCTGTCCCTGGACCAGGTTGGCCTGGAAGTACTGGGTACGGCTCGCCGCATCACCGTCACCAAGGACAACACCACCATTGTTGACGGCGCCGGCACGGCCGACGATGTGGCAGCCCGTGTTGCCCAGCTGCACGCCGAACTGAAGCGCACCGACTCCGACTGGGACAAGGAAAAGCTGCAGGAACGCCTGGCCAAGCTGGCCGGCGGCATCGGCGTGATCAAGGTTGGCGCAGCCACCGAGGTCGAGCTGAAGGAAAAGAAGCACCGCATTGAGGACGCCGTGTCCGCAACGCGTGCAGCTTTGGAAGAAGGCATTGTGGCCGGTGGTGGTTCCGCACTGGTGCAGGCCGGCAAGGCCCTGGACGAAGATGCCAACGTTGCAGCCCTCACCGGCGACGCAGCAACCGCCATTGAACTGGTCCGCAAGGCCATCGCCCAGCCGCTGCGCTGGATCGCCCAGAACGCCGGCCACGACGGCTACGTTGTGGTGCACAAGGTTGGCGAGCTGGAAGACGGCTTCGGCTTCAACGCAGCCACCGGCGTCTACGGCAACCTGATCGAAGACGGCGTCATCGACCCCGTCAAGGCCACCCGCTCGGCCCTTCGCAATGCAGCCTCCATCGCGGCTTTGGTGCTCACCACCGAAGTTCTCGTGACGGACAAGCCTGCCGAGGATGACGAAGCAGGACACCAGCACTAACGTGCCGGAAGTTGGCCGGATCACCTGATCTGGCATTTATGACACCGCTCCCGCTTTCTGACACCGATATCCCGGTGTCAGAAAGCGGGAGCGGTGTCATTTTTCGTTGGAGGTGGCGTTGGGGTGTTGGAGTTGGCATAACGGCCGGCTCAGGCAACACTGTTGAGCATGGACGATTCTGTGAACCAGCCGCCGCTTGATCTTGTGAGCCGCCATGATGTGGCGCCCGTGAATGAGCCCGGGAAGGCAGGAAAGTTGGCCGGGTTCATCCGCCGTTACCCCGTTGTGGCGCTGACGTTGGTGGTCATGGCGGTGGCCGGCGGGCTGGCCCTGTCGGGACTGGACACGGCCGCACAATGGGTGGCGAGCGTGTACGCCGTCGGAATTGCGGTCCAGCAGGGGATTGGCATGGTCAGGGACATCATGCGCGGACACTGGGGGATCGACATCCTCGCCGTGACCGCCATTGTCGCCACGGTGGTGGTGGGAGAGTACATCGCGTCCTTGATCATTGTCCTGATGCTCTCCGGCGGCGAGGCGCTGGAGGACTACGCGGCGGGCCGTGCGCAGCGAGAACTAAAGGCACTCCTGGACCGGGCACCGCTCACAGCCCACCGCGAAGGTGCCGACGGGGCGACGGAGGAAGTGTCCGTGGCGGAGGTCCGGGTGGGTGACATTCTGGTCATCAAGCCGGCCGAGGTGGTGCCGGTGGACGGGCTGCTGCGCTCGGAGTCTGCGTCATTTGACGAGGCTGCCATCACCGGGGAGAGCCTTCCCGTGGACCGTGTGGCCGGGGAACCCGTCATCAGCGGAACCGTCAACGGATCCGCCGCCGTGCGTATGGAGGTCACTGCCACGGAGGCGGATTCTCAATACAGCCGCATCGTTGCGCTCGTCCAGGCGGCCGCCGACAGCAAGGCTCCGGTGGTCCGACTGGCCGACAGGTACGCCGTGCCGTTCACGATCGTGGCACTGGCGCTGGCGGGTCTCGCCTGGTTCCTTAGCAAGGATCCGGCGCGCTTTGCCGAGGTCCTCGTGGTGGCAACTCCGTGCCCGCTGCTGATCGCCGCACCCGTCGCGTTCCTGGGCGGCATGAGTCGTGCGGCCAAGGCCGGCATCATCATCAAGAGCGGCGGCACGCTGGAACAGCTGGCCCGGGTCAGGTCGGCCGCCTTTGACAAGACAGGCACGCTGACTGGCGGCCACCCCACGCTGGAAGAGGTTCGGCCGGCGAGCGGATTCGGAGCAGGGGAACTGTTGTCACTTGCCGCGTCCGCGGAGCAGTATTCCTCCCACGTGCTTGCCTCTGCGGTCATTGACTCCGCCCTCAGCCGGGGCCTGGAACTGCACCCATCCGATGATGCGGTTGAGCACGCCACAAACGGGGTGGCGGCCACATGCAACGGCCGCGCCGTGATTGTTGGCAAGCCGGCGTTCATTGCGGAGAACGCCTCCGGCCTGGCCGCCGCGGAGCTCGCCTCAGGGCAGTTGGCCGTCTACGTGGCCGTCGACGGCCGCTTCGCCGGAACCTTGATCATGCGCGACCCCATCCGGCCCAACTCCGCCGCCACCATCGCCTCGTTGCATGCCATGGGTGTTGGCCACGCGATCATGCTCACCGGCGACGCCCAGTCCACCGCGGAGCACATCGCGCGGGAGGCCGGAATTGACCAGGTCAGGGCGGGGCTGCTCCCCGAGGACAAGGTCCGGATCGTCACCACCCTGGAACACCGTCCGGTCCTGATGGTGGGCGACGGCATCAATGACGCACCCGTCCTGGCCGCGGCCGACGTCGGCATCGCCATGGGTGCCAAGGGTTCCACCGCGGCAAGCGAGTCGGCGGATGTGGTCATCATGCTGGACGACCTGGCCAAGGTTGCCCAGTCGGTTGAGATCGGCCGGCGCACCATGAAGATCGCCGTCCAGAGCATTTGGATCGGCATCATCCTCAGCGTGGGGCTGATGGTCCTTGCGGCGTTCGGCTTCATCCCGGCCGTGGCAGGCGCCCTGTCCCAGGAACTGGTTGACCTGGCCACAATCCTCAACGCGCTGAGGGCACTTTTGCCGGGTCGCCGCCGGCGGCCGTGACACGCCCCACGGGCAGCGTGGGCGTCCCGATGTGACGCAGCACTCGGGAATAGGGCCTAGGCGGCTTTCGTTTTAGACTGTAACCAACGCACAGGCCAGCTTCGTAATCACGGAACAGGCCATCGGATGCATCCCCCAATGGTTCTACCCCTGCCAAGGAGCCTTCGTGTCCCAGCCTGAAATTCATGACCCCTTTGCCTTTGTTGGCCTGACCTACGACGACGTCCTGCTCCTTCCCGGGCACACCAACGTCATCCCGTCCGATGCCGACACCAGCTCGCGGGTCTCCAAGCGCATCACCGTCCAGACTCCGCTGCTGTCCGCAGCCATGGACACCGTGACGGAATCGCGCATGGCCATCGCCATGGCCCGCCAGGGCGGCTTGGGTGTCATCCACCGCAACCTGTCCATCGAGCGCCAGGCCGAGGAAGTCGACCTCGTCAAGCGCAGCGAATCCGGCATGATCACCAACCCGGTGACCGTTGGACCCGACGCCACACTCGCCGACCTCGACGAGCTGTGCGCCCGCTTCCGCGTCTCCGGCCTGCCCGTGGTTGACGAAGGCGGACGTCTCGTGGGCATCGTCACCAACCGCGACACCGTGTTTATCCCGGAGAGCGAATACTCCCAGCGCCTGGTCCGCGACGTCATGACGCACATGCCGCTGATCACCGGCAAGGTCGGCATCAGCCGCGAAGACGCCTCCGGCCTGCTGGCCAAGAACAAGATTGAGAAGCTCCCGCTCGTTGACGACGCCGGCATCCTTCGCGGCCTGATCACCGTCAAGGACTTCTCCAAGGCCGAGCAGTACCCGCTCGCCACCAAGGACTCCGAAGGCCGCCTGCTCGTCGGTGCTGCAATCGGCTTCTTCGGCGACGGCTTCGAACGCGCCATGACCCTGGTCGAGGCCGGCGTTGACGCATTGTTCGTCGACACCGCCAACGGCCACAGCCAGGGCGTGCTGGAAATGATCGCGCGCCTCAAGAGCGAAAAGGCCGCCGCCCACGTGGACGTGATCGGCGGCCAGGCAGCCACCCGCGAAGGCGCCCAGGCCCTGATCGACGCCGGTGCCGACGGCATCAAGGTCGGCGTCGGCCCGGGATCCATTTGCACCACCCGCGTCGTTGCCGGCGTCGGTGTCCCGCAGATCACCGCCATCTACGAATCCGCCAAGGCCGCCATCCCGGCCGGCGTCCCGCTGATCGCCGACGGCGGCCTGCAGTACTCCGGCGACATCGGCAAGGCCCTCGTGGCCGGCGCCGACACCGTCATGCTCGGCTCCCTCCTGGCCGGCACCGCCGAGTCCCCGGGCGAGCTCGTCTTCGTCAACGGCAAGCAGTTCAAGGCCTACCGCGGCATGGGCTCCCTCGGCGCCATGCAGTCCCGTGGCAAGAACACCTCCTACTCGAAGGACCGCTACTTCCAGGCAGACGTCTCCGGCGACGACAAGCTCATCCCTGAAGGCATCGAGGGCCGCGTGGCCTACCGCGGACCGCTGGCATCCGTCGCCTACCAGCTCGTCGGCGGCCTGCGCCAGACCATGTTCTACGTCGGCTCGCCCAACATCGCCGAGCTGAAGGCCCGCGGCAAGTTCGTCCGCATCACCCCGGCCGGCCTGAAGGAATCCCACCCGCATGACATCACCATGACGGTTGAGGCTCCCAACTACCTGAACAAGTAACGGTTCAGCCGGTTCTGCCCGCTTAAGCACGACGGCGGCGACGCACCTTCCAAAGGTGCGTCGCCGCCGTCGTTGGTTCAGGGATGCCCGGCCTGGTGACAGCTCACAGCGGGCCCGGCGCCGGGCGGATGGCGGCCAAGACTTCGCCCAGGAGCGGTCGGGTATCTGTCGTGGGGTTTCTGCCCGCCGCGTCCAGCCTGATCCGGTTGGTTGAAACAGCAGCACCTGCTGTTTCAACGCGCCGGGCGGTCGCCGGATCGCGTTGTCTGCTGCTTCAACTTGGGGGAGGAAGGCTGCTGAAAGCCGGATGTGTCGGACTACGCGTTGAGGGCGGCCTTGAACTGCTCCACGGCGTCGGCTGCGGGGACTGAATCTTCCACGAACTCCGATTCCGTTCCGGAGCGCAGGACCCAGTCGCCGGTTTCCACGGCTGTCAGCTGGGCGACCACGCCCTCGGCGTCAACGCGCAGGCGGCGCACCACGGCGGTGGCGGGGAGACCTTCGGCGGCACCGGTCAGATACTCGTTGCACAGGTGCAGGGCGAGCTCCAGCATGGCAGTGCCGGATTCGATGGGCTGGATTTCGTGGACGCCAAACGGGCTGATGCTCAACAGCACCGCGCCCACGTTGGAACCCACGGCAAACAACACGTGTTCGCTGCTCGGCGTGGTCAGCTTGATCTCCAGCCATTCCTGCGCCTGCGAGAGCACCGTGCCGACAATGGCCGTCTTGTCGACGGGCACGATCTTCTCGCCCTGCGGCGCGGCCAGGCCCCGCACCATGAGTGTGGTGAGCCCGGCGTTGTGCAGCAGTTCGTTGTCCCCGTGCTGGTCGAGCCGCAACAGGCCCAGCGTGACGGCGGCCGATTC
>JAANMU010002474.1_pt1 | contig 13748 bp, 10 predicted proteins | sample 7279701 | NCBI WGS metagenome assembly JAANMU01 (sample SAMN14094539, study PRJNA606508) | bioreactor metagenome | isolation source: A lab-scale SPAN reactor treating ammonium-rich wastewater day 57 | place: Ireland: Galway | collected 2017-03-13 | reverse complement strand
TAATTCTTTAAGATAAATTTCTTGTTTGGAAGGCGGCATTAGTAAAAACCTTAAAAATTAGTTCTTTAAATATACCAACAAAATAGAAATATCTGAAGGCGTTACTCCAGAGATACGCGAAGCTTGCCCGATTGAGCGAGGTTTTACTTTGTTCAATTTAGTTTTCCCTTCTGTTGATAAATGTCTGATTTTATTAAAATCAAAATTCAATGGAATTGCAGTTGTTTCATATCGTTCAAGTTTTGCAATAGCTTCAAATTGTCTCTGAATATAACCCTCATATTTCAGTTCGATTTCTGTTTGTTGAAGAGCGATTTCATCGTTTAACAAATCAATCGCAGCTTTTTCGTTAATTGACCCGTTAAATTCCAACAGCTGCCTAAGATTTATTTCAGGTCTTTTGCACAGCTTTGAAATTGTCTCAGTTGAATCTATTTCATTGGAATTTGTTGCATTTAAAAATGAATTAATTTCTCTGGCATGATATTTTTTAGTTCGACAATAATCAACACCACCAACAATTGTTTTTTCTCTAAAGTTGACTTTTTCAAACAATTCTTTAGGAATCAAACCGAAGTCAAATCCATATTTCATAAGTCTTCTATCTGCATTATCCTGTCTGAGCAATAATCTATGTTCTGCTCTTGAAGTAAACATCCTATAAGGCTCGTCTGTAGATTTTGTAACAAGATCATCAATTAAAACTCCGATATATGCTTGACTTCTCTTCAGAATAAATTCAGGTTTCCCTTGAATTTTAAGCGCGGCATTAATACCAGCCATCAAACCTTGGGCAGCCGCTTCTTCATATCCGGAAGTTCCATTAATCTGTCCAGCAAAATATAGCCCTTCAATTATTTTGGTTTCCAATGTTGAATCAACTTGATGTGGTGGAAAAAAATCATATTCAACAGCATAACCTGGACGAACCATCTCAGCATTTTCTAAGCCTTTAATTTTCTTTAATGCTTCATATTGAATTTCTGCTGGTAGTGATGAAGAAAATCCATTTAGATAAATCAGATCGCTGTCAAGTCCCTCAGGTTCCAAAAACAGCTGATGTTTTTCTTTATCAGAAAAACGAACTATCTTATCTTCTATAGAAGGACAATAACGTGGTCCAACACCCTGTATTCGTCCAGTAAACATTGGTGAAAATTCAAATCCCTTTTCCAAAGTTTTGTGGACTTCTTTATCCGTGTAACTGATATGACAACTTACTTGTGGAAGAAAAGGGAATTTTGAAATATCAGTCTGATATGAAAAAGGTTCAGGATTTTCATCTCCCGGCTGTTCTTCGAGTACAGCCCAATTAATTGTATCTTTCTTTAATCTTGGTGGCGTACCAGTTTTGAGTCTTCCATACTCAAAACCCAAACTTACCAATGATTCTGTAATGCCTGTTGATGATTGTTCTCCATGTCTTCCGCCCGTTGTTTTGTTTAACCCGGTATGCATTAATCCATTTAGAAAAGTTCCGGATGAAAGAATCAAAGTCTTACAAAGTATATCTCTCCCGCTTTGTGTTTTTACACCAACTACTCTTCCATTTTCTGCGATAACTCCAATTGCGGAATCTTCAACGATCTCTAAATTTTCTGTGGAACTAATTACCTGATAAGCTTCTTCAGAATACAATTTTCTATCTGACTGACATCTTAAAGACCAAACCGCAGGACCTTTTGATTTATTGAGCATCCTAAATTGTATTCCTGTGGGATCTGCAATTTTTCCCATAATTCCACCAAGAGCATCAATTTCACGTACTAAATGTCCCTTTGCTGTTCCACCAATAGCCGGATTGCAAGAAAGTCTGGCAAGTGCAAATCTATCCATTGTAATTAAACCCACTGAACATCCCATTCTGGCTCCAACAGAAGCAGCTTCAATTCCAGCGTGTCCACCTCCAACCACAACAATATCAAATTTCTTCATTACTTTTAATTTTTTCTTTTCACGTGAAACAAATTAGGTGCAGAATAGCAATTGTTTTGGTTTCACGTGAAACTAAATTTACTTTCCAATACAAAATTTCATAAAAATGTTATTTAAAATATCTTCTGTTGTAACTTCACCGATTATCTCAGCAAGGTTCATTTCTGCATTTCTTAGATCCACAGATATAAACTCACCGCTCATTTTCTTTAAAACTGATTCTCTGGCATTCATAAGATTTTCTCTGGACTTCTTCAGACAGTTATGGTGTCTGAGATTTGTAACTATGGCAGTTTTTTCAGTATAACTACCCGAACCGATTACTTTTTCTTTCAATTTCAAAAATAATTGGCCAATCCCCTCCCCTGTCTTAGCTGAGATTTTGACATCTGCGCTGATTTCAGAGGTGGAATCTAAGTCAATTTTATTTAATACTTTAATTACTTTATCTGGGTTGGTTAATTTTAGCAGATCAATATGAAGTTCTTTTGAATCCCCTTGTTTAACATCCTCAAGAAAAATAATCACATCTGAATTCTTTACAGTTTCCTGACTTCTGAAAATACCCTCCTTCTCAATTGTATCTTCAGATATGCGAATTCCTGCCGTATCAAAAAGCCTGAAAAGAATTCCATCAATTGAGACCTCTTCTCGTATTACATCTCGAGTAGTCCCCGGTATTTCGCTTACTATAGCACGAGATTCTTTAAGAATATAGTTTAATAATGATGATTTTCCCACATTCGGTTTACCAACTATTGCAACGTTCACTCCATCACGAATTACTCTGCCAAATCCGTAACTTTCTAATAATGTATCGATTTCAATGATTATTGAGTCTATTCTTTTTAACAACTCATCCATATTAACAAATTCAATGTCTTCCTCAGCAAAGTCTAATTCCAATTCTATAAACGATGATACATTAAGCAACTGAGATCTTAAATCATTAACTTTTGCTGATAAAAATCCATCTAGTTGATTTCTTGCACCACGAAACGAGGCTTCAGTACGCGAATTAATAATATCTGCAACTGCTTCAGCTTTTGTCAGGTCAATACGATTATTTAAAAATGCTCTCTTTGTAAACTCACCTGGTTCTGCTGTTCTAACATCATCAACACCAATTAAAAGCTCGATTACTTTTTGAACAATGAGTGGATTTCCGTGAGTGCTAATTTCAACGCTATCTTCTCCAGTGTATGAATTTGGAGCCCTGAAAACGGATATTAAAACATCATCAACAAGTTCCCCATCATGATTTTTAATATTACCATAATGAAGTGTGTGTGTTGCTGCATTTTCGATTCTGGTTTTTCCGAAAAAGAATTTATCAACAACAGTAAAAGCCTTTGGGCCGCTTGCTCTGATAACCGAGATGGCACCAACTCCAGCTGGGGTTGCCAATGCAATAATTGTATCTTCTTTCACTTTAATAATGCTCAAACTTAAGATTGCAAAAATAGTTAATAATAAAAGATAATTCAATATTTAATTAACAATATGGCCTATCAAGTAAATTGACATTACGACAGTTAAATATGACGATTATTTGCATTATTTGAGATGTTTGTCATTTTGTTAGCCAATATGACAGTAAACAAATAAAAATCTGAAAATCCCATAACCCAATATAATACAATGAGTTACAGTGATTTTACAAGCCCGGCACACTGCTTGCTTAATATGAATCGAATTTGAAATTAAACAATTAACTAAAATATATAAATAAGGAGACTTAAAATGACACTAGTAAGATTTAATCCCGTTAGAGATCTTATTGATTTCGAAAGAGAGTTTAACAAAATGTTTAGTTCGCTTGAGAACCGTTTTGGTATTTCAAAGAGCAAAGAAATAGATACAGAGTATGAAAATGCAGTTTGGATGCCATTGACTGATATCTATGAAAACAAAGATAATTATACATTAAAAATTGATTTACCTGGAATCAAAAAAGAAGATGTTAAAATCTCTTTTTCAAATGGTAAATTGAATATCAGTGGTGAAAGAGTTCAGGAGGAAGAAACTAAGGATGCAAAGAGCCATAGAATAGAAAAATCTTATGGTAAATATTTCAGATCATTTAATCTGCCTGAATTGATTCAGGAAGAGAAAATAAATGCTGAATTTGCAAATGGACAGTTAACTATTACTATTCCAAAAGCCGAAGAAGCAAAGCCGAAAGAAATAGAAATCAAAGTGAAATAAGAAAAGAGTAGATGATGATGAAAAGGGTAGCTGTTCGGTTACCCTTTTTTTATTAAAGAAAAAACTGTTATGCAAATCAAAAGAATACAGTATCTGATGATGTTGAAGAAACAATTTTAGTAAATTTAAAAAGTGATATAAGTTAATTTCTACAAAATGGAATACAAAGATTATTATAAAATACTCGGTGTAGAAAAATCAGCAACGCAGGGCGAAATCAAAAAAGCATATCGTAAGCTTGCGATGAAATACCATCCTGATCGTAATCAGGGGAATAAAGCTGCTGAAGAAAAGTTTAAAGAAATTACAGAGGCTAATGAAGTTTTGAGTGACCCTGAAAAACGTAAAAAGTATGATACGCTTGGGGCAAACTGGAAACAATACCAACACACTGGCGGGCAGGGGTTTGATGATTTCTTTGCTCACTTTGGCGGTGGAAGAAGTTCGGGATCAGGCGCTGCCTATGAATTCAGTGGTGATATTGGTGATATCTTTGGCAGTATGGGCGGGGGATTTTCAGATTTCTTTGAATCGTTTTTTGGAGGCGGCAGGGGATTTAGCGGAGGAAGAACAAGTCAGCAAAGAACAGCAGTGGATGTTCAAGCTGTCTTAAATGTTTCGCTTGAGGATGTTTTTAACGGAAGTGAAAAGACAATAAATGTTGATGGGAAAAAGCTAAAGGTGAAAATTAACGCTGGAACAAAAGATGGACAAAAACTTAGATTAAAAGGCTTGGGTAGATCAAAAACTGCCGGCGGAATAAAAGGAGATTTGTTTTTAACCATACACGTTCTTCAACATCCTTTTTATGAAATAAAAGATAACCAGCTTTTTTACAATCTTGATATTGATTTATATACTGCTGTTCTTGGTGGGAAAGAGAGTATCGAAACACTTGATGGGAAAACAGTAAGTGTGAGTATTCCGGAGGGAACAGAATCTGAAAAAGTTTTAAGACTTAAAGGATTGGGACAGATTGAGAATGGAGTGCGGAAAGATTTATTCATAAATATTCACGTTACAGTTCCCAAAAATCTTAACAGGGAAGAGAAAGAATTATTTAATAAGTTAAAATCATTAAGACCAGAATAATGTCATTCGAGCAAAGGAGATAAAATGACAGAGACAACTAAAACAAAATTTGAATTTAAAGCTGAAACAAAAAAATTGCTTGATATTCTTGTACACTCACTTTATACAAGTAAAGATATTTTTTTACGTGAGTTAATTTCAAATGCTTCAGATGCTTTGGATAAAATCCGGTTTGAATCAAATAAAGGGACTGATATTTTTGATAAAGATCTTCCATTGGAAATAAAGATAGCTTTTGATGACAAGAAAAATCTTGTTACAATTACAGACACTGGAATTGGAATGACCCGTGATGAGTTGATTGCGAATATCGGAACGATTGCAAAATCAGGATCAGAAGAATTTTTACAACAACTATCTGAAAATAAAGAAGCTGTCAACAATATTATTGGAAGATTTGGAATCGGTTTCTATTCTGTTTTTATGGTAGCCAAAGAGGTTGTGTTAAGGACAAAATCTTATAAAAATGATGAGCCTGCTGTTGAATGGAAATCAGATGGTCTTGGTGATTATGAAATTTCTGAATTAAGTGAGGAATCAAAGCGCGGAACAACAATTGAAATCCATTTGAAAGATGAAGCAAAAGAATTTGCTGAAAAACATCGTCTTGAATCCATAATTAAAAAACATTCAAACTTTATTTCATTCCCGATCTATCTTGAGAATGAGAAGATCAACACAATCGCAGCCCTTTGGCGTGAACCGAAATCATCTATTAAAAAAGAACAGTATGATGAGTTCTACAAGTTTCTGACCTATGATAACGAAGAGCCTCTTGAAACTATTCACACATCTGTTGATGCACCGATACAGTTCAATACATTACTTTTCATTCCGAAGAAAAGCTATGAATTTTGGCGTTGGAATCGTGATGACTACGGATTGGATTTGTATGTGAGAAGAGTTCTGATTCAACATCAGAATAAAGATTTGCTCCCCGAATATCTGAGTTTTGTTAAAGGAGTGGTTGATTCTGAAGATCTGCCGCTAAACATCTCAAGAGAAACTTTGCAGGAAAATATAATTTTCACAAAAATTTCACAGAGCGTAACGAACAATGTCCTTTCACATTTAACAAAGATTGCAAAGGATTCGCCTGAGCGTTATGCAGAGTTCTGGAAAGAACATGGAAGAATTTTTAAGCTTGGATATATGGATTTTACAAATATGGAAAAATATCAGGCTTTGTTAAGATTTAATTCATCCGAAAGCAAAGATGAAAAAGAACTTGTTTCTCTGCAGGAATATGTGGGAAGAATGAAAAAGGATCAGAAAGATATTTATTATGCGCTTGGTTCCGGCAGAGAAGCAATTGATATGAATCCACACCTTGAGATATTTAAATCGAAGGGTTTGGAAGTGCTTTATTTATACGATCCGGTTGATGAATTTGTGATGACTTCTATTCGTAAGCATAAAGATTTTGATTTTAAATCTGTTGACGCTGCAAACTTAAAAGATATTGAAAAACTTGAGGATGTTATTAAGGATGAAAAGCCAAAAGAAAAATTGAACAAAGAAGACGATAAAGCATTCGGCAGATTGATGTTAAAGATGAAAGAAATCCTTGGTGATAGAGTTACAGAAGTTCACGAATCAAAAAGGCTGAAGGGGAGTCCGGCTACTTTGATAAATCCGGATGATACAATGTCATCAACTATGCAGAAAATATTGAAGATGTCAAATCAGGGATTATCGATGCCGGCTCAAAAAAGATTGATGGAAATAAATAAAGATCATAAGCTTGTAATTAATCTGGTAAGTGTGTTTAAGAAAAATGAAAACGATCAGTTTATTGTTGATACAACAGAACAGCTTTATGAGTCGGCATTATTGCTTGAAGGTAGTCTGGATGATCCGCATAAACTTGTAAACAGATTAACTAAGATGTTAACAGAAGCCAGCGAGTTGTATAATAAAAGCAAGGGTTAGATGGACTGTCGTTGTCGTCAAAGTTCGACTTCGCTTAGCGTGACACAAGAAAATTGTCAGTCTGAGCCTGTCAAAGACGACTTTAAGAAAGGAAAAAAACTATGTCATTCAATTTTAATAGACTTACAGTAAAAGCACAGGAAATTGTTCAGACTGCAATAGAGATAGCGCAAAATTATACAAATCAAATTGTTGAACCTGAACATATTCTTGCCGCAATTGTGCAGGAAAGCGGAAATGTTGCCGAAAGTGTTATTAAAAAAACCGGCGGAAATTTTAATGCAGTAAAACTTAAAGTTGTTCAACTTCTCGAGGCACTGCCAAAAGTAAGCGGAACCGGTTTGGGCAATCAGCAAATGTCTCAAACTCTTGCAAAGCTTTTTGATGAAGCTGCCGAAGAAGCAAAGAATCTAAAAGATGAATATGTATCAACCGAACATATTTTGCTTTCTTTATCTAATGATAAGGGAAAAGCCGGACAGTTATTAAGAGATAATGGAATAACCTATAAAGATATTCTTTCTGCACTAAAAACAGTTAGAGGAACTCAACGAGTTACATCTCAAAACCCCGAAGATACTTATCAATCACTTGAAAAGTATGGAAGAGATTTGAATGAACTTGCTAAACAAGGAAAACTTGATCCGGTTATTGGAAGAGATGATGAGATTAGAAGAGTACTGCAGGTGCTTACGCGAAGAACGAAAAACAATCCTGTTTTAATTGGTGAACCCGGGGTAGGGAAGACTGCAATTGCAGAAGGCATTGCACATAGAATTATTACAGGCGATGTTCCAGAAAATTTAAAGAGCAAAAGAATTGTAGCACTCGATATGGGAGCTCTTATTGCAGGCACACAATTCCGAGGGCAATTTGAGGAAAGATTAAAAGCAGTAATTAAAGAAGTGCAGGAATCTAATGGAGAGATTATTCTCTTTATTGATGAACTCCATACGCTTGTCGGTGCAGGTGCAACACAAGGAGCAATGGATGCAGCAAATATTTTAAAACCTGCTTTGGCTCGTGGTGAATTGCACGCAGTTGGTGCAACAACACTTGATGAATATAAAAAACACATCGAAAAAGATGCTGCTCTCGAAAGAAGATTTCAACCAGTTTTGATCGAAGAACCATCTGAAGAAGATACTATATCAATTCTTCGGGGACTTAAAGAACGTTACGAAGTTCATCACGGTGTTCGAATAACAGACGGAGCTATTGTAGCAGCAACTCAGCTTTCAGAAAGATATATAACAGACAGGTTTCTTCCAGACAAAGCGATTGATTTGATAGATGAAGCTGCATCAAAATTAAGAATTGAAATTGATTCTATGCCCGAAGAGCTTGATATTCTTGAAAGAAAAGTAAAACAGCTTGAGATAGAGCGCGAAGCATTAAAGAGAGAAAAAGATGATGCCTCGGCAAAAAGGCTGGACGAGCTTGAAAAAGAATTAACCGCGCTTAATGAAGAACGAACTGAACTAAGATTACACTGGGATCTTGAAAAAGAAAACATTCAGAAGATCCGTTCAATGAAAAGTGAAATTGAAAATCTTAAACTTGAAGCAGAACGATTCGAACGCGAAGGTAATCTTGGCAAAGTTGCTGAAATCCGCTATGGAAAGATTGTAGATCTTGAGAAGAAACTGAAGGAAGAAACTAAAAAACTTGCAGATGCCCAAAAAGATAAAAAAATGTTAAAGGAAGAAGTTGACGCTGAGGATATTGCTGAGGTTGTTGCTAAATGGACAGGAATTCCTGTAAGCAGAATGCTTGAAAGTGAGAGAAGCAAATTATTACGGCTTGAAGATGAACTTCACCATCGTGTTGTTGGACAAGATGAAGCTGTTGCTGCAGTTGCAAATGCAATCCGCCGTTCGCGCTCAGGATTGCAGGATATACATCGTCCGATTGGTTCGTTTATATTTCTCGGAACTACCGGTGTTGGAAAAACAGAGCTTGCACGAGCATTAGCCGAAGTATTATTTGATGATGAACATGCAATGATACGAATTGATATGAGTGAGTATATGGAAAAGTTTTCTGTTTCTCGTTTGATTGGAGCTCCTCCGGGTTATGTTGGTTATGAAGAAGGCGGACAATTAACAGAAGCTGTCAGAAGAAGACCTTATTCTGTTGTATTGCTTGATGAGATTGAAAAAGCACACTCAGATGTCTTTAATGTGTTGTTACAGGTTTTGGATGACGGAAGATTAACAGATAACCAGGGAAGAACTGTCAACTTTAAGAACACTATTATTATTATGACTTCAAATATTGGATCGCACATTATTCAGGATAAACTTGAATCATATAATGAGCAAAATGCAGAAGAAATTTTAGGACAGCTGCGTGAACAGATGCATGATTTATTAAGAAGAACAATTCGTCCCGAGTTCTTAAACAGAATTGACGAGATAGTCCTCTTTAAACCGCTGCTTAAATCTGAAATAAGAAAAATTGTTGATATACAGCTTGAACGAGTAAAGAAAATGTTGAAGGAAAAGGAAATGATTCTTGAAGTTTCAGATGATGCAAAAGATTGGTTGGCTCAGCTTGGCTATGATGTTACATTTGGCGCTCGTCCATTAAAGAGAGTTATACAAAAATATCTTATTAATCCTCTTTCTCAGGAATTGCTTGCCGGTAACTTTGTTGATGGCGATACAATAAAAATTTCAGTCGGTAATAACGCAAGGCTTTCGTTTAGTAAATAGTGCTTTGTAATACCAATTATGCCCGCCCTGGATTTAGTATAGGATTGAAGCATAACTTTAAGTTTAATAAACAAGTGGAGCATAATCTATGTTTGTTTTCTCCGACAGAAGCCGTTGGTTGAGCATTATTTTCTCTTAATATTTTTTTTGAGAAGAATAAAGAAGTTGTGATAAGAATTTTTGTAATAAGTTACCTGCGTATTGTTGATACTTAAAAATCAAATAAGAATATTACGGCAGAAGCAAAATAAGAGTTTTGATAAACTTAACTTTAAAAGATTCCCGGTAATGATTGAATAGTTTTGGAAGTAAAAACAGAAAACTCTTTTCCCATTTATCTTAATACTTTGATTTATTTAATAAACTATGAGGTATGCTATGAAAAAATTGTTTTTTCTTTTGCCGGTTTTGATTATTGTGTCTGGATTTATCACTCAAAAATATATTGACGATAATTTAAAGAAACTTCTGGCACAGTTTAAAGTTTCTGAAGATGATGTCAAAAGCTCTGTTCTCTATAATATCACAGGTCTTTCTTATTATATTCCAAATGTTAAAGTGTTAAAAAGCCTTGCACTTAACGACCGAGCTGAAATGGTTGAGTTGATTGGAATTAGAATTAAAGAATATGTTAACACTCAGGAATTTATTAATAAATACAATGAATTCCGTGAAACCAGAAAACCGAACGAACCGGAGAAGCCAAAATACTCTGAAGAGCTAAAAGAAGAACAGAAAGCCAGTCTTAGTAACTCCATTAAAGAAATGGAAGCCAATATGAAAAATCTTCAAGCCGATCAGAAGCCGATGTTTGAAGAAGTAATTAACCAACTAAAACAACAGTTAAAAGATATTGATGATCCGGAGAAGTCTTTTTATACACCTCAGACAGACAACATAATCAAACAAAATTACGACCAGCAATTGGAAAATTATGCTGTTGATCTAAAAATGTGGAATGAGGATTTTCCGGTTAATAATCCAAAACCATTAATTAAAAAATGGCTCGATAGGTTTCTTTCAAATAGCAAAGACATTGATTTTAATGCTCAACTTAACACTGTAAAGAACAAGCAGGTCTTTGTTAATCCGGAGTATGAAAGAAAAGACCCACAATGGAAGCTTTATTTCAGAGCTGGTAAAGAGCCGGTGGAGGCTGCCCGCAAATTTGCCTCTGTTTGGATATCTGAACTAAAATAAACCATTGAGCAATTGCATAGATTTATTACTTTCTGATAGCTTGTTATTTATAATAGCAGTCTTTTGTATAAGCATTTGTTTCTGATATTCTTCGGCTGCGCTATTTTCAAGGTCTGCAGATAAGTATGGACTGAGTTTCGAAAACCGACGAATCGGTTCGTAAAGGAATTCGTTCTGCGTTTGCTACCCACGACTAAAGTCGCGGGTTAAAATTTATTTCTTCCAGTTGCTTTTTGGGGGAAGAATTCTCTTTGAAAATTATCAATTGTGATATATTTGGATAGATTTTATTAATTTAGTTACAAGATTCTTTGATGAATTTTATTTTAAGTAAAAAATTTTTCCACCATTATGCCAAAAATAAAACATAGTATTCTCGAGTGGGCTAGAAAGAATTCTCTTCTATCGGTTGGAGAAGCTGCAAAAAAACTAAACATTAAAGACGACAAAAAACTGCACGCAGTTGAAAAACTTCTTGCTTATGAATCCGGTGAGAAAAAACCATCCAGATCTTTGCTTCTCCGGATGTCTCAACAGTATCGCCAGCCACTTTTGTTTTTTTATCTGGATAAGCCACCAATCAAAGGCGATCGGGGTGAGGATTTCAGAACTCTGCCTGATCAATTTGATGAAATCGAAAATATCAATGTTGACATTTTAATAAGAGATATTAAAGCACGACAAAGTACAATCCGCGAAACATTAATTGAAGCTGATGAGGAAATAAAACTGCGGTTCATTGGAAAAAATAAAATCTCGGATGGTGTGAAGCCTGTTGTCCAAACAATTCGAACTACAATAAATATTGACCTTGATGACTTCAGGAATCAACCTAACCACAAAGAAGCTTTTAGATACTTACGCCAAAAGATTGAAGGAATTGGTGTTTTTGTTCTACTTAAGGGTAATCTGGGATCCTATCATACAAATATTGCAGTAACAGCTTTTAGAGGATTTGCACTCGCTGATGACATTGCCCCATTTATAGTAATCAATGATCAGGATTCTGAATCAGCCTGGTCTTTCACGCTTATTCATGAACTAGTTCATTTAGTTTTGGGAAAAACTGGCATTAGTGGATATTATGCTGAAAAGAGAATTGAAAAATTCTGTAATGACGTGGCTAGCGAATTTTTACTTCCTCAAATTGAATTTGAAAAGTTTAATCCGGCTTTGAATAATTTTGATAATTTAAAATCTGAAATATCCCAATACGCATCTTTAAAGAAACTTAGCAGTACCCACCTAGCCTATCGATTATACAAGAGTGGAAAAATCAAAGAACCAGTATGGCAGCAATTACGTGATTTTTATCTTAACAGTTGGATGGAAAAACAAAAAATGGAGCGGGAGAAAAATAAGCTGAAAGAAGGTGGACCCGATTATTATGTGATAAAGAACTATAAGCTAGGTTCACTTGTTGAGTTGGTTCAACGATTAACATATGCCGGTGCGTTAACAACAACAAAAGCCGGGATGCTATTAGAGATAAAACCACTAAAAGTGCATAGACTTTTTCAACCTGAACAATATTTATGAAAAAGTATTCTTCTCTATATCTGCTCGATGCAAACACTCTCATAGATGCAAAGAGAGATTATTATCCTATCTCACGAGTTCCGGAATTCTGGGAGTGGCTTGTCTATCAGGGTCAGCAAGGGAAAATAAAAATTCCAATTGAGGTATATGAAGAATTTTCAGATACTCGGGATAAAGATGGCGAAATGGATGAACTTGCTGATTGGGCTGCAAGTAAAGAAGTTAAAGATGCCTTACTTTTTATAGAACAAGCAGAACAGGACCTAGTTGCCAGGATTACGTATGGTGGTTATCTTCCCAATCCAACGGATGATCAGTTAAAAAAAATAGGGCGGGATCCGTTCTTAATATCTTATGCGCTTAGAGATATTGAGAATAGATGTATAGTGACCACAGAGTCTTCCAAACCAAAAAGTCAGGGGGCAAATCGTCATATCCCCGATGTTTGTAATGATTTTAAAATTCGGTGCATCAACAATTTTCAAATGATAAAAGAATTGAATTTTAGTACTGGCTGGAAAAAATCATAATTTAAAAATTACTTCTCATTCACTACCATAATAATATTCCAATTTAATATTTGAACAATTACTCAATCCCTCGTCTTCACCAATTGTTTTAAGATATAGTTGATTTAAAATTTATTTTTAGCTCAAACACTTAAAACACAACCCAGGTAAAAAAATAAAAGTCAATCGCATTCCTGAAAGAGGATTTTACGATTCCGAAACGATTTATTTGTGAACGTCACAATCGTGTGCTTGCCCGAAAATTGTTAGCCACAGACTTTATGTCTGCCGAAATTAACTTTAAACGCAGACTGAAGCTTGAGGAATAGATATAAGAACGCAACTTGAAAGTTGCGGCTACCTGTTATTTTAGAGTGCTGCATAAAATCCTCTTAGTATTTTTTACCGGTATTTTACAACTCTTTGACAAATATCGCTCCTATCTTTTTGATAATTGCTCAGGAAGAATTAATGAAGAGTAAATAAAGCGATGAGCACAATTAAACAATCAGAAGAAATGGTAATTAAAACAAGAATTACCCGTAAAAAATTTATTAGAAGTTTTTCGCTGGCAGCTGCTGCTGTAATAACCGGATGCTCACAAATCAAATATCTG
>JAANMU010002465.1_pt1 | contig 13800 bp, 10 predicted proteins | sample 7279701 | NCBI WGS metagenome assembly JAANMU01 (sample SAMN14094539, study PRJNA606508) | bioreactor metagenome | isolation source: A lab-scale SPAN reactor treating ammonium-rich wastewater day 57 | place: Ireland: Galway | collected 2017-03-13 | reverse complement strand
GCGCCTGCTCCGGCGTGGCGTCCATGCCGAGCTTGCCCAGCCAGTACAGCACCGAGTCCGCGCCGCTGCCCTTGCCGAGCACGATCTCCACGTCCTTCTGGCCGACGAGCGAAGGCAGGATGGGGAAGACTTCGGTCGGGCGCGTGTCCTTGCACTTCAGCCACCACGCTGCCGGGATGCCCGACTCAAGCTGGAACATCGCCTCACCGGCCACCGGCTGGTTGAGCGGCGCGATGTGCCCGGTCAGCTCGGCGACCAGCTTGGTCAGCCCGGCCAGCTTCTCCAGCTTGATGCCGGTGTCGAAGCCGTAGAGCAGCTCCAGCGCCAGCGCGATCTGCTCGGTGGAAGCCTGCCCGGCGCGCTCGCCCATGCCGAGCACCGTCGAGTGAACCACCTCGGCCCCTTCCTCGACGGCGGCCAGGCTGTTGGCGTTCGCCAGCCCGAAGTCGTTGTGGAAGTGCGCCTCCAGCGGCTTCTTGAGCCGGTCCTTCATGTGGCGCACGTAGTAGCGGATGGCAGGCACTGAGGCGACGCCCATCGTGTCGACCAGCGTCAGGGCGTCCATGTGGCCCTCGCTCGCCACCCGCTCGATGAGCTCCAGCAGCCAGTCGAACTTGGCGCGGGTCGCGTCGATGGTGAAGAAGACCACGTACAGGCCCAATTCGTGGGCGTACTGCGTCGTCCTCACCGAGAGGTCGATCGCCTTCTCCAACGGCCACTGGTAGGCGTACTCGATGATGTGCTCGCTGCTGGGGATTTCCACCACGACGCCGGAAACGCCGCAGTCGGCGGCCAGCTTCACGTCGTCCAGGATGCAGCGGCAGAAGCCGAATATCTCCGGCCCCAGGTCGCGCTTGACGATCTCGCGGATGGCGTCGGCGTCCTGCTGCGAGACGGCGGGCATCCCCGCTTCGATGCGGTGCACGCCGACCTCAGCCAGTTCCTCGGCGATGCGCACCTTCTCGTCCTTGCGCAGCGCCACGCCGGTTTCCTGCTCGCCGTCGCGCAGGGTGATGTCGTGGATTTTGACCTGCCTGGGCAGCCGAAAATCCTTGCGCACATCGTCCAGGTAGTTGAGCGGGCTTACGAAGTACTGGTCACCTTTCCAGGGTTGATCCACTGTGTTGCCTCCCTTGAGAACAGTAGAAAGTGCTGAGTGCCGAGTCGCGTGGCCGGTCTACGCCCGGCCTGCCAGGTGCAGCCCGTAGGCGGCTGCGATCCAATCACGCACCGAATGAAAGACCGGCACGCCGATCTGTTCGATAGCCTTCGACATCTTGGCGGTGTACGGCCCGCCGATTGCGCCGACCAGGATCGGCTTGTCATACTCGCGGTTCAGCCGGGCCAGCTTCTCGACGATGTCCTCCTCAAGCGGCGTGTCCTGGAACACGAACCAGGGCATGGCGATATCGACCTGCGGGTCGTTCAGCATCGCCTCGATCCCCGCCTCGTAGTCGCCGCTCGTGCCAGAGCCGGTCACGTCGATCGGGTTCTGGACGATGTAGTAAGGCGGGTAGATCGCCGTCAGGCTGTCGATGGTCTGCTGGCTCAGTTCCGGTATCTCCAGGCCGTAGGTGCGCAGCAGGTCAATGCCCTGCACCATCGTCCCCGCACCGTTGCTGATCATCGAGACGCGCGGGCCGCGCGCCCTGGGCTGCATGGCAAGCGCCTTGCTGGCGGCGAGCATCTCTTCGTAGCTGTCCACCGCGACCAGCCCGGCCTGGCGGAAGGCCCCCTGCACCACGCCGTACGTGCCGCCGAAGAATCCGGTGTGCGACATCGATGCGCGCGCGGCGCGCTCGGTGCGCCCGACCTTAAAGACGACCACCGGCTTGCGCCTGGCCACTTCGCGCGCCGTGCTGAGGAACTTGCGCCCGTCCTCCAGACCCTCGACGTACATCGCGATCAGGCTTGTCTCCGGGTCGTCGGCCAGGTAGGCCAGCAGATCGGCTTCGTCCACGTCGGTGCGGTTGCCGTAGCTGACGAACTTGCTCACGCCCAGCTCCGCCGCGTCTTCGAGGAAGGCGCAGCCGACCGTGCCGGACTGGGTCAGCACGGCGATGCTGCCCGGCCTGGGGCGCAGCATCCGCTCGTGCACCTGGAAGAACGTGTCGAGCCGTGACTGGCCGTCGAACACGCCGATGCAGTTGGGACCGATCACGCGGACACCCAGCTCCTGCGAGAGCTGGCGGATCTCCGCCTCCAGGTCTACCTTGTCGCCGCCCAGTTCTTTGCCGCCGCCGGAGACGATCACCATGTTGTGGATGCCTAGCGCCGCGCACTCGCGGATCAGGTCCGGCACCAGGTTCAGGGCGACGGCCACGACGGCCAGATCGACCCGCTCAGGGATGTCGCTCAGGGTCGGGTAAGCCTTCGCCCCCATGATCTCGTCGCGCCCAGGGTTGACGGGGAAGACGCGGCCCGAATAGTCATAGTTGACCAGGCTGTCGAGCACGAAGTAGCCGATCTTGCCCGGCGTCGGTGACGCGCCGATGACGGCGACGCTCCTGGCTTTGAAGAAACCCTCCATGTGCTGCGTGTTGGCGGGGCGGGCAACCGGGGCGGGCTTCGGCTCTGCGTGCCAGATGAGCTTGAAGTCAAGCACCCGGTGCTGGTCTTCCCACACGGCAATCGGGTTGAAGTCGGCGGATTCCAGCTTGCCCGCGTGCTCAACGCCCATGCGGCTGGCGTTCACCAGCAGGTCGACCAGCATCTCCTCGGAGACGGGCGGCTGGCCCCGGTAGCCCGTCAGAATCTGGTAGCCGCGTGTCTCGCGGATCATCGCCTGCGCGTCGGCGCGCTCAATGGGCAGGACGCGGAAGCTCACGTCCTTGAGCACCTCGGTGAAGATGCCGCCCAGCCCGAACATGATGATCGGGCCAAACTGGGGGTCGTCCAGCAGGCCGATGATGATCTCGGTTCCCTCCGCGACCATCTCCTGCACCTCCACGCCCTCAATCGTGGCCTGGGGGTGCGCCGCGCGAGCCGCTGCCATCATGCGCTCGAAGCCCTGCCGGACTTCTTCGACGGTCTTTACGTCAAGCAGCACGCCGCCGATGTCGGTCTTGTGCAGGATGTCCGGGGATACGATCTTGAGGGCAACCGGCAGGCCGATCTCAGCCGCGAGGCGGGCTGCCTCATCTGCTGTCGGGGCCAGACCGCTGCGGGGCGCTTCGAAGCCGTATGCTTGGTACATGCGTCGTTGTCTCTCCAGATTGTGTCGGTTGTGCTAGAGCGAAAAGGCCCGGCGAGGCTCATGGAGAAATCATATAGACATGGCATGATCCCGTTGTAGGGGCGGGTCTTTGCGACCGCAGGTCGCCGACCCGCCCAGGGGAGACACGTATCCCCTTACATAGTGCCTGTTCTATGTGATTCGCCCCTTAGTCCTGCCCCCCCAGGCGGCGGTCAATGTTGTCCAGGTGCGCGAGCATCGCCCGGCGGGCAGCTTCCGGATCACGCGCCTTGAGAGCGGCGACAATCGCCCGGTGGTCCTGGGCGGCCTGCTCGGCCACGCCCGGAATCTCGATGGTGCGGCGGCGGCTGGCCAGCCCAAGCTGGCTGATGCTGGCCATGAAGCGCGCCAGGATCGGGTTGGCTGCCGCCTCGGTGATGTGCGCGTGCAGCACCAGGTCGGCCTCCAGCGCAGCCTGGCTGTCCCGCGCGCTCTCCACCGACTGCGCGAGGAAAATGTCCAGCTCCGCGATCTGTTCGTCGCTGATGCGCTCGGCAGCCAGCCCGACCAGGCCCACTTCCACGATACGGCGGGCTTCGAGCAACTGGAGGAAGGTCGAGTCGTCGAGCGAGAAGACGAAGTCGAGGTGCTCGACGAGGAGCTGGGGGTCAAGCGAAGTGACGTACGTGCCGTTACCCTGCCGTATCTCGACCACGTTCATGATGGACAATGCCCGCAGCGCCTCACGCAGCGAGGGGCGGCTGACCTTCATCATCGTGGCAAGCTCACGCTCCGGCGGGAGTTTATCGCCGGGGCGGAGCTGCTTCTCTTTGATCAGGTCGAGCAGTTTGGCTGAGATTTCTTCGGCCAGGGCGCTTCGCTTGATGGCCTCAAAGGACACGGAAAGTCCCCCGGAATTGGTAAGACCACTTTACCACTCGCCCTCTAGGATACAGGGATCGGGCCGGTCTGTCAAGAGGCGTCGATGCTCGCGCCAGGCTCCCTTCTGCTTGTAGCGCCGCCCTGCCTGTGATATTCTCCTGGTACAAGCTGGGCGTTCGTGATGCCGGAACAGGGAGAAGCGCACATGGCCGTTACACAGACGACCGAAAAGAAGCCGGTCGAACCCATGCCGGAAGGCGGGCTGGCGGTCACGCCCCGGCCTGCCGTCTGGGCCGACGTGCCCCAGGAACAATGGGACGACTGGCGCTGGCAGATGAGCAACCGCCTCAACTCGCTTGAGGAGCTTGCCCAGGTCATCGACCTGAGCGACGAGGAGATCGAGGGGCTGACCGCCGAGGACAAGTTCCGGGTGGACATTACCCCCTATTTTGCCAGCCTGCTTGAGCCGGACGACCCCTACGGCCCGGTGCGCCACCAGGTGATCCCCAAAGGGCGCGAGCTGGTCGGCTTCGACTCGATGTTTGCCGACTCGCTGGCTGAGGACGAGCATTCGCCGGTGCCGGGCCTGGTGCACCGCTACCCCGACCGCGTCCTGATGCTCGTCACCACCCAGTGCGCCAGCTACTGCCGCTACTGCACCCGCTCGCGCATCGTCGGCGACCCGTCGGCGAACTTCGGGCGCTCGGATCACGAGGCGCAGTTGGAGTACCTGCGCAACACGCCGCAGGTGCGCGACGTGCTGCTCTCCGGCGGCGACCCGCTGACCATGCCGGAGCGCATGCTCGAAGACCTGCTCGCCCGCCTGCGCGCCATCCCGCACATCGAGATCGTGCGCATCGGGTCGCGCGTGCCGGTCTTTCTGCCGCAGCGCGTCACCGACAGCCTGGTTGACATGCTGCGCCAGTTCCACCCGCTGTGGCTGAACATCCACGTCAACCACCCGCGCGAGATCACGCCGGAGCTGAGCCGCGCGCTGGCAAGGCTGGCCGATGCGGGCATCCCGCTTGGCAACCAGGCCGTGCTGCTGCGCGGCGTCAACGACAGCCCCGAAGTCCAGCTCGCGCTCGTCCGCAAGCTGGTCAAGAATCGCGTGCGCCCTTACTACCTGTACCAGTGCGACCTGGTGCAGGGGGCTGGGCACTTCCGCACGCCAGTTTCGGTGGGCATCGAGATCATCGAGCGGCTGCGCGGGCACACTTCGGGCTTTGCTGTCCCGTCTTACGTGATCGACGGCCCGGCGGGCGGCGGCAAGATACCCGTCAACCCCAGCTACGTGATCAGCCAGGGCGCGCATAAGGTCGTCCTGCGCAACTACGAGGGGTTCATCACCACCTACTCGGAGCCGGAAGAAGCCTACGTGCGTGACGACGAGCACCTGCGCCGCTACCTCGACGAGCCGGAGCGTTCCGAGGGGACGCAGCAGGGCGTTTCGGCGCTGGCCTCCGGCGAGCGCATGACGATCAAGCCGGAGGGCTTCGACGACACTCACCGGCGCGGGCGCACCGGCGAAACCGTGAAGCGCGGCAAGCGCAATTACCAGGACGAGTACAGTTAGCCGCCCCGTGCGGCCTGTCTTGTCTCACCTGTTCTACCCGGATTCCCATCGCCTTCACAGGTGGTGGGAATCCTTTTGGTTCGCTCACCGCGCCAATCGAGCGCGTCGTGTTGACATGCCCCGCGCCCTTGTGTCATCATGAGGGCCAGATCACTTGCTTGCACCACCTCCTTATGTAAGGAAGGCATTGACGATCATGGCAGAACAGCACACAGCCAATCTCGCGCTGTCTGAGATGGACCTGGACATCACTGAGCGCGTGGTTGAGGCGATTGATGCGGATGGGGTCGTGCGGGAACTGCGCGTCCCCGTGGAAGTCAGCGTTGAGAACGGCGTGGTGACGGTCAGCGGCGTGGTGCGCACCGAGACGGTGCGCCAGCGGGTGCTGTTTGCCGCCGCGACGACGCCGGGTGTCGAGAAGGTCATTGACCGCCTGGTCAGCGACCGCGAGATTGAGGAAGCCATCGCAGGCCGCCTCGCGTCAGACTCGACGCTGGGCGGCAGGCACATTGAGATCACGAGCTACGCCGGGCAGGTTACGCTGGTCGGGCGCGTGGACAGTGAGGACGAACGGCAGCAGGCCATCTCGCTGGCGCTGGAGACGCCGGGCGTCCGCCGGGTGATGGATCAGTTGGCAGTAGCCACCCCCTGAAGAGAGGGCACGGTATGGACATCGGCATCCCTGTCGAGCTAGAGGCACACGAGTATCGTGTCGGGCTGACGCCGCAGGGCGTCTCCCTGCTGACACAGGCCGGGCATCGCTGCTACGTGCAGCGTGGGGCCGGGGAGGGCGCGGGCTTCCAGGATGGGGACTACGAGCGGGCGGGCGCGCGCATCGTCTACGCAGCGCAGGAGGTCTACTCCCGCGCCGGGCTTGTCCTCAAGGTCGGTGCGCCGACCGAGGCAGAACTGGAGTTTACCAACGAAGGCCAGATGATTTGCGCCTTCTGGCATCTGCCTGCTCGCCCGCGCAGCATCGCGCAGGCGCTGCTTGAGAAGCGCGTCACCGCCATTGCTTACGAAACCATCCAGCGTGACGACGGTGACCGGCCCGTGCTGCGCCCGCTGAGCGAGATTGCCGGGCGGATGGCCCCCCAGGTAGCGGCGCGCTGGCTGCAAAACGACGGCGGGGGCAGTGGCGTGCTGATCACGGGCTTGCCCGGCATCCCGCCGGTCAACGTGTGCATCCTGGGCGCGGGCGTGGTGGGCATCAACGCCGCGCAGGCCTTCTGGAGGCTTGGCGCGCGCGTCTTCGTGCTGGACAAGGACCTGAAACGTCTCCAGGCCGTCGACGACCGCTTCAACGGGCAGGTCGTGACGATGGTCGCCTACGACTTCAACATTACGCGCGTGCTGCGCTTTGCGCATGTGCTGGTCGGGGCGGTGCTGGAGCCGGGCGAGCGCGCTCCGGTGCTCGTCACGCGTGAGATGGTGCGCGCCATGCGCCCGCGCAGCGTGATCATGGATGTCTCCATCGACCAGGGCGGCTGCGTCGAAACCAGCCGCCTGACGACCCACGCCGACCCGGTGTTTGTCGACGAGGGCGTGATCCACTACTGCGTCCCCAACATGCCGGGCGTTGTGGCCCGCACGTCCACCCACGCTTACCTGAATGCGGCCTGGCCCTACATCCTGGAGCTTGCCACGCACGGCGCTGAGGCCGCCCTGGAGGCTGACCCCACGTTGCGGCGCGGTGTGGCTGTCCACGATGGGCAGGTGCACAGCAAAAGCCTGGCAATGCTGCTGGAGGAGGGCTAGGGATGCCACACTGGGCGCAGGCTTACCGGGAAAAGCGGTGTACGCCGCAGGAAGCTGTCCGCGTTATCCAGTCCCACCAGCGGGTTTTTCTGACAGGAAACTGCTCGGTGCCGCAGGTTGTGCTGGCCGCGCTGGTTGACTACGCTCCGAACCTGACCGATGTGGAACTGACCCAGGTTCTCACCATCGGTGATGCGCGCTACGCTGCGCCGGACATGCAGGGGCATATCCGCGTCAATACGATGTTCATTGGCTCGGATATCCGCGAGGCGGTGCAGAGCGGGCGGGCGGACTTCACGCCGATCTTTCTGGCGGAGATACCCCACCTGTACCGCACCGAGCTCCCCATCGACGTGGCGCTGATCCACGTCACGCCGCCGGACGAGCACGGGTTCTGCTCGTACGGCGTTGAGGTGGGCGTCACCAAGACGGCGGCGGAGGTCGCTAAGTGCGTCATCGCCGAGGTTAACCCGCGCATGCCGCGCACGCTGGGTGACAGCTTCATCCACGTCAGCAAGCTTGATCACATCATCGAGGTGGACTACCAACTGCCACAGTTCAAGATGGGCGAGCCGTCATCCATCCAGCAGGTCATCGGGCAGCACATCGCCGGGCTGATCGAGGACGGCAGCACGCTCCAGACGGGCATCGGCGGCATCCCCGACGCAGTGCTCAAATACCTTGACGATAAGAAAGACCTCGGCATCCACACCGAGCTTTTCTCCGACGGGGTGATTGAGCTTGTCGAGCGCGGCATCATCAATAACGAGGCCAAGACGCTGCACCCCGGCAAGATCGTCGCCGGGTTCCTGCTGGGGACGCAAAGGCTGTACGACTTCGTGAACGACAACCCGATCATCGAGCTGCACCCGACCGAGTACGTCAACGACCCGTTCCGTATCGCGCAGAATGACAAGATGATCTCGATCAACTCGGCGCTGGAAGTTGACCTGACCGGCCAGGTCAACGCCGATAGCATCGGGCCGAAGTTCTACAGCGGGGTCGGGGGGCAGGTGGACTTTGTGCGCGGGGCAGCCCGCTCGAAAGGCGGCAAGCCGATCATCGCCCTGCCCTCGACGGCCAAGGACGACACGATCAGCCGCATCGTGTGGCAGCTCAGGCCGGGCGCGGGCGTGGTCACCACCCGCAACGATGTGCACTACATCGTAACGGAGTATGGCGTGGCCTACCTGCACGGCAAGACGATCCGCGAGCGGGTGCGGTCGCTGATCGACATCGCCCACCCCAACTTCCGCGAGGAGTTGGAGGCGAAGGCGCGGGAGTTGAACTATTTACCGGCGGTGCACAGCGGCGCTTAGCCGCCTGAGGAGCGAGGGGATGACCACACTCAGCCTTGAGGAAGTCGAGCACATCGCCGAGCTAGCCCGGCTGGCGCTGACTGACGAGGAGAAGCAGCTTTACCGCGAGCAGCTTTCCGCCATCCTCGAATACGCGGCGGCCCTCCAGGCCATCGACACGGAGGACATCCCGCCCACCGCGTCGGTGCTGCCGCTCGATACGGTGCTGCGCCCCGACGAGGCGCGGCCCGGCCCGCCGCGCGAGGCGCTGCTTGAGAACGCCGCCCAGCAGGAAGACGGCATGTTCCGCGTGGATGCAATCCTGGAGTGACGCCGGTGCCCGATCTGCCTGACCTGACCATCCGCGAAGCGCACAACCACCTGAAGACAGGCGCGATCTCAGCTGTCGAGCTGGCCCAGGCGTACCTCGACCGCATCGAGGCGCTGGACCGCACACTCAACGCTTACCTGACCGTCACCGCCGGGCAGGCATTGGAGCAGGCGCGCCAGGCCGACGCTCGCCGCGCGCAGGGCGAGGACGGCCCGCTGCTCGGCGTACCGCTCGCCTACAAAGACGTGCTGGCGACCGGCGGCGTTGAGACGACCGGCGGCTCGCGGATTCTGAAAGGCTACCGCCCGCCCTACACGGCGACCGTCGTCGAGCGGCTGGAGGCGCTGGGCGCGGTGATGCTCGGCAAGACCAACATGGACGAATTTGCGATGGGCTCGTCCACCGAGAACTCGGCCTACGCGGTGACGCGCAACCCCTGGGACCCAGAGCGCGTACCCGGCGGGTCGAGCGGGGGCAGCGCGGCGGCGGTCGTCGCGCGCCTGGCGGCGGCAGCGCTCGGCACAGACACGGGCGGCAGCATCCGGCAGCCCGCCGCGCTGTGCGGCTGCGTGGGCCTCAAGCCAACCTACGGGCGCGTTTCGCGCTATGGGCTGATCGCCTTCGCCTCCTCGCTTGACCAGATCGGGCCGTTCGCCCGCACCGTCGAGGATGCGGCCATCATGCTCAATGCCATCGCGGGCCACGACCCTCAGGACTCGACCTCGATGGATTTGCCCGTGCCGGACTACGCGGCTGCGCTCAGCCCGGACGTGACAGGGCTGCGCGTGGGCGTGCCGCAGGAGTACTTCATCGAGGGGATGCAGCCTGCCGTCGAGCAGGCCGTGCGCGCTGCCATCGACCAGTTGGTAGCGCTTGGCGCGGAAGTGGTGGCGGTCAGCCTGCCCCACACCGACGCCGCCCTGGCGGTCTACTACCTGGTCGCCCCGGCTGAGGCGTCGGCCAACCTGGCGCGCTTCGACGGCATCCGCTACGGACCGCGCGTCGAGGCGGGCCAGTTGTGGGACACCTACCGCGAGACGCGCGGCGCGGGCTTCGGGCCGGAGGTCAAGCGGCGCATCATGCTTGGCACCTACGCGCTCTCGGCGGGCTACTATGACGCCTACTATCTCAAGGCGCAGAAGGTGCGCACGCTGATCAAGCAGGACTTCGAGCGGGCCTTCGAGCAGGTGGACGTGATCGCCTGCCCCGTCTCGCCCACGACCGCGTTCCGCATCGGCGAGCGCACCGACGACCCGCTCCAGATGTACCTCTCGGACGTGTTTACGCTGGCCGTGAACCTGGCGGGCATTTGCGGCGTCTCGCTGCCGTGCGGCTTCGACGAACGCGGCCTGCCGGTTGGCCTCCAGATCATCGGCCCGGCTTTTGGCGAGGAGCGCGTGCTGCACGCCGCCCATGCCTACGAGCGGGCAACCGACTGGCACACCCGCGCGCCGCAGTTGTAGCGTGTTAGTGACTTCCTTGGCGAATCGGCTTGCGTGCCTGGCCTCACCCCATCTCGGACGGCTGCACCGTCCTCGATTCGCCCCTCTCCACACGTGGAGAGGGGCAGAACCGAAGGCGACCGAAGGTCGCACGAGGTTCGGGGTGAGGCCCAGAAGTGCATAACAACCTCCAGCGCCCGGCGCGTTACGCCCGCGCCGCCTCGACCACCTCCGCTGCCAGATCGTAGCGGCCAAACTGTGGCATCACGTACAGCCCTGCCGCCCTGCCGCGCAGCTCCTCGGCCAGCTCCTGCGCGATGCGCACGCCCTCGCGCGGCGCGTCGCGCCCCGCCGCCTCCAGCCGCGCCATGATGCCCGCCGGGATGCTGATGCCGGGCACTTCGTTGTGCAGGAAGTGCGCGTGGCGCAGGCTGTAGAGCGGCATCAGCCCGGCGATGACCGGCCTGCCGAGCGGGCCGTGCTGCGCCTCGTACGCTTCCATGAAACGCTCATAGCCCTCAACCTCGAAGATCGGCTGGCTGATCAGGTAGTCCGCGCCGCTCTCCAGCTTGCGGCGCAGCGCGCGCATCTCGCGCTCCGGGTCGGCGGCGTTCAGGTTGAGCGCGCAGCTAACGAGGAAGTTCGTCGGCTGCCCGATGTGGTTGCCCGCCCAGTCCAGCCCCTGGTTGAGGTTGCGCTTGATCAGTTGGACGAGGCCGGAGGGCACGATGTCGTAGTTGTCGGCGGCGTCCGGATAATCGCCGATGCGGGTGGGGTCGCCCATCACCACGAACAGGTTACGCACGCCGAGCGCGTGCGCCGCCAGCAGGTCGCCCTGGATGCGAAGTAAGTTGCGCCCCCGCGTGGGGAAGTGCAGCACCGTCTCGATCCCGGCCTGCTCCTGCAGCAGGTAGCACACCGCCCAGGGACTCATCCGCATGCGGGCCATCGGGCTGTCGGTCACGTCGATCACGTCTGCCCCGGCTTCGCGCAGCGCCTGGGCCGCGCGCAGCACCCGCTCGGCGGCGATGCCGCGCGGGGGTGACATCTCGACCGCGATCACAAGGTCGCCGCGCGCGAGCTTCTGGGCAAGCTGGCTAGGGGCGGGCGCTGCCAGGTGCTCATCGACGGCCTCGGCCAGTTCCTCGTGCAGCACCTCCAGGCTGAAGCGGGCAGGCGCATCGAGCGCCGCGCGCATGGCGGCGATGTGCTCAGGCGTCGTCCCACAGCAGCCGCCGATGAGCGAGACGCCGTGCTCGCGCAGGGCAAGCGCCATCTCGGCGAAGTACTCCGGCCCGGTGGCGTACATCACGCGCCCGCCGACGTACTCCGGCCAGCCCGCGTTGGGGATGGCCGAGAAGGCCGCCTCGCCGGGCAGGGCCGCCTGCATCTGGCGGATCACCCGTATGATCTGCGTCGGGCCGTTCGAGCAGTTGGCCCCGATCACGTCCACGCCCAGCCCGGCCAGCGCCGCTGCTGCCTGGGCGGGCGTGTCGCCGAGCAGCGTCCGGTCGTCGCGGGTGAAGGTCATCTGCGCCACGATGGGCAGGTCGCACACGTCCCGCGCGGCTTTCACCGCCAGCTCGATCTCGCGCAGGTCGGAGAAAGTCTCCATGATCAGCAGGTCGGCCCCCGCCTCGCACAGCGCCTCGACCTGCTCGCGGAAGGCGTCGGTGGCGTGCTCAGGCGATACGCGCCCAAACGGGGCCAACTGCACGCCCAGCGGCCCCACCGAACCCGCAACGTAAGCGCCCGCGCGGCCCGTCTCGTCGATGGCCTGGCGGGCGAGCGCCACCCCTGCCCGGTTGATCTCAGCGACCTTTGCTTCCAGCCCGTAGGCGGCCAGCTTGAAGCGGTTCGCGCCGAAGGTGTTGGTTTCGGCGATCTCGGCGCCTGCCTCCAGGTAAGCCCGGTGGATCGCCAGCACCAGGCCGGGGTTACTCAGGTTCAGCTCGTCGAGGCACGAGTCGATGGAACGCCCGCCTCTGGCGTGCAGCAGGGTTCCCATCGCGCCGTCGGCCAGCACCGGCCCCTGCGCGAGCCGCTCGCGGAACGGCGGTTTGCCCATGGTCATCTCCCCCTCACGCCGAACCCTGTCGCGCGTTCGTTTCGGCTGGCGTTGAGAATGGAGAGACTGTACCGTCCTGCCCCCCGTAAGGCAAGCCGCCCGCCTGCGCTTGACTCTTGCCCCGGTCCGGGTGCGCCGCCCAGTCCTCCCCTCTCCCCGGCGACCGGAGGTCGCGTGTGGGAGAGGGGAAGGCGACACGGCTTGGGCCGTGTCGCATGGGGTGAGGGGCACAACCGCCCGCCCACCGCTGGCGGCCTGCACATAGCACGAATTTCTATGGGATTAAGGCTTACGCAGTTGCATTGTTTCGGTCCCACAATCAGGTGAGGATTCAGTCCGCGAATTACGCGAATGGCGCGAACACTCATTCATAATTCGTGAAATTCGCGTAATTCGCGGACACTCATTCTCCTCCAGGTTCTGCACTGCAACGGGTGTTGCTTCCAACGCTTCCGGTTGGTATAATCGCCAGCGTAGTGCCACCCTAGCTCAATCGGCAGAGCAGGCGCTTCGTAAGCGTCAGGTTATCGGTTCAAGTCCGATGGGTGGCTTTGTGCCTCGGAAGCCAGATCCGGGGCTTTTTTATGCGGATGCGCGTTGCGCGGCCAGGAGTAAGCATGCAGACCTCCGATGAGCAGGCGCGCCCCCTGACGATCGGCGTGGCCGGGGGGAGCGGCGCAGGGAAATCGACCGTGGCCCGCGTGATCCTGGAGCGCATCGGCGCGCAGAACATCGCCTACGTCCCCCACGACTCGTACTACCGCGACCTGAGCGAATTGCCCGGCGAGCAGCGCGCCCTGATCAACTTCGACCATCCCGATTCGCTGGACAGCGAGCTGTTCATTGCCCATATCCGCAAGCTGCAAAACTACGAGCCGATCGAGATGCCGATCTACGACTTCTCGACCCACAGCCGCACCAGCGATGTGCACGTCGTGCAGCCGCAGCGCGTGATCCTGGTCGAGGGCATCCTGATCTTCGCCGAGGCCCGCCTGCGGGATGTGTTCGACGTGCGCATCTTCGTCGAGACGGACGACGACGTGCGCTTCATCCGCCGCCTGCAGCGTGACATCACCGAGCGCGGGCGCACCATCGACTCGGTCATCAACCAGTGGCTGCAAACCGTCCGCCCCATGCACCTGGAGTTCGTCGAGCCAAGCAAACGCTACGCCCACGTCATCATCCCTGAGGGTGGCCTGAACGAGGTGGCGATGGAGATGGTCATCGCCCGCCTGCAGGCCTTGAGAGGCCAACAATAATGCCGTCTCCA
>JAANMU010002464.1_pt1 | contig 13800 bp, 14 predicted proteins | sample 7279701 | NCBI WGS metagenome assembly JAANMU01 (sample SAMN14094539, study PRJNA606508) | bioreactor metagenome | isolation source: A lab-scale SPAN reactor treating ammonium-rich wastewater day 57 | place: Ireland: Galway | collected 2017-03-13 | reverse complement strand
GTCTTGTGCGTCGTCGTCGTGACAAACTCGCAGACCGGCACCGGCGAAGGGTGCAGCCCCGTCGCTACCAATCCGGCGATGTGCGCGATGTCGGCCATCAGCAGCGCGCCGACCGACTTCGCGATCTCGGCGAACTTGTCCCACTCCCAGATGCGCGGGTAGGCGCTTGCGCCGGTAATGATGAGCTTCGGCTTGCACTCGCGGGCCAGCGCCGCCACTTCGTCCATCTTGATTCGGCCGGTCTGGCGATCGACCGTGTAATGCGTGACGCGGAACCACTTGCCGCTGATGTTCACGTTCTTTCCGTGCGAGAGGTGCCCGCCGTGATCGAGGTGCAGTGACAGAATCATGTCGCCCGGGGTGCGAACCGGCTGCTCGGGGTTCTTCTCCCGCTGCTCGGCTTCGTCAAACCGTGACCCCGGCTGCAGCGCCGCCAGCAGAACCGCCTGATTCGCCTGACTGCCCGAGTGCGGCTGGACGTTGGCGTGCTCGCATTTGAACACGGCCTTCGCGCGGTCAATCGCCAACTGCTCGATCGCATCCATGTTCTCGCAGCCGCCGTAGTATCGCTTTCCGGGGTAGCCCTCGGCGTACTTGTTCGTGAAGATCGAGCCGGCCGCCGCCATCACGGCCGGGCTGACGTGGTTCTCGGAGGCGATCAGCTCCAGCGTGTTCTGCTGGCGATCCTCCTCGGCGACAAACGCCTTCCATACCTCGGGGTCCTGATCGGCGATGGGATTGCGTGCAGAATTAGCCATGAGCCACTCCGTTTAGCTAAGCCGGATTGAATGGAAAATCCGGCGGTTGGGTCGTCCGGAGATACTTTAGAGAGTTGCCTCGCCGCGGGCAACACGAGCCGCCCGAGTCGGTTAGAATCGCCGCGCAGCAGCGCCACGCGCCGCAACAGGAGCGATCGAATCATGAACATCCCCGTCACGACGACGTTCACCATCGAGGGGTATCGAATCGTCAAATATCTCGGCCTCGTGCGCGGCATCATCGTGCGCGCGCCGACGATCTCGCAAAACATCCTCGGCGGCCTGAAGAGCATCATCGGCGGGCGCATCGGCGCGTTCACCGAAATGTGCGAGCAGGCCCGGCAACAGGCCTATGACCTGCTCATCGACCATGCCGTCGCCATCGGCGCCAACGCCATCGTCGGTCTGCGGTACGACGCGTCGGATATTTCGCGCGGCGGAACCGAAGTCCTCTGCTACGGCACGGCCGTCATCATCGAACCGGAGCGGGCGTAGCGGGCTTGCCCAGCGCACCGCTTGCGACGGAAGGGTCGGTCCTTATGATATTCGAGTGTCGGAGCCGGCTCGGGTCGAGCCGGTGAATCATCGCAACGCCGCATGACCTTGGCGCTGCGCGCATGACGCGGGCCGATACAGCCCGGCTCTGGAAGGGATCGATTCCATGCCTGACCTTGGTTACGGCCCCATTGCTGTGCTGCTCGCCGTCGTTACGGTGATGGGACTGGTCATCCTGCTGCTCACCCATTACCTGCCGAAGCTCACTCGCACCGGCCCGCGAAAGGACGATTCCTACGAATCGGGCATGGAAGTCATCGGCGATGCCCGGCGGCGGTTCAATGTCCGCTTCTACCTCGTCGCGATGCTGTTCCTGCTATTCGACGTGGAGATCATCTTCATGTACCCCTGGGCCGTGAAGGTGACCAGCGCCCGCGCTGCCGGCGCGCCGCAGGCGGAGATCACCTTCCTGTTCGGGGCGATGATCGTGTTCTTCCTGATCCTGCTCGTGGGCTATGTCTATGCCTGGGGCAAGGGCATCTTCCGATATGACTGACGGCGGGCGGCGCGCAGCGGACTGGCTACAATAGACGTGAACTGAATCTCGAGGCGCGCTGCACGGAGCGTATGAGCATGGAAAAGCATCAATACGACCCGCACACGATGGGCGGCGAAGACTTATTGACGACGCGACTCGACGCGCTGGTCGATTTTTTTCGCAAGAACGGCGTCAACTGGGCGCGCAAGAACTCGCTTTGGCCCATGCCCTTCGCGACGGCCTGCTGCGGTATCGAGCTGATGGCCACCGGCGCCAGCCGCTACGACGTGGCGCGCTTCGGCGCCGAGGTCATGCGATTCAGTCCTCGCCAATGCGACCTGCTGATCTGCGCCGGCCGCGTGGCGATCAAGATGATGCCCGTGCTCCAGCGAATCTACCTGCAAATGACCGAGCCGAAATGGGTCATCTCCATGGGTGCCTGCGCCTCGACCGGCGGCGTGTTTGATACGTACGCCGTCGTACAGGGCGTTGATCAGTTCATTCCGGTCGACGTGTACGTACCCGGCTGCCCGCCCCGGCCCGAAACGCTCATTGAAGGCATCATGGCGATCCAGCGCATCGTCGATCGCGACGGCATCAAGTCCAGCACACAGCGCGGCAAGGGCCTGCGCATGGTCGTCGAGCCGACGGTGCAGCTTGGCGTGCCCGAGGCCGCAGGAAAGTAGCACGCCATGGCAACCCTTGAATCCACTGTCTCGGTGCTGAAAGATCGCTTCGGCGCGAAAGTCGGCGACGCACAGCCTCTGCTCACGCGCGGCGGCGGCAAGCCCGGCGATCAGTTTTTCGTCCGCGTCGAGCCGGCCGCCCTCTCTGACGTACTGCGATTCTGCCGCGACGAACCACGTCTGTTGTTCGAGCAACTCATCGATCTGACCTGCATCGACTATCTCAACTTCCCCGGCGCAGTCGATCGTTACGGCGTTATCTACTCGCTGCTCTCGCTCACACACGGGCATCGCCTGTGGATCAAGTGCTTCGTGAATGACCCGTCGCCGGTGCTGTCGTCGGCCACGCCGATCTGGCCGGGCGCCGAGTGGATGGAGCGTGAGGTGTTCGACATGTTCGGCGTCCGCTTCGAGGGCCATCCCGACCTGCGCCGCATCCTCACATGGGACGGCTTCGAGGCGAATCCGCTGCGGAAGGATTACCCCCTCCGAGGCAAAGGCGAGCGCGAGAATTATCAGGTCGTGCACCGCGAAGACGCGTGAATCACACTGCCGTATCCATTCTCGCTTTGATATAATAGAGACGGTGGACCATGACCTACCGTGGAACGGTACGCAACGGTGTAGTCGTCTTTGACGAAGGCGCGAGCCCGCCCGACGGCACCGTCGTTGAATTCCAACTTCCGGAATCCGATGCCTCTCGTTCCGGCGGAAACGGCGCACGCCGAAGGATCTTCGACATCAATCGCTACGCAGGTCACACCGGTATTTCGGACCTTGCCGCCCAGCATGATCATTACCTGTATGGTCATCCGAAGGTGAGCGATGCCGAGTGATCCGGTTTTCCTTGATACCGGGGGGATTCTCGCCTTACTCAATGCAGACGAGTCACTTCATTCGACGGCTGTTCATGTCTTCCAGTCGTTTGAGCATCTGCGCCGCCCATTCGTTACTACGGACCTGGTCCTCGCAGAAGCTGGCAATAGCCTCTCTCGTACGGCTGTGCGAATTCAGGCTTCCGCATTCATTCGCGACATTTTCCATGATCCGGGTACCCGCACGGTATTCGCCGATCCGGCGCTGTTCCTGAAAGGAATGGATCGGTTCGAAAAATATCAGGACAAGACATGGGGCTTGGTCGACTGCATCAGCTTCGAAGTCATAGAAGCGATGCAAATCAAAGAAGCGTTCACACCGGATCGTCATTTTGAACAAGCGGGGTTTCAATGTTCACTGCGCCACGGCGCCTGACAGCGAATCTCGGCCACCTCGTACTTTACGTCGGGGCCGCCCTTCCCTTATTGGCCACGCTGGGCGCCATGGCCGACGAAACACGGAACGCCGTCGCCGATCCGAATGCGGTGGTTGTTTCCGGCCAGGCGCGCTTCACCGTTCTGACGCCCGGACTGGTGCGCATCGAGTGGTCGCCCGACGGCACGTTTGAAGATCGCGCGTCACAGGTCGTGGTCAACCGCCGCTTGCCCGTTCCGAAGTTTACGAAATGCATGGAGCGCGACCTTCGCATATCGACCCAGCCGGCAGCGTTCACCGCCCCTCCGCAGAAAACACCAACAGACGTGAGCGGAAACGTCCTGGTCCTGCGGACCGACCGCATCGAGATTCGCCACCTGCAAGACGGCCAGCCGCTGACGAGCAGCAATCTAATCGTCGCCGCGCGCGTCGGCCCGGATGAAACGTGGCAAGTAACTGCGCCCCCCTTTCCGCAATGTCGCAACGTCCACGGCGGCCCCAACCTCGGCAGCACCGTGCGCACGCTCGACGGTGTCAACGGCAGCGCACCCCTGCCCGACGGCATCCTCTCGCGCACCGGCTGGTACCATCTCAACGACTCCAATACGCTTGTCTTTGACGACGGCCCCGATCCGTGGATCGGCCCCCGGCGGCGCGACGGCGCGACCGACTGGTACTTCTTCGCCTACGGCACGGACTACAAGCAGGCTCTGCGCGACTTCACCGCCGTCGCCGGGCGCATCCCGCTGCCGCCGCGATTTGTCTTCGGCACCTGGTGGAGCCGCTACTGGGCCTACAGCGACCGCGAGCTGACGCAGCTCGTTAACGACTTCGACCTGCACGACGTGCCGCTCGACGTGCTCGTCATCGACATGGACTGGCACCTCGACGGCTGGACGGGCTACACGTGGAACCCGCAATACTTCCCCGAGCCGGAAAAATTCCTCCGCTGGGTGAAGAGCCGCGGCCTGAAGGCGACGCTCAACTTGCACCCGGCCGAGGGCGTCGGCAAGCACGAGAAGGCCTTTCCGCAGGTTGCCCAAGCCATGGGACTCGACCCGGCGACGACCGACCGCGTGCCGTTCGATTGCGCGAGCCGGGAGTATATGACTGCCTATTTCAGATACCTGCATCACCCCCTGGAGAAGATGGGCATCGACTTCTGGTGGATGGACTGGCAACAGGGGCAGCAGACGAACATCGAGGGACTCGACCCGCTCTACTGGCTGAACGTGCTGCACTGGCGCGACATGAAGAATCGCGAACCGGAAACCGGCCGGCGACCGCTCATCTTTTCTCGCTGGGGCGGCCTGGGGAATCACCGCTACCAGATCGGGTTCTCCGGCGACACGTTCTGCAACTGGCCCTCGCTGGCGTTTCAACCCTACTTCACCGCGACGGCCGGCAACGTCGGCTACGCCTACTGGAGCCACGACATCGGGGGGCATCAACCGGGCAAGGTCGATCCCGAGCTTTACACGCGCTGGGTGCAATGGGGCGCGTTCAGCCCAATCCTGCGCACGCACACGACGAAGAATTCCGAAGCCGAGCGGCGCATTTGGGAGTTCCCCACGCCATACTTCGAGGCAATGCGCGCCGCGTTCCACCTCCGCTACGAATTGATCCCGTACATCTACACCGCGGCTCGGCAATGCTACGACACCGCACTGCCGCTTTGCCGGCCGCTCTACTACGAATGGCCCGAGCTGGACGAGGCCTACACCTGGAAGAATCAATACCTGTTCGGCGAACAGTTAATGGTCGCCCCGGTCACGCAACCCGCCGATCCACTGACTGGCTGTGCCATGGTCGAGGCATGGATCCCGCCGGGCAAATGGACGAACTGGTTCACCGGCCGCACCTACGACGGGCCGGCGGTCGTCCCCCTCGTCGTGCCGCTGGATGAGATTCCTGTCTTCGTGCGCGACGGCGGCATCGTCGTCACGCAGAAGAAATCGCTCCGCAGCGACGGCGCGAAAGACCAGCCGCTGGTCATCAACATCTTCCCCGGCGCGGCAGGCGAATACACGCATTATGAGGACGACGGCACGAGCGACGGGTACCTCCGCGGCAAGTACGCGACGCAGCGGATTCGCCATACGACGGCTGGACGGACCAAGTTGTGCACGATTGAAGCGCCGCAGGGGACTTACCCTTCGATGCCGAATCGACCGGGGCTGGAGATTCGTTGGTGGGACATCGAGCCGTTCGAGAAACTCACGATCGACGGCCGCGAAATCGAGCGCGCGGATCAGCCAAGGCCCGGAAAGACTTGCTGGGGTTGGGACCTCGCTCGCATGTCCGCATCGCTGCACATCGCGGCGGCGGACCTTCATTACCCGGTTCAGGTCAGCGCGGCCCTGCCGGAACAGGATGGCAACGTCGCGGCCTTTTTACGGGATGGCGGACGCGGGATGTCGAGACTCTATAACGAGGTTCGAATCAGCTTGAAGAAGAACAAGGTCGCCATTCCTGACGGTGCCCTGGCGACTGATCCCGAGTCAAAGGCGCTGGCAGGCACGCTCACTGGCACAATGATGGAGTTAATGGGCTGGAAGGGCTGGATTGACCTCGTCGCCGGCAAGATCGAGGACACTACCGAGCGTAACCGCCTCCTGCTTCGCATGCTCGGTGTGTGGTACGCCATCGACGTCGCCCGTTCGCCCGACGGCAAGCGTGCCGAGGCGATCATCAAACTCCAGTCCACGATTCCGCATCCCGATTTGCAATTAAGCCTTGAGCAGGCGCCCGACGGCGGGACGCAGCGCCTCTCCACCCAATTGCGGAGATTCGAGTCAGAAGGCGAGCCGCTGATCGCGCGCGTGCCGCTGGAGGCCGCCGATTCCCTCGCCACACAACTGGTTCGATTCAACGCGCGCGTCGCATGGGAAGACACGAAAGTGACATTCGAAATCGCCAGAACGATTCTCCCCTCCATCAACGCGTGGTGGGTCTGCGGGCCGTTCGACGCCCCCGGCGGCGCGGGGCTGCCCAAACCGTTCGGCCCGGAGGAGAAGTTCGACCTCGCCGCGCGCTACCCCGGCAAGGACGGCCGCGAGATCGGCTGGCATCGCTTCCAGCGCACCGTCAAACCCGGCGACAATCTCACCGACGAGTTCTTCGTCGATTTCGACGACGTGTACGGCCGACGCGTCTACGACTGCGTCGTCTATGGCTTCACGTATCTCGACGCGCCGGAGGACATGGACGCCGTACTGGCACTCGGCACCGACGACGGCTGCGCGATCTGGCTCAATGGAAAAGAAGTTCACCGCATCGACATCGGCCGGCCCTACACAGCGAAGCAGGACCGCGTCCCGGTGCGCCTCAAACAGGGCGAGAACACGCTGCTCATCAAGGTGTCGCAGGGCGGCGGCGACGGCGGCTTCGGCGTGCACATCGAGGATTCGCAAGGCCGCGCGCTGACCCAGGTCCGCCCGCGCCTCGACCCGCGATCGCCGGATTCCAATCCGCGCCCTTGACCATGCGCGGCCCCGCCTAACCGACCCGCGACCTTCAGGGAGCGCCGAGCGACTCTGCCCGGGTGCCCCATCCTCGCGCAGCGAGGGTGGGGTCACGATGAAACGAATCGAATAACGGCCCGCAATGAGTTCACGATGCGTGCGTGCGTCGCCCGTTCCACTGCGGCACGTTCTGAATCGCATGCCCCGCGGCGGCCTCGGCAATGATGTGCATGTGCGGCAGGCGCGCACGTTTCAACTGCCGCAACTGCTTGCGCTGCGCCTTCGCGTAGGCCAGCGCCCAATTCCCATTCGGGTCTTCATTCAACACGCTCGACGTCTCACCGCGCGTCAGCACGTCCACGATCCGCCCCAGCGATGCTTGTTGATAACTCGCGAGCGTATCGGCATCCAGCCCGAATCGCGACAGCCTCGCCCAGAACAGCACCGACCGCCGCCACGCCGCCTCCGACGCCAACAGGTTCATCCGCTTGAAAATGTACCGATTGGTTCGAAACGACAGCAGCGTCTCGCGCAGGTGCGCCTCCAGCAGATGCTCCGGCTCATCGTAATCACGCTGCAACGTCCGCCGCAAGGTCTGGAAGTGAATCGGCGCGACCTGCGCATCGGCCCGCACCTCCCAGTACAAATGCCCGAACGCTACGGTCGAGCGGCTCACCGCCATCTGTCGAGGCAGAAACTTGTTGTGCGCGATCGTGTCCGCCGCGAGGTGCGCCAGATAGCCGTATGCGAACGCCCGCCCCGCATCCGATTCGGCCGAATGAAGCAACGAGAATCCGGTGTCCCATCGGTGGCACACCTGTTTCACCCGGCTCATCTTCTTCGCCAGCACCGTATCGGTCGCGACGTTGCCATAAATGAAGTGCCGTCGATGCCGCGCCAGAATCGCCGCGATCGCCGGCGGCAGCACCCATAGATTGGAAAGAATCTCCGACGCGAATTGAACGTGCGAACCCGGCCCCCACGCCCACGCCTCCTGCACGCAGCCGAGAACCAGCGCGACCGCCGCCGCAATGACCCAGCCGCTCACGCTATTCGATGAACCCGACTTACGATTCATGGAAGCGATGTCCCCATCCTTCATTACGCTGCGAGGCATCCCTGCCGAATCCGGCATGCGAATTGTAGCATTCATCCCGGCCACCACCAAAGACCCGCCGCTCAAGCTCCCCAGCCGCAGCGCCCGGAAGGTTCGACTTCCCCCCGGTCGCACTGCTCTTATACTCCCACCCATGACTACCGGCTGCGACTACGTCTTGTTCGCGCCAACCGATTACGCCGGCCTGCCGCGCCGCATCGCCGCGATGCTTGTTGATCTCGTCATTGTCATCGCTGCCGTGTCGGGAATCTCCTCGGCCGTCGCGGCTCGCGTCGTCCCGCCGGACGTCTGGAAAATTACGCATCGCGCCGAGCGCCAACGCAAAATGAACGACGCCATGCGCCCTGTCCAACTGCCCACGTCGCTCGGCTGCCTCGGGTTTGCAATGGCCTACCATGTCCTCGGCCGCACCCTCCGCGACGGCACGATCGGCTATCGCATTTCCGGCGTTCGACTCGTTGACGCCGCCGGCCGCACGCCGCCGCTCCGCGTCCTGTTCAAGCGATTCCTCATGGCTGTGCCGTTCACGCTGTTCCTGGGCGCATCATACTTTTCGGTTGGCAAATCCCCCCGCCGTCAATCGACTCATGATCAATGGTCCGGGACCTGGGTCGTCCGAAAAGCCGCCGTGCCCATCGGCCCCGCCAAGCCCGCCTATCAGACCAAGCTGCTCGGCACGATGCTCTTCACCTGGCTCGATCTGGAGCCGGCCGACGCCGCGCCCGCCGATAACGCGCAGCCGCTCTCCGCCACAGCCTCCTGACTGGATTCGCCCCCGCCGGCGTGCATAAAGTAAGTCAACGGTCGTCGCGCCGCCCCCCTGTGCGATCGGCTGAATGGGGAGGAATCACGTCATGGGGATGAAATATACACAAGTCGTTGTTTGCTTCTGCGCGCTGGTTGCGCTGAAGGCGACGCTGCCCGGCGCGCCCGCGCCGCAATCCGCCGACGCCCAGACGCGGAACTGCCCCGAGGCCCACGATCAATTTGTCGGCGTCTCCGGCGGCGCGGTGGCTTTTCGCCTGCACATCGACAATCCCGACGACAGCCGAATCTCCATTTTTCAGTACCCGCTCGGCGGCATCCTCGAACAGACCGGGCCTACGGACCTCGATTACGTCTTCGTCCCATCGTCCGGCTTTCGCGGTACGACGACTTTCACCTATCGCCTGATTCCCCCGCTGGGTTGCACGCGCTCCACGCAACTGAGCCGCGTCACGCTCGCCGCCGGGCCGCTGCCCGGCGGAAGCATCGACACCGCGCCGAGCGGTCTCGTCCCACCGCCCGAAGCACCGGCCACCTGCGGTGTCTTGCCGTTGCCCTTGTTCGCATCGGCCGGCGCGATGGGCTTCGCCGCGAGCCGCCGAACGCGCCGCAACCGCTAGCACAGCCATCCACCTGACTGACACCGCGTCGCGTCCTTAAAACAGTGGAGTCTTCGCGGGCAATGAAACGCGGGCAGACGTGTCGGCCCTCTTGCAGGCCTTGACCACTCCCTTGCCGCGGCTACACTTTCTCGTACAAATTGGCCCCTAGTGTAACGGTAGCACGACAGACTCTGGATCTGTTTGTCAAGGTTCGAATCCTTGGGGGCCAGATTTTCCTGCATTGATTCGCGTCCCCCGCCGGACCCTTTCGGCTGCCCTTTGCTTGTCAATTCTCATCCATGAAATACCGGGATGCGCCCGCCCCGGTCGATATTCCTTACAAGTCCGCCGAAGTTGACCCGGCACACGTCATGCGCCCACGGAGCTATCGTGAAGACTCTACGACGATGGGTGAACTGGCAGTTGGAAAAAGTACTGCCAGATCCGAAACAGAGCTTCCAGCGCATCGAGCCGGACCGCGTCCTTTTTGAAGAGATCGTCTGGTCGCCATCGGAACGCGTCCTCGATGTCGGCTGCTATCGCGGGCACTACCTGAACGCCCTCGCGCCGCGCGTCCGATCCGTCGTCGGCATCGACCTCAATCGCGACGCGCTGAACGGCCTGACATCCTGCGTCTGCGGCGATGGCCAGGTGCTCCCCTTCGGTGACGGCACATTCGACACCATCCTCTGCCACATGACCGCGAACCTCTTCCCGCGACCCGATGCGGCCGCGCGAGAGTTCATACGCTGCTGCAAGCCGGGCGGTCGAGTGATCGTCACGGTGTGCAATCTGCACGCTCCGTACCATCGCGTGAACGCGACCCTGGAGCGTTGGTGGCCGGAGTGCCATTGGGCGACCCTGCGTCCTTCGCAGAATCAGTGGACAGCCCGGCACTGGTGCGAATCGATACAGTTTCATGGGGCTTCACTTGAGGCGGTGTATTCGTGCAACCTCTGCTGGCCGCTTGTCCCGCGTCTTCGCGGTCGGTGGATCATTCCCAATCGCGTCATGCACGCGTGGAATCAGGCTGTTCGCCGGGCGAGTCGACGGCCGCTGCACACCTCGCAGCCTCATTTCGCCGCGCATGATTACGTCCTCCTCTTTCGCAAGAGATGACAACATAAAGGGGATGAATGACAATCGGGGGCGTGAAAAACGGGGACGCAGCTTTTTTTTGCTCTTCTAACGCGCAGTTCGTTCTTGACGCCACCGCGAGCCTTCGGTTACCCTGCCCCCCATGCCCAGACGCCCGCGCATGGCTCCCGGCGGCATCGCCTATCACGTGCTCAATCGCGCCGTCGCGCGAATGCCGATCTTCCGAAAGGCCGCAGACTACGCGGCCTTTGAACGCATCCTCGCCGAAGCGATGCAGCGCCATCCGACGCGGCTGCTCGCCTACTGCCTCATGCCAAATCACTGGCACCTGGTGCTGTGGCCGCGGAAAGACGGCGAGCTGACGGCCTTCGTCCGCTGGTTGACGCACACGCATGTCATGCGGTGGCACGCGCACCATCACACCTCGGGCTCGGGGCATTTGTATCAGGGGCGGTTCAAGTCGTTTCCCATCGAGCGCGATTCGCATCTCCTCACCGTCTGCCGCTACGTCGAGCGCAACGCGCTGCGGGCCGGCCTGGTGCGAAGGGCGGAAAATTGGCGGTACAATAGCTTGTGGCGGCGCGAGAACGGCGACGCCGAGGCGCGGTCGATTCTGTCGGACTGGCCGGTGCGCCGACCGCGAAACTGGGTGGCGATTGTCAATCAGCCGCAAAGCCGGGAGGAGTTGGAGGCCTTGCGCAAGTGCGTGGCGCGGGGCGCGCCGTTTGGTTCAAGCGGGTGGCAACAGCGGATCGCAACCCGGCTAAGCTTGTCGCACACGCTTCGCCGCCGCGGCCGACCGAAGAAGTCGCGGAAGGAACCCTCGCAATGAGCTGCGTCCCTTTTTCCGATCCAACCCTTTGACCCTCGTGATGTATTGCCAGAGAATCGTATCAACCTTCCACGCTTTCCATGAATGAGCACTGTCGAACAACTGTCGCACAGGCACCATGGAATTGTGATCTAAAGGTGGCATGATGGTCGGGAAATATCGATTTCCTCAATTCGGCGCCGCGTTGATACTGCTTGTTCATGCAGCGAGTTGTATGAAGAATCAGGAAAATAGAACAAGCTTGAGCGAGCGACGTGACGAAACTTTGGGATCTCAATCGATCCTGGATTTAATTGCGCCACTTCGCCTAGGAATGACTGGTTTGGATATTCAAGCGCTATTCGACGAACCAGCAACTAGCAAGTTAAGGATTGAAGAGCTGGTTGAAATGGCAGACGGCGTTCGTGTTTCGCAAGGGACGATGACAGGCCCGTCATCATTGGATGAATTGCGAATCGTTAGACTTCCTAATGGAATCGTAATCGGAATAGGAATGCGCGATGACCGCATTGCATTCTTCAAATCATCCGACGCTCGCCTGAGACTGCCGAATGGACTCGGACCGGGGAGCACGTTTCGTGACGTTCGTACTCAAATGCCTGATCCAGTTATCAACGAGGTTCTTGCTACTTGTATCAGAGTCAAAGTCGCTCCGACCGCTTGGCTGGTAACACCGCAATGGGAGTTGCATAATCTATCCGACGATACAATGTTTGCATTTTTGGAGATTTGGCCGGAAGAATAGCACGAACAGCACGGCCCCGCTAAGTAAAGACGCAGAATCTTTCATGCAGCATTTTTCTGGACATCGTCATGCTCGCGGGTCCGCCAGAGCGGGTCCAGAATGTCGGAGAGTTCAGTTCAGTAGGGTGGGTCAGTCGTATCGACCCACCATTCGTTGAGCAATCAATTATCATATCCGCGACATGGATGCGGTGTGCTGCAGAAAGAATCGGTGGGTCGATGAGACTGACCCACCCTACCCGGCTTGACAACGGCATAGTGTAACGTCGAATGCAGAAGCGTAGAGGTGGAAATGAAGAGTGATGGTGATGAAGATGCCATAATTCGTGCCATCGAGCATGCTCTGGATCAGAACAATCCCAATAGGGCAATGCGCCTTCTGAATGTCGTCCAAGGAGCTGAGTCGCGAGATGTTACTCTTTGGATTAGGGTGGCTTACTCTGCATTGAATTCAGAGCAATTCCAACAAGCACTTGAAGCTGCACACAAGGCTGTATCAATTGATCCGATGTCGGCCAACGCTCACACTGTCTTAGGACATTGCTTCGAAGAGCTGGGGTTAATGGAACAAGCAGAGAATGCCTTTACGCGAGGTATCGAACTTTCACCAAGTGATCCGCGATATGTCTTCCTTGGAGTATCAAAGAGGCGATTGGGAAAGGATGATGAGGCTGAAATTGCATTCCGCAGCGCACTGCGGCGTAATGACAAGAATGAAGAAGCAGCGTTTAATCTAGCCGTCTGCCTACGTGAGAAGTCACCCGATGAGGCAATGAGTCTATTGAAACAAGCTATTCACATTGCCCCAGATTACGCAGACGCCTATCGCGAGATGAGTTTCATTCTGGGGAGAAGCGGGCAATACGCTGAAGCAATACTCTGCGCACGAAATGCAATTCGACTTAACCCCGAAGACGCATGGTCTTGGGTCTATATTGCAGCCGCATTAGCCGAAATCCAAGAGCACGACGAGGCCGAACGTGCATACTTGAAAGCCATTGAATTAGACCCAACTGAACCTGCTTTTTGCTTTCTTCTAGGAAACTACTATAGGCACCTCTGTATTATTGATAAGGCTGTTCGAGCATATCAAAGTGCGATTGATTTAGACCCGGAGAACTTGAAATATAAGAGTTCAATTGCGATCGTTACGCAGGAGCAGCACCGTGGAGATAAAGCGTTGGATGGCGATGCCAGTTGACCGGAGCAATATCACGCGCGCGGGTTCGGCAGAGCGAGCGTACAGGTCCTCCAGTGCGGGTCCAGAATGCCGAAGAGCTCCCGTTTCAGCTTCGGAGGAAGATTTTGACTGATGAGTTTGCGGGTGAGGCGTTGCAATCGCGGGCTAAGCCAATGCGATGTGCCGTCTGCGCGCAGGAGTACTCTACCCGAAATGGCTCGGGTTGAAATGAGCGACTTCACTCGGATCAATTCGATGACCGCGCGAAGT
>JAANMU010002460.1_pt1 | contig 13828 bp, 12 predicted proteins | sample 7279701 | NCBI WGS metagenome assembly JAANMU01 (sample SAMN14094539, study PRJNA606508) | bioreactor metagenome | isolation source: A lab-scale SPAN reactor treating ammonium-rich wastewater day 57 | place: Ireland: Galway | collected 2017-03-13 | reverse complement strand
CTATGACGGCCGTCATAGATTGTTTGAAAATGCCTGAACTGAAATGGACATGTTATTAATGGGTATGTTATTGTTTTTAGGTACATTAAAACTACTTAAAACTACCTGTGTGTATTTATTAAAGGTGCCAAAAGTTGTTTGCACATTACCCTTGGGGCTTGACTCGAGGAACCTTTATATTTTTTTAAAACAGACCCTCTTTTTTGCGACCTAAATGTTTAAAGCCAAGATCGGTTAATGAGCGACCGCGAGGGGTGCGTTCCAAAAAGCCAATTTGAATTAAATACGGTTCGTTGTATTCCTCGATCGTTGCCATCTCTTCGGAAATGGAAGCTGAAAGGGTGTTAAGCCCGACCGGTCCGCCTTTAAAATTTTCCGCGATAACCTCAAGAATTTTTCGGTCAGATGATGCAAGACCCATTTCATCAATTCCCAAGAGCTCTAAAGCCTCTTTTGCTGTTTTCTCGTCCAGCCCTCGTTTTTTAATCTGGGCATAATCGCGACATCTCTTAAGAAAATAATTGGCGGTGCGAGGCGTAAAGCGGCTGCGCTTGGCAATTTCCAAAACCGCTTTGTCATCAATTTCAATTCCCAAAATTTTTGCTGACCGTCTGACGATTTCGGCTATTTCTTCTTGGTTGTAGTATTCCAAGCGGAAAATCCCGCCGGAAAAACGACTACGAAGCGGAGAGGAAATAAGCGCTACTCTGGTGGTAGCGGCAATTAAGGTGAAGGGTGGCAATTCTAACTGCACGGTACGGGCTGAAGGTCCTTTACCTAAGACAATATCTAAGGTGCCAGACTCCATAGCCGGATACAAAACCTCTTCAATGACTTTGTTCAGTCGATGGACTTCGTCAATAAATAGAATGTCGCCCGGTGAGAGATTGGTTAAAATTGAAGCCAAGTCTCCGACCCTTTCAATCGCTGGACCGGAAGTTATTTTTATCTGAGCACTGATTTCTTTGGCAATTAAATGCGCTAAAGTTGTTTTACCGAGTCCGGGCGGGCCATAAAAGAGAATATGTTCCGGTGGATGCTCTCTTTCTTTCGCTGCCGAGAGCAAAATATGCAAATTATCTTTTATATTTTTCTGGCCTATGTATTCATCCCACCTACTCGGTCGAAGTTTTTGGTCTAAATATTGAAAATCGTTTTTTTCTTCTACCTCTTTTTTTCCCATACTTGTCTTTTTATTCTGTCATTTTACTATTTTTTGAAAGTTTAAAACATTTGACATAAACCATGTTTTATGCTAGGATGGTTGCGCCTAAGAAATTTGGCAAATTGAAAACACAAACCTCTAAGCAACGGGCCTCCGGGCCTTTTGGTTTTTAGCGGGGACCTTTTGGTCTTGGCTGAAATTATCCCTAGCTATCAACCATGCTTTTTTGTTCCACTTAAAAGTGTTGCTTAGAGGTTTGTGTTTTTTATTACTTGATCATTTCACGTAATAAATCAGAAATCAATATCGCAATTCACACCTTTTTATTCTAGCAGTTCAACCACTCTTTCAAGTTCAGCTATAGACGTAACTCCTTGAAAAACCTTAATTATTCCGTCTTGCGCCATGGTTAAAAGCCCCTGATTTTCTGCCGCTTTTTTTATTTCTCGCTCGCTCGGATTATTTTGTATTACTCCCTCAACTTTTTCATCGGTTCTTATAGCTTCATAAACCCCAACTCTTCCGGCAAAACCGGTAAAGTTGCATTCTTTGCAACCCTGGGTTTCCCAAACATTTTCTGTTTGTAGATTTTCAAGGTAGCTTTTTTCTTTTATAGACTCCAAAATTTTTAAAACCGAACTTCTCTCTTGCCCTGACAATTTTTTAACTTTTCGGCACTTAGGACAAAGCCGTCTTACAAGGCGTTGAGCCATAGCTACATTGATTGCCGAAGTTATAACCTTCGGATTTATCTTCAGGTCTATGAGGCGAGGGAAGGTACCGGCGGCATTGTTGGTGTGGAGTGTTGAAAAAACCAAGTGTCCAGTAAGAGCGGCGTTGATGGCGACCGAAGCTGTTTCAGAATCTCGAATTTCGCCAACCATTATGACATCTGGGTCTTGTCGCAGAGCACTTCTTAAACCAGAGAGGAAAGTGTAACCCTCTTTGTTGTCGGTTTGTGTTTGGACAATTCCCGGTAGGTGGTATTCAATCGGATTTTCAATTGTAATTATTTTAATTCCCGGCTGGTGGATTTTTTTTAGGAAGGCGTAAAGGGTTGTTGTCTTTCCAGAGCCGGTTGGACCAGTGGTTAAAATCATACCGTTTGGCTTACTTATCTCGTAAAGTAAGACTTTCAACAGACGTGGATGCATGCCTAGATTTTCTAAAGACACGGATATCGCTTTTGGATTCAGGATTCTCAAAACTATTGTTTCGGCATAAGCTCCGGGTAAAATTGAGGTTCTTATTTCTATTTCTTCGTCTTTTAAAATAATACTAAATCGCCCATCCTGAGCTTGGCTTGTTATGTTTAGCTTCAGCCCCGAAAGAAGTTTTATTCTAGACAATAAAAGTTTGTATGTTGCGTTATCAAAATTCAAGATGTCGGTTAAGACTCCGTCTAATCGAAAGCGCAGGCGAACATAATTTTCTTCCGGCTCCAAGTGAATATCTGAAGCTTTTATAGACAAAGCGCCGGCCAATATCACTTCAAGAATTTTTGAGGTCCGGTTAATCTCTTTTGAAACCAGATTTTTTTCTACAAGCTGTTTTATTGAGTCAAGACTGTTGGCGTTTTTTATCAAACTTAAAAGACCTTCGTTGGAAATATCGAGAGCGCCACTTCTTGTTTTTACTGATGTATGAAGATCAGCGTATCTTTCCCATGCCTTGTTTAGACCCTCTTGAGAGACCATGTACAACTCTATCTGGTAACCTTTTCTTTTTAGAGATTCTATCATTTCTCGACTTTTTAGATTGTTGGGTGCTAAGATGCCGATTTTCAGGCGTTTATTTATGACATCAAAAACAGCGAGTCCGAACGCTCTAGCGTCTTTTTCACTTAAAATTTTCAGGGCTTCTATATTTATTGGACTTATTGTTAAATCAATATACGAAAGACCGTACTTTGAAGAAAGAGTTTGGGCCAATTCTTCTGCTTCGGACTTTCTTAATTCCTCGATTTTCAGGTTCTGTTTTTCTTCTTGAAATTTGGCCATAATCAAGTACATTTTAACCCCTTTAGCGTGTTTGAACAAATGGTCGTTTTGTCTGTTAAAATTGTTTTATGAAGTTTATTTCAAAAAGCTTAAAAGAGACTGACGATTTTGCAAAAAATTTGGTCAAGCTACTTTATTCAAAACAACAGAGTAAACAAGCCGTGATCATATGTCTTTCCGGTGAGCTTGGAGCCGGTAAAACCACCCTTGTAAAGTCTTTGGCAAAAGCGCTCGGAATCAAAGAGCATATCACTAGCCCCACCTTTGTAATTTTGAAACGTTATAAAATCAACACCCCGTCTTTCAAGAACCTTATACACATTGACGCTTACAGACTTAAGTCTGGAAGCGAGCTTTTGAGTCTTGGTTGGCAGGATATTGTTTCCGAACAAGACAACTTAGTTTTTATTGAGTGGCCGGAAAATGTGATTAGTGTGATTCCTAAAGGAGCTGTTATCATTAGATTAAGAGTTGTAAACGAGTCGGAGAGAGAAATCAAGTCAATCAAAAACCTAAACCTTGGGTTCTAATCAAACTCAAAAATTGAATTTGGGACTTTGATCTTTGAACTTAAAAATGACTAAAACTAAAGACAAAGATAAAAAACGGCTGGTCCTTTTGGACGCACAAGCTATTCTTCATCGAGCTTATCATGCTCTACCAGACTTTTCTTCCAATAAAGGTGAGCCGACCGGCGCTCTCTACGGTCTATCCCTTATGCTTCTTAAAATTATTTCTGAATTTAAGCCGGACTACATAGTTGCTTGTTTTGATGTCGGCAAGCCGACCTACCGCCACGAAGCTTATGAGGGATACAAGGCCAAAAGAGCCAAGACCAAGGAAGATTTAATCTGGCAAATTGAAAAATCAAAAGAAGTTTTTAAAAGTTTCAGTATCCCAACTTATGAGATGCCTGGATACGAAGCGGACGATCTTTTAGGAACAATAGTAGAAAAACTAAAGAAACAGAAAGACCTTGAAATCATAATCGCTTCTGGCGACATGGACACTTTGCAGTTGGTTTCTGGTGATAAAGTCAGAGTATATACCTTAAAAAAGGGAATAAAAGATACAGTAGTTTATGATGAAAACGGCGTGAGAGAGAGGTTTGGTTTTGGTCCAGAACTTCTACCCGACTATAAGGGTTTGAGGGGTGACCCATCTGACAATATTATTGGGGTGCCGGGTATTGGGGAAAAAACCGCTAGTATTTTAATAAAAGAATTCAGGACTATTGAGGATATGTACAAAGAATTGAAAAGAGCGCCGGAGAGATTTGAGAAGGTTGGAGTTTCAAAGAGAATTATAGAGATTTTGCTAAACAACGAAGAAGAAGCCATATTTTCTAAAACTTTGGCGCTTATAAACAGAGAGGTGCCGATAGATTTTAAATTACCAGAAAAAGAGTGGGTGAAAATTTTAGACAAATCAAAAATTTTGAAGATTTTTGAAGATTTAGAATTTAGGGCTTTGGCTGACAGAGTTAAAAATGATTTTTCAGAAAAAAAAGAAGACCCTCGTTTGGAACTTATTGACCATTCCAAAAATCAAAGGATTCCGGAAAAAGATTTAAAAGAAACACTCGTGGCTCTTTGGTTGTTGGATTCTAACATTACAAATCCAACAACCGAAGATGTCTTGAGATTTGCATCAACCGATTCTTTTGAGAAGGCAAAAGAAAAAGTTTTTGTCGAGTTAGAAAAAAGAAATTTAAAAAAATTATTTGAAGAAATTGAAACTCCTCTCATTTCAGTTGTTGAGAGGATGGAAGATCGGGGAATAAAAATTGACACCTCCTTTCTGAAAGAGCTTTCCAGTGAATATCACACAGAGCTTTCGAAATTAGAGAAGAAAATCTGGCAATTGTCCGGTTTGGAATTTAATATCAACTCTCCAAAGCAGTTGGGGGTTATTCTTTTTGAAAACCTAAAGCTTAAGCCGAAAAACCAGAAAAAGACTTCAACTGGCGCCAAATCAACACGCGAATCAGAATTAGAAAAAATGAAAGACTTGCATCCGGTAATACCCCTGATTTTGGAGTATCGAGAATTTCAGAAACTTCTCTCAACCTATATAGACAACATCCCAGAAATGCTGTCTGCCGACGGTCGACTGCATGCCAAATTTTCTCAAACCGGGACAACAACTGGGCGAATGTCATCAAACTCTCCGAATTTGCAGAACATCCCAATAAAGACTGAACTGGGTAAAAGGATACGAAAAGCTTTTGTCGCCGAGGAAGGTTTTGAGCTCGCGGCTTTTGACTACTCGCAAATTGAGCTTAGAGTTGCAGCTTTTCTTTCGGGCGAAAAAAAATTAATTAATGTTTTTCACGAAAATGGCGACATCCACAGCGCCGTAGCCTCAGAGGTTTTTGGAGTACCAATTGAAAAAGTTAATTATGAAATGAGGCGTAAAGCCAAGGTTATAAATTTTGGAATTATTTATGGTATGGGGGTAAACGCCTTGCGTCTTAGTTTGGGATCAAGTAGGGAGGAAGCTCAAAGATTTCTTGATGATTATTTTAAAAAGTTTGCAACCCTAGCCACTTATTTGGAAGATGTAAAAGAAAAAGCCAGAAAAAATGGCTTCACAGAGACTTTTTTTGGACGTCGTCGATACTTTCCGGCGCTTAGGTCCGGTATAGATTATATTCGTTCAGCGGCGGAAAGAATGGCAGTTAACGCACCTCTCCAAGGGACTGCAGCCGATATAATAAAGTTGGCGATGATTGGGGTTGATAGATATGTTCAGGAAAATGAATTGCAAGATAAAGTTCGTTTGGTTTTGCAGATTCACGATGAGTTGGTTTACGAAATTCATAACGATTTATTGGAAGAATTAGTACCAAAAATTAAAGAAATTATGGAAAGAGTTTTGGATCCGAAAGAAATAAACGGGGTGCCGCTTTTGGCAAGCGCAGAAGTCGGCAAAAATTGGTTAGAACTTAAACCTCTCAAAAGTAAAATATGATAATCGCGCTTTTTGGTAATGACTACGTAAAGAAAAACAGGCGTTTGGCTGATTTGATCCGAGAATTTCAAGAAAAGACGGGTAGTAATTCTGTTTTACGTTTTGATCAGGATAATTTTTCTCGGTCTGAAATTGAAAACTTGATTAAAGGACAGGGTCTTTTTGAAAAACAAATTATCGCAGTCTTTGACCAAATTTTTTCCGTATCTGAATTTAGAGATTTGTTTTTAGAGAGCGTCTTAGGTTTTTCAGAGTCTCCTAATGTGTTTGTTTTATTGGAGACGGAAGAAGAAAAAAAACTAACTGAAGTTTTGAAAGGGAAAGCAAAAATAGAGAAGATGGATTTACCGGAGATTAGACCTTTTAATCTCTATAGTCTTTCAGACGCTTTTGGTCGAAGAGATCGAAAAAAATTCTGGATTCTTTTTCTAAAAGCCCAAACAGCCGGCTTTACTCCGGAAGAAATTCTGGGAGTGCTTTTTTGGCAGGTAAAAAATATTTTGATTGTCTTGGATTCAAAAAATGAAGCCGAGAGCGGGTTAAAATCGTTTCCTTATAAAAAAGCCAAGGAATTTTCAAAGAATTTTTCAGCCGAAGATTTGAAAAAACTTTCTTCTGGTTTGAATTCGCTTTATCACGAAGCCCATTTAGGCAAAATAGATTTTCTCTCTAGTCTAGAAAAATTTATTTTGAAGATATAACTTGTCCGCCCAGTAGGACTCGAACCTACAACCAATTGATTAAAAGTCAACTGCTCTACCAATTGAGCTATGGGCGGATATATTTTTACTTCATACCTACCTACCAAAACAGCTATAAGCGGAAATAACTAACTTCATACCTACCAAAACAGCTATAATCGGAAATAACTAACTTCATACCTACCAAAACAGCTATAATCGGAAATAGCTAACTTCATACCTACCAAAACAGCTTTAGGCAGATTTACAAAACTAAAATATATCAAAAAATTCTAAAGCGGCAAGTCAAAAGCCAAGAAACCCGCTCCAGAAAAAAGAAGAGAAAGGCAGATGGCAAAAAGCAAAAGATAAAAAACCAGATTTCTTTTAAGCAAACTTTCTTCTTTATACTCAACATAAAGCTCGCTAAAGGTCAAAAATGCCAAAGCCAAAGCAGCGACTTGGGTGTAAAGACCGATAAAAAGCATTGCTCCACCAATAATTTCCATCAAAGCAAAAATCTTTACAAAAAATTCCGCCGGCTTTAATCTTAAAGAACTGACAGAAGATAACCACCGACCCTTTTCCGAGGTTAGTTTCAAGTAGCCAAGATTTATAAATAAGTAACCGACAACTAGGCGCAGAATAAATGGCGCCATAAGTCCGTAAGTTAAAAGTTCAGGGAAAGGATTAAGCATGCTCACATTTTATCTTAAAAATAGTCAATGGCCAACAGTAAAAAAGATACAGTTTTAATTTTGTGTGACATTCGGAGCGTTCATAACGTTGGTTCTATTTTTAGAACCGCTGATACTTGCGGTGTTTCAAAAATTTATTTAGTAGGCGTAACACCGACTCCAAAAGATCGTTTCGGTCGGACGAGAAAAGATTTGGCCAAAGTTGCTCTCGGCGCTGAAAAAAACATTCCTTGGGAGAAAGCCGAATCTTCTTTAGAAGTTTTAAAAAATCTTAAAAAAGAAGGTTTTCAAATTATCTCAATCGAACAGTCCAAGAATTCAGTTGATTACAAAACAGTTTCAGCTAAAGAAAAAGTTGCTTTTGTGTTAGGCGGGGAAGTAGATGGTCTGCCAGAATCAGTTTTAAAATTAAGCGATGTTGTGGCTGAAATTCCGATGAGGGGTAAAAAAGAGTCTCTCAACGTTTCGGTAGCTACCGGCATCGCACTGTTTCGAATTTTGGAAATTTAGTATTTTTTTTGGTGTTTGGGGCAGAAATGAGCGCTACGGCCGGTGACGACAATTCTGGAAATTGTTCCGGCACAGTTCTTTTTAAGGCACCTCTCTCCTTTTCTTTGGTAAACCTTATGGTGGTGTTGAAAAGACCCACGTTGACCATCCGGCCGGCGATAGTCCGATGTTGAGTCGCCACTGAATTCAATTCCTTTCTTTAAAATTATTTTTAGCTCTTGAAACAAAATTTTCTTTTTTTTCTCTGGGATTTTTGAAACTTGGCTTTCGGGATGAATGCCGGCAAGCCAAAGGACTTCGTCTGAATAAATATTTCCAACTCCCGCGATGAGTTCTTGATTCATTAGCGCGGTTTTGATTTTCCAGGCTGGTTTTTTCATAAGTTGAAACTTGAAACTCGAAAATCCGAAACTTTTTTCAAGTGGCTCCGGCCCAAGCGTATCAATGTCAGTTTTTTCATCCTTTTCAATCAAGCAAACTTTGGCAAATTTACGAACATCGGAGAGAACCAAGTGTTTTTTGCCAGAGAGGATAAAAACCAATCTAACGAATCTGTTGAAAGGATCCCAAAGTGGTGATTTTGCCGGTTCATTTGGCATCCATTTTTCTTTTTCCCAGCTGTTTGTAATTTTAGATTTTGAATTTTGAGCTTGTTTAGAATTTAGAGTTTCGGACTTAGAGTTTCCACTTACTTTTCGATAGCTACCGAAAAGTAAGTGGCCCGTCATTTTCATATGAACCAAAATTGTTTTGTTGTCTGAAAGATGAATCAAAACATTTTTACCCCGCCGGCTGACACTCTTCACTTTCTCACCAACAACTTTTTTCTTAAATTCCGAGAAATATTTTCTATTTTTTATATGATTTTTGCCCTCGTGAATCACCCCTCCATAACTTGTCCAGACATCTAAAATCTTCCGTCCGTGCAGAAGAGTGTTTAGCATTTTTGCGGTTGTGTGGACTTCTGGTAGTTCTGGCATGCCAAAAATTAATGAATGTTAATGAATATAATTTTTGAGCATCCCGCTCCAATTTCACCTTTTGATTTACATGCGACAGGCGTGAGCGAATAGCTCATCCTTTGCCGGGCGAAGCCTGTCGCAGATGGAATACTCAACATAATAACATTTAACCACTATCTGTTGTTTTGAAAAAGTGAAATTGGGGCGGGATGGCTTTTTAAAAAATAGGGCGGTGTAAAATCTATTATCATAATTTCACAGCCAAAAATTTTGAGAGGATGAATTAGTTTTTAGTTAGTATTAAGTAGTTCGTAGTCATTTTACATTATCTATTCAGGGAGTAAAATTAAATCATGAGTCATATAAATATTGCTTCAAGCAAACATTGCTCAACCTGCGGCGGGGAAGTTGACGGCTTCAAATGCCCGGAATGCAAAATAACTTCGGCTGTTTTTGATCCAAGTCATTGGAGAGCGTGCATTAATGCGGGTAAAATGAAATTAAAGTGCAAGAAGTGCGGGATGGTGGAGATAAATTGCACCTGCTAGAACTAGGGTATAGCCAATAGGGTATAGGGATGCTTCGGGAACCTGCAACCATTGACAGGAAGGCATTTTTGTGTATAATCTAAAGCAGAAATTTGTACCTTAAAAGAGCTATTTGCAAAAAGGCGGTCATAGCCAAAAGACCTTTAAAATAGAGGTTTTCTGGCTATGACTACCAACGTGGGAGTCCTCTGGTAAACATAACCGGCGTGAATCACGCCAAATCCGCAAATGCGGAGAAAGGATGACGCCATGGCGAAAACCATGACCCCATCTGACACTACGATCACCACTGGACAGATCGGAAAGTTTCAGGAACTTCTTGGCGCTCGGTTGCGGAAGAGCGGACTACCAAGCAATCTCGTGCAGCAGGTTCTCGCTGATCAGGGCGACGCTGTCGCCGACGAGGTGGTGGCGACCGTTCGTGCTCGTGTCGAGGCGATCAGTAACATGATCGTCCGGCGCACCAGAGTGGACCGCACCTGCAACCCTCAACAGCTTCTGGACGCTACCGGTCGTACGCAACACACCAATCACGAAGTCGTCGATTCGATGCCCCGCGGCGAAGGTGAGGAAGTGGACGTTCACTTCTTTGATCTATCCTACAGTCCCACCCCGTCGCAGCTCGAAGCGGAGTACAACTTTCGGGGCCTTCGGTCTGATCCGATCGCCCAGATCCAGGTCAACATCGACGATCCCACCTTTGCAGATGAGCGCCCCAATGGTTGCCAGTGGAATCTGGACCAGAACGGTATCGCTTCCTTCGTCGCGTTTCAACGCTGGGGTAGCAAGCGCGACGTGAGCGTCGACCGCCACAGCGGCGGCGGGTGGATTCGGGACTACCGCTTCGGCGGTGTGCGCAAGTAGCTCTCTGGACTTTGTCCCTCGGATCCTTTGACACTTTGTCCTTGGTCCTCCGCCCTCCGCCAAGCACCCCGGTGCTTGGCGGTTTTCTATAATAGCTCACGACAAGGTTAAACCTCCCAGAGAAATAATTTGACAAAAAAAATGAAAATGCTATTATAATAAAGTACGGACGTGGTTGTCTGATAAGGAGACGAATCAGATTGGGCGGCGCACAAAGACAAAGCGCGAATCCCGAGTCAAACTTTTGACCCAAATGTTGTTGGACAGGTCATCCTAGGCCGCCTGTTCAGTGACAGTAGGCACAGCCCAAGACTCGCGGCAACCCACATGTCCGCAGGTCGCTACGCTCTCCTCGATCGTAGCGACCTTTTTATACTTGTGGCCCACAGCAAGGTTAAACCTCCCAGAGAGAAGTGATTCCAAGCTATTGGGATATTACGCGTCGGGGGCACTTCATTCCCCTAAACCCTATACCCTAGACCCTATACCCTAACTTTCCCAATTCCTCCCTCACCACCTCCGCATCGTCCCAAGGAATTTTTGAGCCGTGGGGGCCCATGATGAAAGGATCGGTGCCTTTGCCGGTGATAAGAACAACCACTTTTTCACTTTTTTTGTCCGTCTTGATTAGCGAGGATTTTTCTTTCGCGTTTATTAGAGAAGTGCGAATCGCTTCTCGCCGGTCCAAGATAATTTTTAATTTTTCTTTTGATACGGAAACCGCCATTTCATCCAAAATTTTTTGCGGGTCTTCGTCGTAAGGATCTTCATTTGTCAGAATCACTTCCTGACAGTATTCGTTAGCAACTTTTGCCATACCCGGGCGTTTCCATTGATCACGTCCGCCACCGGTATTACCGAGCACGCAAATCTTTTTATTATTCGGAAAAGCTTCATAAAGTTTTGTTAGTGAATCAATCGTATGGGCATAGTCAACATAAACATCAAAACCGTTTGCTGGAATTTTTTCCACCCGCCCCCTTATTTTTTCTATTTTTTCAATCGCTCGTCTGGCTTTTTCCAAATCAACACCGAGCGCTTCGGCTAAAGACAGGGCACCGAGGATATTATAGATGTTGAACTTGCCGATTAATTTTGTTTCAATGCGCCGACCTTGCCAGACGAAAGAACTTTTTTGGTCTAGGAGTAAGAGGTCGGTCGCGTCGTTTAGCGAATACAAAATTTTCTCGGTATTATTTACGGCTTTAAATTTTTCGGCTTCTTTTTCGTCATTGTTTATGATTAAAATTTTCCTTTTCTTACTGCTTCTGGAAAGCGCCTCGGCAATTTTCAATTTAGCCCTGACATAATTTTCGTAAGAGCCATGCGATTCAATGTGTTCTGGAGAAAGATTGGTGAAAATTAAAGCGTCGAGGTCAATGAATTTGTGACGAAACTGCCTTGCGCCTTCGGAAGTCATTTCAATTATTGCAAAGTCGCAACCTTCTTTAACCGCCTGTCGCAAAAATTTTTGCAAGAAAAACCTGCCCGGCATGGTCATTTTAAACAAATTCCTTTTTTCTTTTCCGCCGATTTTGAATCTCAAAGTATTGGCCAGGGCGGTTTTTAGCCCAGCTTCTTCCAAAATAGCGTTCACAATCTCGGTTGTTGTTGATTTGCCTTTGGTGCCGGTCACCGCCACAACTTTTATTTTCCTTGAAGGAAAGCGGTAAATCACAGCGCCAAGAAAAGCGAGAAAGTAATGATACGGCGGACGACAGATATCGATGATTTTTTTTGGGATCAAGGATTTTATAAGATTCATTTAATTACTTAAAATTCTCAGCGCCTCTTTTATTTTTGCCGAAGTGCCTTGCGTTTCGGCTGAAACAGATTTCAAAGCACTTCGAGCTTCTTCTTGGGAATAACCAAGGGCTTTTAGGGCCTCCACAACCTCCACGTCTTCTTTGGTTGAGCTTGCTTGCGATCCTTTTGAGCCCAACTTGTCTTTTAATTCCACCACTATTTTTTCGGCGGTTTTTTTACCGATGCCGGAGACTTTGGTCAGATAAGTTATGTCGCCTTCCGAAATTCCTTTTTTTAAGGATTCTATTTCGGCGAGGTTTAAAATTCCCAAAGCCGACCGCGGTCCGATGCCCGAAATTGAAATCAGAAGTTCAAAAAAATTTAGTTCCGATTGCGAAAGAAATCCGAAAATTTCCAAGGAAGTTTCTTTGACCGAGAGGTGCGTCCAGATCTCGGCTGTTTCATCAATTTTGAATGTTAAAAGGCAATGTGCCGGCGTGAAAATTCTATAACCGACGCCGTTTGCGTCAATAATTACGCTTTTTTCGTCTTTGAAAATTACTGGACCTTTGAGTTTAGCAATCATTTTGTTGACTAAATGATAGCAAAGTTTGACTTTTTGGGCGAAGAATAATAGCATCTTTCCCTAGATTAAGAAATTGTTGGCTGGGTAGCTCAATTGGTAGAGCAACAGATTCCAAATCTGCAGGTTGCTGGTTCAAGTCCAGCCCCGGCCATTTCTCCCTAATTGGGAGAGTGCTCTCTGCTCCAACTTCGGTTGGAGCTGTTTTTTTTGACTTTTCTTCTTCTTGTGTTAAGATGGCTGGACAAAATTATGCCAATTACAAGTTCAGCCAAAAAAGCTTTACGAAGCTCTAAGAAGAAAAGGGTTTTTAATCTTCGCCGGAAAGATGCTATGTCTAGCGCTATTAAAAAGATCAAGAAACTGACGGCAGATCAAAAACTCGACGAAGCCAAAGGGATTCTTCCAGAAGTTTACAAAGCTATAGACAAGGCAGCTAAAAGGGGAGTTATAAGTAAAGAAAAGGCATCCAGAAAGAAATCTCAAATGGCCTCCCTTATCAAAAATTAGAAATTAAAAACAAAACGCCCCGCGACTCTCGTCGTGGGGCGTTTTGTTTTGTTTATATTCCAAAATTGTTTAGAGCGACATGCCAGACGATACTTGCTGAAACCGCTCCGACCACAAATCCGGTAAGAGACGAGGCAACTGTCCTTCCGATTTTCATTTTGTACTGACGGGGTTCTTGAGAAACAAAGTCTCTGACTATTTTGTCCATTTTTATTTTGTTTTTCTAATAATTAATAAATTATATATTTTTTAAAATCTTAGACAATAACAAGCCAAATGTTACGGTGTATTTATACAACCAAGCTCGAACATATTTTAGCAAAAATTGCTGACGTTAACGAACTCGCCGCCAGCCGCCGCAAAGCGGCGGCCTGCCTCGCAGAAAAACTTTCTTTACAATTCTGATTTTGCGTGCGCCACCAAGATTCTTCTAAAAAGGAAAAGAAAGTTTTTCTGCTCGGCTCCGCGCTACGCGCGGGTGGCGGGATTAAATGCGGACGATGCAAAGCAAAAACTATTTTGCGGGAGGAAAAGGATTTTGCTTTGCCTCGGCTCTTTTTGTTTTTGGGCGGAGTTTCGCCGCGCAGGA
>JAANMU010002456.1_pt1 | contig 13857 bp, 8 predicted proteins | sample 7279701 | NCBI WGS metagenome assembly JAANMU01 (sample SAMN14094539, study PRJNA606508) | bioreactor metagenome | isolation source: A lab-scale SPAN reactor treating ammonium-rich wastewater day 57 | place: Ireland: Galway | collected 2017-03-13 | reverse complement strand
GGCGCTTGCGGAAGCAGTAGCGGCAATAGGCCCCGCAAACCTCGTTGCACAGCAACAGAACCGTATCGGGGTACTTGTGCTGCACGCCCTTGGCGACGGTGACGGCGGCCTCGTTGCTGGCGTCGAGCTTGCCCCAGTCGTTGAGCTCCTCGGCGCGCGGGATGATCAACTGCTTGATGGGGTCGTTCGGATCATCCCAATTAATCAGGCCGAGGTAGTAATCGTTCGCCCGGAAGACGTACTTCTCCGCGACTTTCTTAAGCAATGCGCGCTGATCGGCCGGGATGTTGTTGATTTGGTCGATCTTGTTGACGAACTTCGTGCGCCGGGCCGGCGTGCCGTCGTGCGGCGTGGAGACCGTGAGTGAGACCATGGGCGGTTCCTCCGGTGGTTGCGGCGGTTTCGTGTGACAGACTAACGAACGCTTATGGATTCAGGCGTGAATGAGCGGCGGCCTCGCCGCTGGGAACCGCATGCTGCACGGCTCCGCGCCTGAAAAATCTCAAGGCGCCGCTCCGGAATAGGAGCAGGCAACGGAATCGTAGCGCACGACAATGAACGCGTCAATGGAATTTGAGATATTTTTTGTCGCGCGCAACGGAATCGGGCGCACCCAGTCGGCACGCGTCACGGATGGATTATCGTCAGGACAAGTCGCTGATCGGCTGTCGCGGTGTCATGGATTCGTCAGCAGATTCGTGAAGCCCTGCACGTCACCGCCGTCCAGTAGCGCATCGGTGTTGACGTCGCCACGACTCGTGCTGCAGAACGGATAGGCCGCCGCGTACGCAGCGGGGTCGAGTTGCGCGAGCACGAACGGATCGACATCGTCGAGGTTTACCAGCCCGTCGCAGTTCATATCCCCGATGATGACAGGGATCCGGGCAAAGAACACGCGCACGGAGATGTCGCCGTTGATGCCGATCGCCATGTCGTCCCAGCCGTCGCCGTTGATATCGCCGAACGCGATGGCATTGCCTGTGGAGGCGTCGTCGTAGGTGTACGCCGGCGCGTTGCTCAACACACCGTTCGTGTTCAGGTAAATGTGTGCACGGCCCGTGCTGAACTGAAATTCCGCCAGGTCCTGATCGCCGTCACGATCCACGTCGACGAACTTCATGTCCTGCGGCTGCGTCGAAAACGGCGGGGCGGCTGCCCAAGTCTGGTTCAGCACGCCCCCGGTATTCGTGTACAGCATCATCGGCGAGCGGCCGACGGCCAGGTCGAGGTCGTTGTCGCCGTCCACGTCGGCCCAGGCGGTGCCGCGATCCCCGCCGGTCAGGCCCGACTGCCAGACCGGGAAGGTCTGCAAAACACCGTTGACGTTTTTATAGACGGCGGTCTGAAAGTTCACCCACTTGCCAACGGCGAGGTCCTCCCAGCCGTCGCCATCGAGGTCGCCGAACGACGGGCCGCTGGAAATCGCCTCCTCGTCGGACTGCCAGAACGGAGTGGTCTCCATTACGCCGTCGTTGTTGCGGTAGCCGAGCATGCGACGGTAAGGATTGGGTGACACGCCCTGATTGGACGTGAAGGCATCGAGGTCGCCATCGTGATCGAAGTCGAACAGCGCGACGCCCGTCGTCCAGGTCGAAGGCGAGGGGGTAGCGATCCACCCGGCGGTCGTGCTCGGTCCGCTCGACGTGCCGAAATAAATCCGCGACGGCGAGAATCCGCCGCCACCGTCCGCGGAAAACACGTCGGGGTATCCGTCCTTGTTGATGTCGCCGACTGCAAGATCGCCGGTGTGAACCTGGCTCCCGGAGATCCACGACGGCGTGGCTTCCAGCGTGCCGCCGATGTTGTAGTAGATCAGGTTGGTCCACTCGGGATAAGGCGGAAAACTCGAAGACGTGTAGCACCCGACCAGGAGATCGTTCTTCCCGTCGTTGTTCACGTCGGCCACGAGGACGGCACTGACCTGCCGGCGCAAATTGTTGTTCCAATCCGACGTGGTCAGGTAGGGCACGCCATTGAAGCGAAACGATGCGTTTTCCGAGTCGTCTGCCGGCTCGGTCAGCTCGACGCGATAATGCCCGTCCTTCGAGACTTCGACGCGCGGGGCGGTCGAGCTAACCCGGTGAGAATCCTCCGCAAATGCGACGCTGGAAGCGAGCAAAGCGGCGACCGTTAGCGTTAACGCAACTGGCAATCTCGTGACCATGGCTTCGATCTCCTCTGCTGCCGAATTCGTTCAGGGTGTGGCCGGTACTGGCGGCGGCTCCGGCATTATAGCAGATTTGGGGGATCAAATGGGAAGGGATTCGGGCGAGGAGACTATCCGAACAAATGGGACATCGCGTCCACCAGATCGTGGATATGGCGGCCCACCATCCACATCGGGACGACCAGCAGGCTGATGCCAAGGAGAACAAGGCAGGCGCCCATGGTGGACGGAAGCTGTGAAACCTGCCGGATTCGACCGGCGAGGCCCTCGCCCAGCTCGTGAATCATGGCATCGTCGGGTGGGTCGGTGTCGACCGAGATCGAGACATTTCGCAGCAGGCCCAGCGTGTGGAGTTGCAACGTCAAACGGCCGTCGCGGCTTCGCCACGTGTTCCCGCGCCAACGCCCGGACAAATCCATGGCAGTCAGCGTTTGCTCAAGGAGATGCCGGCAGTGCGATTCGCTGATGTTGTAAAGGACAAAACCGGCATTGCGTCCGGGAAGTAGCTTCCAGAAGACAATCGCCGCGATCACGAATCCAAACAGAAGCAGCCAAATGGTGTTTCCGCGAGCGAGATTGGGGACGGGCCACAGGAGTACCGGAACCAGCACCGATGTGAGCGCGACAAAGTCCGCGCGAGCCGTGATCAAGTGCGGCCGGGCGTGTGAGTTCACCAGTCCCAGCGCGAGGAGATACACCGCGATCGGGGCGATGTTGCCCACGAGCATCAGGACATCCGTGGGTTGGTAGCTCGCGAAGTTCATAGGCATTCGCGCGATGCGAGGATGATCGAAGGCGCTTCGTGCGCCCCTACACATTCTATTATATCGGCCCCCTCGATTTCATGCCTGTTAATTAATCATTCAGTGCGAGCTGCGCCGGTGGCCGGGTCCGGCTCACGAATTTCCGATCAGCTGCGGGTATCGGGTGCGGGGCGGTCGACGTGGTCGCCCATCGGCGCGACTTTTCGATAGCCAAGATACTTGATGACTTCCAGGACTTCTGTCCACGTGGGGAAAGGGCGGCGGTTGGCCCGCTTGTATTCATCCATGGCGAGGACGAACTCAAGCTGCTCGTTGGACATCTCGCCTTCTTCGGCGCTGCGGCGGGAGTCGGACCGCCTCCGGCCTGGACCTCGGCGGCGCTCCAACCCGCTGCGGCGCTCGATCGTTGATCGTCGTTCAACTGCCTCACGCCGTTCCGGGGCACCTTGTGCAGGCCCCCCCGATGGCGTTGCGTGCTGGGTCATGTCGGCCACCGTCACCGGATTTCCGTCAGGAAGAGGATTCATCGGCATCGCTCCGAATCGTCGGGTGTCCGCCGGCGCAAACCGTCTTCGTGATGGCTCGTGGGCCGGGAACCGCCGCGGCCATTATCGACTAAACGTCGTCGTCGGTTCCGAAATCTTCTTCCTCGTCGTCGTCATCGTCAAAATCATCGTCGTCATCGTCATCGTCGAAGTCGTCCGCGTCGTCGTCTTCTTCGTCATCGCTATCCGTGTCCGAGAACTCATCGTCGTCGTCCGAGTTGTCGAGGTTCAGCGCCAGAAACTCGGACGCTTCGATGAACCGGTCGTTGGGCACCATGACGGCGATGCCGCAGGACTTTCCGGACGCTCCGTTTTCAACCTGGGCCAGAATGTCCTGGCCGCGAAGTAACTCACAGCAGTGTGCTGCCTCGCCCAGGCTACGCGCAAACATAACTTCCACGAAGGCGGCCGATTCCGACTCGCCCGCGGCACTCACACTGCCCATTGATTCGTCCACCATAACGAGCGTACTCCTCCAGCGATGATCGCGCGGGCTCCGAGCCGCGTGTCATGTTTCAAGTTGTGATGTCTTTATTGGTGACCGCACCTGACAACGTTTGATCATACGTCGCCAACACGCTATCGACTGGCCGACGGGTTTTCAAGCGGTACTTCCGAGTAGCTTGTCCGCCCGAGCACCGGCGTCAAGATAGTACTAACTGTCCCCAAGCGCAACCTGGGATGAGTATCCCAATACTTGTTACGCTCCCACTCTCCCAGACTCGCATTCTGCGATGCCGCCTACAGCGATGTCAAGCGTTTCAGGCGATCCGGACCAGCGATTCCGGAATCCTCTTGAGCTGGTTGAATCACCTGGATTGAAAGGGGGGGGCCGTCTGCGCGTCCAGTCTGCCCGCCGTCCGGCCGTCTGGGAACAAAAAAGGCCCGCCGGATCACTCCAGCGGGCCTCTTCTGATTGTGCGATTTTTTCCGCGCCCCGGTTGGGACCTTGCCTCCCGGAACAGCGGTAAACCGTTACTCCGGAAGTACCGTCACAGGCCGCTCCGACTGCCGCTTGACGGCCTCCTGGAAGAAGAAAAGGAAGTCGCTGAACCGCATGCCGCCGACGGTGTACTGGGCTTCGAGGGCCTTGTCGATTCGCTTCTTCACGTCGGCCAAGTGCGCTTCCGACGTCGCGTCGAGCTTGGCGGATTTCAACGCCTTGCCGAGCTTGTCCGAAAGTTTGCCTACGCACCGTCGCGCGATGGCGTTGGCATCAGCCGGGACCGTGCCGTCGGGGTCGGTCAGGATCAGATTCATAAGCATCTCGAGGTGATTGCGCTGGAGGTTGCGCCGGAAGCTGTTCACGAACGGCTTCCGATCGGTTCCCTCGCGGTCGCCATCGTTCAACTCTGACCAAATCTCGTCGGTGATCCGAGTCAGGTGCTCCGCAAGGGTGTACACCTCCTGGTCGTCATCAAACTTCACCTGGTTGTCGTGAATCCGGTTGACCGTAAACGGGTTCATCAAGGTCATGAGAATGCCGTACTGGTTCGCGGCGACTACGTCGTGGATGTTGAACTCCACCTGGAAGTCAAAATCGTCGCTGCCCCAGTGATTCTCTCGCCCCGGTCCCAGGAGGGAGAGCAGGTGTGGGTCAAAGGAGTAGGCGTTTTCCGCGAAGACGTTCTTGCACACGAACTCCAGCGCTTCGCGCTGCTTGGCGCCGTCGACCACTTCGATCGGCTTGCGGGCCTTCGGATCGCCCTTGCGGTCCCGGTTGATGACCTGCCCGCCGACGAACCTCGCGACGTAGCTCGTGACGTTGGCCTTCTCGCCAAGAATGCGCGAAAAGGCACGGCGAAGGCGGCTGTACGACTCGCCGTCCTTGACCGACCATTCCGTAATGTCCGACATCAGGTTGTTGGTCAGGTCCATCTGCCACTGGGCGTACTTGATCACGTCACGGCCCATGTCGTACCGGTTGCTATACGGGTCCGGCGAGATGAACGACATGGTGTCTTCGTCAGTGCCGTAATCCAGGCCGGCTTCGGCCACACGCCCCGCGATCTTCGCGAGCATTTCCTCTTCACCCTTGTACGGTGCGCCGACCGGGCGGTAACCATACTCGATCGCCCAGTAGTCGTACGGACCAATGGTGCGCGTGACGAAGCTGGGCTGCTTCTTACCGCGCACGGCGACAATGGCTGGGTTGTAGTCCATGACCGAGCCGACGTTGGCCTCGCCTGCGGCGGTGTGGGCCTCAATCTCTTCCATGGGCAGCCAGGCGCTGGCTTTGAAATTGTGGCGCAGGCCGAGGCAGTGCCCGACCTCGTGCATCACGATTTCCTTGATGATCTGCCCGATGAAGTCCTCATCGGTGCGGCCCAGACCCTTGGCTTCCATCGCGATGCCGGCGAACTCCAGCTGATACGCCATGCCGGCGGCACGTTCACAAACCGGGCGGCCGCGCTTGAACATGTGCGCCATCAGGTGGCTGCGGAACTCTTCATCGGGGTCGTTCTGCAGTTTCACGTTCGGAAGCAGTTTCTCAATGGGGCTGCGATAGAGCCATTGCGGATTGGAGCGGAAGAATTCCTGCACGACCGGCTCAAACGGCCGCCACGACGTATCGCCGCCGCTTAGTCGCTGGTACGACGCGACGTAGGCACGGGCCATGGAGTCGTCAAACACGATGTCAGCGTCGAAGATCTGTCCGGTCAGCGGGTGATCGCGAGAAGGGCCCATCGCGAAAGCGCGACCGGTCACGATCCAGCGGAAGAAGTTGTAGCGCACGTCTTCGGGGTCGAGGTCTTTAGTGGACGGGTCATAGTCTTCCTGCTGCTTGACCTCAATGGCATCGAGGAATCCGCAAGCCTGATAGGCCTTGTTCCATTCGAGGATGCCTTCTTTGACCCAGCGGCGATACTTGAGCGGCACGGTCTTCTCGATGTACCAAACGATGGGATTCTTCGGCGCGGACAGCTCGGCCGAAGGATCGCGCTTCTCAAGATGCCAGCGGTTGATGTAGCGATTGAACAACGTCTTCGAATCGTGCGGCTTGGTCCAGTCCTTGCGGACGGTCATAAAGTACCCGACGCGCGGATCAGCCACGCGCGGCTTGTAGGCAGCGGCCGAATCGGGAATCTTCGAGATGCTATAGTGCATCAGGTTTCGCCGACCGCCGTCGCGCTGCATCATGGCGAGATCGACTTCCAGTTCCACGTTTTGCGGCATGGGTTTGAACTTGACCCATTTGCTCAACGCGGGGTTGACGTTGCCGCCGCCCCAGCCGCCGATTCCGGAGAAATCGCCCTTCATCAGCGAGTCGAGATCGATAACGCAATCGCCGCCCTTCATCGTGATGATCGGGACGGTCTTGAGAATCTCGTCGCCGCCGTAGCTGCGTTTGATCACGTCGGTGACTTCGTTGCTGCCCTCGACGTAACGCGGGTCGACGCGCATTAAGACAAGCATCTTGTCCATGCGATCGAAGTACGCCAGAAAGTGATCGAGCTGGAAACCCGTGGCGACCGGTCCACCCGCCATGCTGCTTGCGATCAGGAATTGCGACTTCGGCCCGATCATGCTGCCGGGTATCACCGCGCGGAGCGAGTCGGTCTTCTTGTTGTGCCAGAGCGCGAAGAACGGCGGCTCGCTCGTGGGAACCTCGGCGAAGTCCTTCATGACTTCTTCAAACGGGGGGAAGTCAGGCTTATCGGCCTTGGGTTTGTCGGGCGCACCGGGCGGCGCGCCGGGTGGGGCCGCGAAAGCAGCGGTGCAGGCTGTTGCGGCGATCGCGGCAAACAATGCCGCTAACGTGGGTCGTTTCTTCGTCATGAAGTTCTCCTTTGCGGAATGACAATTAGCAGTCTGCGCGCGATGCAAGCCGACAGCGCCGGCGGGCAATTTCAATTGCCGCAGCGTCGATGACGGCCTGCAACAGCGTTGTTTCACCCCAGGGGGCGTTGCCAAATCAAAGAGTTTACCGTGAACCATGCCGGGTTCTCACGCGGGCCGCGCGGGTTTCTCCCCCGGCACGATAAAGTTTTCGACCGAACTGAAAGCATGGGTTGCGGACAAGTGGGGCAGGTAATTTTTGCAACCGCACGGTCATGCCCGGATCGGCGCGACGGGCCGATCAATATGACCCGTGCGTCTAACTAATGGATATGTAAACGGTTAAGGCAGTCCAACACTGTGAAATCCGTGGCCTGCGATGTCCTGTGGTTCTGGAATCTCAATACTGTCAAATGGGGTCGCTTCTCTGGCGACTTGTTTGACACCGCTCGCTGAATCGTGCTAGGTTCCCCCGCCGCAATGACGGGAAGCCGTCGTTTGGGCAACGCAGAGTCGAACTTGGGAATCGTCCGGCAGCATGCCTGGAGTCGAAGTCGGCGTGTGGACGGGAGTGGGATCGTTCAGTCCGGGTGGCCGGGCGTCGATATAGCCGCGTGGGGGCGGCAGGCCGGTTCAAGCGACGCCGTGGGGAATTCCCCGCTGCGCTGGCCTTTGGACTCTTGTGAAAAGAGCATCGTTCAAGCATGGCAAAGAAGACCGCCAAGAAGAAGTCACCTGCCCGGTCGGACGAAGAGACCGAGGGACAGGGTCCATCTGCAGGCGGCAAATCGCTTGTGATTGTCGAGTCGCCGGCCAAGGCGCGCACAATCAACAAGTACCTCGGCAACAAATACATTGTTCGAGCCAGCAAGGGGCATGTGCGCGATCTGCCGGCGCACCGCTACGGGATCGACCCCGGCCGGAACTTCGAACCGACCTACGAGATCCTCCCCAGCCACGAAAAGACCGTGGACGAATTGCGGAAGCTGTCGCGCGACGCGGACGAGGTCTTTCTCGCGACCGACCTTGACCGCGAGGGCGAAGCGATTGCGTGGCATCTCGCCAACGCGCTGGATCTTCCGGAAGACAAGCGCCGCCGCGTCATCTTCAATGAGATTACCAAGAGCGCGATTCAGGAGGCCTTCAAGAAGCCGCACGAGATCGACATGGCGAAGGTCGATGCCCAGCAGGCGCGGCGCATCCTTGACCGCGTCGTGGGCTATGAACTCTCGCCGCTCCTGTGGAAGAAAATCGCCAAGGGTCTGTCGGCCGGCCGCGTGCAGTCTGTTGCGGTGCGCCTGATTGTGAATCGTGAGGACGAGATTCGGGCGTACGAGCCGCAGGAGTACTGGGCGCTGGATGGAGCCTTTTGCGGTGATCCGGCGAAAGTTAAGGCGTTGCTGCCTGAATGGAGGAAATTCCTTGAGACAGGTGGCGAAGCCGGCGGCCTGCCCACACAAAAAGACATGATGGCGTGGCTGGGCGAGCACGGCGGCTTTGAGGCCAGTCTCGCCGAGTTGAACGGCAAACCGTGGAAGCCGGAAGGGAAACTGACCAAGAAGCCCCGGGCCGGTGCAAAGGATACTCCGCCGGTGACCGGTGCAACGGCCGCCGAATTGGCCGCCCGGTATGACTTTGAATTCACCAGCGCGCAGGGGCAGGCGCAGCCGCTGGTCGAAGCCCTGGGCTACCACGTCCGCGAGGTCAAGACGACCGAGTACGAAGAATACAACCATCTTGGACTGAAGCGGATCGAGCTGATCGGCGGGTTGGACGCCGGCAAGGCACCCAAGTTCATCGTAAAGAACGTTGAGACGAAGCGGTCGCGCACGCGGCCCACGGCTCCGTTCACGACCGCATCGCTCCAGCAGGCGGCGGCGAATCAGTTGCGGTTTCCCACGTCCAAGACGATGAAAGTCGCGCAGGCGCTTTACGAAGGCGTGGACATCAAGACGGGCGAGGGCAACGTCGGTCTGATCACCTACATGCGAACCGACTCGACGAATCTGTCGGGCGAGTCGATCCGTGCGGCGCGAGATTACATCTCCAAGTCCTTCGGCGGCGACTACCTGCCCGACAAGCCCCACGTGTATGAAACGAGCGCGAAGCGCGCGCAGGAAGCCCACGAGGCCATCCGCCCGACCGACGTCACGCGATCGCCGCATGCGTTGCGCGGCCATCTGTCCGACGAGCAGCACAAGTTGTATACGCTGATCTGGAATCGGTTTGTCGCCTGTCAGATGACGGCGGCCGAGTGGGATTCCACGACCGTTTCGATCTCGGCGAAGACGGCGGCCGGCGAGGCGCTGTTCAAGGCCAGCGGGCGCGTGCTCGTGTTCGACGGGCATTACAAGGTGACCGGCGTTCCCAAGAGCAGCGAGGATCAGTTGCTGCCGCCGCTGGAGGTCGGGCAGGAAGTCGGGCCGCTCTCGCTGCATCCGGCGCAGAAGTTCACCGCGCCGCCGCCGCGATACACCGAAGCGTCACTGGTCAAGACGCTCGAAGCCGAAGGTATCGGACGCCCCAGCACCTACGCCGCCATTATCAAAACGATTCAGGATCGCGGCTACGTCGAGCAAGAGGATCGGCGGTTCTATCCGACGGCACGCGGCGAGCTGGTGACGCGGCGGCTAGTCGATCATTTTCCCAAGATCATGGACGTGCGTTTCACCAGCCACATCGAGGAAGACCTCGACAAGATCGAAGAGCGGGAGATGGAATGGCACGACGTGCTGCACGAGTTCTATGACCCGTTCAAGGAAGCACTGGCCAAGGCCCATGAGGACATGCAGGCGGTTCGCGCCGAGGCCAGCGAATACATGTGCGACTTGTGCGGCAAGCCGATGGTTTATCGCCTCGGACGCAACGGCCGGTTCCTTTCCTGCACGGGCTATCCCGACTGCACGAACGCGAAGAATGTCGATCGCGAAGGGAAAGTGATCGAGCCGATTCGCGGCGCCGCGCCGTGCGAGGTTTGCGGTAAGCCGATGATTCTGCGCAAGAGCCGAATGGGCCATTTCCTGGGTTGCACGGGCTATCCCGATTGCACGAACACGATGCCCAGCAACGAGCGCGGAGAAGCGTTGCGCCGCGTCAAGCCCGACGAGCTGAAGCAGCCCTGTCCGGAGTGCGGCGGTGAAATGACGATTCGCTTCGCTCGCGGGCGTGCGTTCTTCGGTTGCAGCAAGTATCCCGAGTGCAAGGCGACCGCGCCCGCGCCCGATGATGTCTTCATCGAGAAGCCCAAGCCGGAAGAAGCCGGTGTGCGCTGCGATAAGTGCGGTCGGCCGATCGTAATTCGCAAGAGCCGGCGGGGGCCGTTCCTGTCTTGCAGCGGATTCCCCCGGTGTCGCAACGCGATGCCGATGGAGAAGCTGGACCACTTGAGGGAGTTGGAAGCCAAAGGAGAGATTCCCGAAGCCCCCAAGGAAGCGCCAGGCGGAAAGAAGGGCAAGGCGGCCGGTCGAGCGGCACGCGCCAAATCCGGGGGAAAGGCGAAGCGCCTGACGAAGGAAGAAGTCGCTGCGCTGGGTCCGCCGCCGACCGGCTTCGCGTGGACGCTGACGGGCCGGCCGGTCGTGGAGAATTGGCCGGAAGGTTCGCTGACGTGCTATGAGTGCGGCGGGGAGATGTCGCTGCGGCAAGGGCGCTTCGGGCCGTTCTATTCGTGCGCGAAGTGCCGTGCGGCGGCGAATCTGCGCGGCGACGCGAAGAAGCGCGCCGAAGCCGAATCGCCCCAGCAGGAGCGCGCGAAGCCGATTGAGACAGATGTGAAATGCCCCGACTGCGGCAGGAAGATGCTGCTGCGCCTCGGCCGCACCGGCCGATTCCTCGGTTGCAGCGGCTACCCGAAGTGCAAGAAAACGATGGAAGCCCCGGCCGGGCTGCTGCGCGAAGTGGCGGAGCTGGCCGAGACGTAAGCGGGGTTGCCCACGCCGCGACATTTAATGCGGATTCGGTACCAGCAGTAATTTCGTGATGCTCGGGGGGATCGGCACGCGCGGCGGAATCCAGGCGACTGGATAGACATCTTTCTGATAATCCCAGTAGGGCGAGCGCTCGTAGAAGAATGCCAGCCGGGCGCGCGGGTTGGCGGCCTTGTCGGGATTCGCCTTGAGCCATGTTTCAAACTCGGTTCGCAGGGCAGGCTCCTCCGCAAGCATGCGATCGGCCATCGGGCCCATGACGTAATCCTCAAAGTATTCCTTCTGCTCGAAGATCGGCGTAAAGAAGCCCCAGCGCACCAGGGCATCGGGCGCGAGCGGGTCCAGCAGGTGCACGGCCACCGGTGCAGTGGGCGAGTCGAGGCGAACGAGAAAACCGCCCGCCGCATATGTGCGCGATTCGGTGAGCGGCTCCACGTCGAAGGTGGTCATGAATCGGCCTTCGAATGGACGTGCGTCGAATTTCACGTCGCGAAATCGCGCGCTATGGACTTCCATGGTGATGGCTTCGGGCAAGACCTGAACAAACACGCCATGCAGCGCGAGGCGATCGGCCACAGCTGACCATTCGCGCGGAATCAGGTAGGCCCGTGGTACCGGCGATGTGCGAACGATCTCATCCGGGCGCATCAGTTTCGAAGGGGTGTCAACGGGTTTGGCATGGTCCCAGCGAGGCAGCTCCGAGTTCGCAGCCTCGCAGTGCACCATCTGGTGCTCGAATCCTTTGAACAGAATCGGTTCGCCTTCGCGATGCGCCGGCTGGCTGGTCGCCAGGACGATTCGATTCTCCGGCGCGGTTTGCGAAGAGAGGCGCCGCGCCCAGTTGTCGGACGCGGTCACGGCATTGCGCAACGCCTGCGGCTCGGCGGCGATGAACTCCAGCGTGCGGACCAGCAGCGAATACGTAGCCTTCAGCCGCGCGCCGAACGGTTTGAGCATGTGCGTCTCGACGAGAACGGACGGGCGATTGGTGATCGCGCCGTAGCCGGTTGAGAAGCGGGGCGAAAACTCGCCGGCGACAATCCCGGCCGCCGGATTGACCCGATCGATCATCTCAAAATAAACCTGCGGCTTATGACCGTCGGCCGCGAGGATCGTCAGCAGGTGATCCTCCAGACGGCGCGACCATTCCGCGACGGGGCGCGCCGTCTCCGGACCGCTGGGGACGAAAAACGTCACGTCGTACTGAAAGTCCGCGCCGTCGGTGGTGTGCGTGTCGAAGAACAGATCGGGCTTCCACGCGTGAAACATGCGCAGCCAGGCCTGCATCTCGCGTGCGTCGGCCTTCATGAAGTCGCGGTTCAGGTTCAGGTACTGCGCCGTGCAACGCCAGCCCATGTTCTGCGGGCCGTTCTGATTGATGCGGTTGAACTCGCTGACGCGCTCGTGGCCGTCGACATTGAAGATGGGCAGCACGAGGAGCGTCACGTGATCGAGCAGCGATGCGCGTTCGCGCGTGATGGCGATGTCGCGCATCAGGGCGAGGCAGGCGTCCTTCCCCTCGATTTCGCCGGAGTGAATGCCGTTGGAGATCAGCACCACGGGCTTCCCGACCCGCGCGGCCGCGGCAGGTGTGAACGCCTGATCGCGCGAGAGCACGACCAACGGCATGTCGCGCCCCTGCGGCGTCGTACCGATCGACAGAACGCGCACCCAGGATGAGTGCTGCGCGAGCCGGCGGCAGTATTCAACTGTTTCATCATACGACGCGGTACGCGTGAATTCGGACTGCTCGGCGCGCGTACGCCATGCCGCGGGATCGGCGGGTTGCGCGCAACCGAGAGCCAGCGCGCCGGCGAAAAGGGCTACGAGCAGTGCCAAGCGGGGAATTCGGGATGACATGGGGCGAGAGTGTAGGGCGTCGTCGAACGAGGCACAAACGGGACCGCCCGAATCGGCCATGCGAAGGGAGCCATGAAGGCCGCGTGATTGAAGGAGCGGTCAAACACAGCTAAACTTGCGGGGCTATGGGTGAAACGCATCCCGAGAAACCAAGTGCCGCGGGGCTGCGGATCGCGCTTGTGGCGAGCCGGTTCAACGAGTTCATCGTGCAGCAGTTGGTGGACGGAGCGCGGGCTGCGTTGATGGAGCACGGCGCGTCGGCGGGGCAGATTCAGCAAGTCTGGGTTCCCGGCGCGTGGGAATTGCCGTTTGCGCTGAAGGCGCTGGCCGGGAGCGGACGATTCGACGCGCTGGTGGCACTGGGTTGCGTGATCCGGGGCGAGACGTCGCACCATTTGTATATTTGCTCCGAGATGGCGCGGGGGATCGCGCAGGTCTCGCTGGACTCCGGCATTCCGATTGGCTTCGGTGTGCTCACGACGGAGAACGAGGAGCAGGCACTGGCTCGCGCGGGCGGCCCGAAGGGCAACAAGGGCGCCGATGCGGCCCTGGCGGCGGTGGAACTGGCGCTGCCGACCGATGCCGCACGACTGCCCCTTCCCTTCGATCTTCGCGTTCCACCGTCAGGATCGAGGGGCCTGCGACGCGCGGTCTCGTCGACCGATGCTTCCGCATCCCCCCGTCGGCGTTGACGAGCAGCTTCCTTCCGGGCGGCACGTCGCGGAAGTCGGCACCCGCCCGGGTCGCGCTACGCGATGGCCGCGTCGCGAGGCGGCGGCCGTCCTCGCTGCATCCTTCGCCTTCGCCCTGCTGGG
>JAANMU010002455.1_pt1 | contig 13857 bp, 9 predicted proteins | sample 7279701 | NCBI WGS metagenome assembly JAANMU01 (sample SAMN14094539, study PRJNA606508) | bioreactor metagenome | isolation source: A lab-scale SPAN reactor treating ammonium-rich wastewater day 57 | place: Ireland: Galway | collected 2017-03-13 | reverse complement strand
ATCTGAAATATCATGCCTGCGATGTGAATGTGTCATGCGAGTCCCTTTAATTTCTTAAAAGGATCTCATATTTCTTATCTCATGACTACACTATCTAGTTGCCCATCGGAATTACATAGTGTTCTATCGTGTGCTGGACGAAGCCTGCACCGTGGAGATTTTACGAGTGAAACACGCGGCGCAACAATCATCGTGACTTAATTTTTTTGTCATTTCTCAACAGGTTGTTCATCTACATGAGAGAAGATGCGGGTTTTCAAATCCTTTCAACTTTTCCTGAAGCCTGGGATGAACAGTCATAAAAAGCCCGATTAACGCCTTTGATCGATCCTGTATTCCAGCTGCTGACCGAGCCGACGATGCAGACAGGAGATTTGTGCTGGTCGAAGTGTTGATCGAGCATCTGCGGCGGCAGGCGATTACCAGCGCCAATCGAGCGCAGGCAATTCAGATCACTACGATCACTGATTTAAAAAGTCTTCTGAGCCATTATTCACAAATAATAACCATTATCATCATTATTATTATTTTGTATTATGTGGTTTTTTTTCAGATAAAATAAATCATGTATAAATTTTGGGGAGTCCTGGTAATACTGGTTTCCAGTATTACTACTATCTATGCTCAATCACCCTCGAATGAGGATAATGATACTGCCAGCGGTAAAACGTTTCTGCCCGGAATTACCGTCAGTACCAGTGCCGATGCTTCAGCTGAAGGATTATCACCTCCTTATGCCGGTGGTCAGGTGGCGCGTGGGGGAAGGGCTGGTATTCTCGGTACGAACGACAATATGGATACACCGTTCTCGATTACCAGCTATACCAATGAGCTGATTCAAGATCGGCAGGCACGCAGTGTGGGTGATGTATTGCAAAATGATCCCAGTGTTCGGGTAGCCCGTGGTTTTGGTAATTTCCAGGAATCCTATTTCATTCGCGGGTTTATTCTGGGTTCAGACGACGTTGCGTTCAATGGTCTTTTCAGTTTGCTGCCACGTCAATATATCGCTACCGAATTGTTTGAACGGGTCGAAGTGATGCGTGGTGCCTCTGCCTTTCTGACGGGTGCCAATCCCGGTGGGGGTGGAATCGGCGGGGCGATCAATCTGATGCCCAAACGCGCACCCAATGAACCACTGACACGTTTGACCACGCATGTCGGCAGTGGCTGGCATCATAATGTGGGGGTGGATGTTGCCCGCCGATTTGGACCAGATCAGAAAATAGGTATCCGTTTCAATGGCGCATATCGAGGTGGCGGTACGGCAGTTGATAAAGAAGGAGTACAAACGGGACTTGCTGCAGTTGGGCTGGACTGGCGTGGTGACAAGTTTCGTCTGTCAGCGGACATCGGCTGGCAGGATAACCGTTTGAAACGTACCCGTACCAACGTTACCCTTGGATCAGGCATTACTGGTTCACCCAGGTTGCCTGATCCAACTACCAATTTTGCACAGCCCTGGTCCTATTCGAATGAGAGTGATATTTTTGGAACACTACGCGGCGAATACGATATCAATTCTTATCTGACTGCATGGGCAGCTTATGGTCTGCGTCGTACTGACGAAAAAAACTCTCTGGCCAATTTCACACTGGCCGACAGGGATACAGGGGATGGCTATGCTACCCGCTTTGACAATACCCGCAAGGACAATGTCGATACCGGGGAAATCGGTATCAGAGGTAAATTCAGTACCGGGCCGATAGGTCATCGTGTAGTGATATCCGGTTCATACTTCGAGAATGAAAGAAAAAATGCTTATGCCTGGGATTTTTTCAACCGGCTGAATACCAATATGTTTTCCCCGGTATCGTGGGAAAAACCTGATTTCAGCAGCGGTGCTTTCCAGGGTAATAATCTGTCTTCCCCGGGTTTGACCGGACGTACCCGCTTACTGAGCTTTGCCGTAGGAGATACTGTATCTATCCTGGAAGACAGGATTCTCCTGACAGCCGGATTCCGGCATCAGAACCTGCGCATGGAAAACTATGCTTATGACACAGAAGCCAAGTCACCTGTATACGATCGTAATCGGATCAGCCCGAGCGTAAGTGCTGTTTATAAGATCAATAAGCAATTCTCGATCTATGGCAACTATATCGAGGCATTGACCCAGGGCGACACTGCCCCGGGTACAGCAATCAATAGCGGTCAAGTGCTCGCCCCCTATGTTTCCAAACAAAAAGAAATCGGGGCCAAGTACGATGGTGGCCGCATTGGCGCTACGATTGCGCTCTTCACAACAACGAAGCCACGTTCAATCATCGATGCAGACAATGTATTCACTTCATCCGGACGGGACCGACACAGAGGAATAGAGCTCGGTATCTATGGGGAAGTAATACGCGGTCTCCGCCTGCTGGGCGGTGCCACTTGGCTGGATGCCAAACAACGCTCTACCGGTGATGTAACTACTGACGGCCAGCGTGTGATCGGGGTACCGAGTTTCCAGGCCAGCATGGGAGCAGACTGGGATATTCCCGGTTTACAGGGCGTGACTTTTGACAGCCGCGTCGTTCATACCGGTTCAAGTTACGCCAATGATGTCAATACGGTGAAAGTGGCAGGATGGACACGGCTGGATCTGGGTTTGCGTTATCTCACTGAATTCAGGGGGCATCTGGTCACATTGCGAGGCCGCGTCGATAATGTCACCAATCGCAAACATTGGGCTTCTGTAGGCGGCTACCCTGGACAGGGTTATCTGGTAGCCGGTATGCCGCGTACTTTCGTAGTCAGTGCCAGCATCGATTATTGATACATCGCTTTCTAATGGCCGGTAAACTGCCGACTATTTTCACCAGGGTGTGAGACTTTTTCCTGCTTCGACTGGCAATAGAGATGAAAACTCTCTATAACCGGAAATTGAAGGAAAAAGTCCATGCTGTTTGCCCCTCTTGTTCACTCCATCCGCCTCCTATCAGGCTGGGTGAGGTATGCCGTATTGTCGCTACTGCTACTGATTGTCGCCGCCACAACATTTCCCGCCCAGGCGGCTGAAAACACACTGGATACACCCGATGCCGCTGCCCGAAAGCACTATGACATTCCGGCAGGCCCGCTGGGACGGACACTTTCACATTTTGCAACAATTGCCGGTATCGCACTCTCGTTTGATCCGGCACTCACAGAGGGGCTTACCAGCCCCGCGCTGACAGGAAATTTTTCAGTAAGTGAAGGATTCAACCGGTTACTGGCAAACAGTGGTCTGGAACTGATACGTAATGCTGACAGCAGCTATACACTGCGCCGGGCACCCATCAAAGCAGCTCAGGCAGGTGTAACGGCATTACCGGTCGTGACTGTCTCGACCAGTACAGAAAATGCTGATGATACTGGCTATGTCGCAAAGCGCAGCAGTTCGGGAACGAAAACAGATACACCGTTAATCGAGGTGCCGCAATCGATTTCTGTGGTTACGCGCCGTGAGCTCGATATGCGCAGCGTACAGGATATGAGCGAAGCTTTACGTTACACCCCCGGTGTGGTGGTCGATCAATGGGGATTTGAAGGACGAGGCTATGAATATCTGCTTTTGCGCGGGTTTCAGGGGCTCACGACTTCTCTTTTTCGCGATGGTTTGAGCATGGCTGCTCAGGGGCTGTATTTCGGTTCTTTCATTACCGATACTTACGGCCTGGAACGTGTCGATGTGCTGCGCGGACCTACTTCAGTCACCTTCGGGCGAGGAGATGCCGGAGGTATCGTCAACCGGATTACTAAACGACCGAGTGCCGATCCCATTCGGGAGATCGAATTGCAATATGGTAATTTTGATCGTAAGCGGATTGCCGCCGATTTAGGCTTCGCAAATAATGATCGTAGCTTGATGTTTCGCCTGGTAACGCTTGGACTCGATTCAGACACACAGGTCAGATATCCCAATACAGGAGGAGATCGCGCGGGGCTCAGGCGTTTTTATGTTGCTCCTTCGATGACCTGGCGCCCAACGGCTGATACGACTGTCACGCTCATGGGAGAGGTTCTCAATAACCGAGCGGAAGCCTCCCCCTTCTTTCTTACGACACCCGATGGCAGACATACCGATGTTGTACAGACAGATTCAAAGTTCGTTAAATACGCGACGAATCAATCCTCATTCAGCTATCAGATCGAACATAACTTTAACGAGACATTCACTGCACGGCAGAATTTTCGTTATATGCAGCAAGATGGCAATTTCAACGATATGTTTCGTGCCGGTTTTGATGCCGATATTCCCACGCTGATGCATAGAAGCGCCATGACAACGAAAGAGCGCCTGACTCAAACAGTGCTCGATACTCATCTTCAAGCAAGGCTCGATACAGGCCCGTTGAATCATACGGCGTTACTGGGTGTTGACTGGAACAGGACGAATGCTTCCTTGAGATTCTTTTCAGGAGAGGCTCCCGGTATCGATGTGTTTAATCCGATCTATGGCATATCGGTTCCTGTACCAGATAGTCTGGATATCGATGCAAAGCAAGAGATCGATCAGCTCGGCATCTATCTTCAGGATCAAATCAGGTACGGAGAGAACTGGATTCTGACATTGAGCGGCCGCTATGACAGAGTTGATACTAAAGATGCTGATTTTTTAAGCACTACCAATACTCGCAACAGGGACAATGCCTATACCGGGCGGGCAGGGCTGACTTACCTTTTTTCCAGCGGGATTGCACCTTATGTGAGCTATTCACAATCATTTCTCCCGTTACCAGGACTCGATTCCAGCAATCGCCCTTTCGAGCCGACTCGTGGCATGCAATATGAAGTCGGTGTCAAATATCAACCTGCAGGAGGAAGAAGCCTGTATACGGTGGCATTCTTTGATCTGACCAAAACCAACGTGCCCACGCCTGATCCCGATGATCCTTTTTTTCGTAACAGGCAGACAGGTGAAATCGGGTCGCGTGGAGTCGAAGTGGAAGCAAGAGCAGAATTGTTACGCGGGCTGAATTTTATTGGATCGTTTACCTATCATGACGTAACCGTAACCCAAAGTACGGATATCGACAAAGATAAAATGCCAATTCAGGTGCCTCATCTCATGACTTCTGCCTGGCTGGATTATTCCCTGGGAAATCTGGGAGTAAATTGGCTGCGAGGTTTTGGAATCGGCGGAGGCGTACGCTATGTGGGAAGAATTTTCAATGACCTGGAGAATACCAGTACGACACCTTCTTATACTTTGTTTGATGCCATGCTTCGCTACGATAACGGGCCCTGGATGTTTACCATCAATGCGAGCAACCTCTTCAATAATAAATACCTGTCCTACAATGATCCCGGCTGGCGAGCCTACCCCGGTCTGGAGCGAACAGTCCTGGGTACCTTGAAATTCAGGTTTTAACCTATGGAAACAAGCCACCGGCATGGCCGGTGGTATTACAGGCAGAACCTGATGCCGGAAATCTGATCAATCAGCATCTTCTTTTCACTTGCCAAACTTTACAGCATGCTCTGAATTTTTTGGTGAGAGGTGATCCCATTTTGTTTTTCGAGGGGCAATGTAGATAGGAGGGCTATTTACATTCCAATATCGAGAAAACAATATGATCATCAAACATTATTTTTTATTACCATCATTTCAACGTTTGTGGAACGGCAGGGCGATCGCGCGCCTGTTCCTGATCGTGATGCTGGCTGTATCGTACCTGACCATGATATCGCCAGTCAGTGCGCAGCAATCCGGGGTTGTCAGGCATTACCACATTCCAGCCGGTTCACTGACTACTGTACTCAATGATTTCGGTCGGGAAGCAGGCATTTTGCTGTCATTCTCAACGGAGCTGACCAACAGTCTGCAAAGCGCAGGATTGAATGGTAACTATACGGCTCACGACGGATTATCTGCTTTACTGGCTGGTAGCGGGCTGGAAGCAGTAAGAACGGCTGACGGCAGCTATACCCTGAGAGGATCGTCTGCCACTGTTTCTCAACCTTCAGAGGGGGCGTTGACATTGCCGGCAATGACTGTCATGACATCCGGGATAGTTGATCCGACGACCGAGGATACTGGTTCTTATACGACCGGTTCGACCAATACTTCCACCCGGTTGCCATTGACTCTGCGCGAAACTCCCCAGTCTGTCAGTGTCATGACACGCCAGCGTATGGAAGATCAGGGATTGACACAACTTTCTGATGTCGTGAATCAGACCACCGGGATGGTATTCCAGTCAGGCGGGAGCAGTCAGTCCGATTCCGCCACTTTTTATGCGCGCGGGTTTGCTGTCGATAACTATCAGATCGATGGCGTGCCGCAGATTTACAATAACTACAACCGTATTTTTCAGACCAATGATATGGCGATCTTCGATCGTGTCGAGATCGTGCGGGGTGCCAATGGCTTGATGAATAGTGTCGGCACACCCGGTGCCAGTATCAATCTGATACGCAAGCGTCCGACAGATACATTCCGGGCCGCGACGAGATTCGAAGGAGGAAACTGGGGATATCGCCGGGCCGAAGGGGATATTTCCATGCCACTGATTCCATCGGGAAAAGTGCGCGGCAGGCTGGTGGGTGTGCTGAATACCAGCGATTCCTATATCGATCGTGAGGAACAGAAAAGATCGCTGCTTTATGGAATTGTCGAGGCAGATCTGACACCTTCCACACTGGCAACGGCCGGTTTCATGTTCCAGGAGCAGGATCAAACCGCAAATGCAAGAGGCGCTTTACCGGCTTTCTACTCTGACGGGACCCGCACTACCTGGGGACGATCCGATACCGCGGCCGCAAACTGGGCTTATTCCAAAAGGAATGGTGAGATGGTATTCGTGACACTGGATCACCGCTTCAACAAGGACTGGCTGGCGAGAATATCGTGGAATCGTACAGTCACTAAATACGATGAAGTACTGGGTTATGCGCTGGGTGGTTATCCTGATAAAGCAACCGGTGCGGGAGTCAACCTCTGGGCCGGTCGCTGGAAAGGCGCGCCTACACAAAATACACTCGATGTTTACACCATGGGTTCATTTTCTCTGTTCGGACGCAAGCATGACCTGATTGCCGGGACCCTGTTTTCGTTCACGAAAGATCACACACCTACTTACCGGCTATGGTTTTTCGACAACTGGAGCAGTTCGATCGGTAATATTTTCACCTGGGATGGCAATACACCCACTATGCCACCCACCAACGATACGCCTATCGGTGAGTGGGGTCAGGATGAGCAGGTTATCAGCGGCTATGCGACAGGCCGATTCAGATTACTCGATTCATTGTCCCTGATTGGGGGAGCCAGAGTAACGCACTGGAAGTTCAAGCGTTTTTCCGAAAACTATCAGACTGGCAACATAACACGGATCAATTCCAATCAGGATCCGGAAATTATTCCATTTGCAGGGATTACCTACGATTTTCTCGATAACTGGACGGTTTATGCCAGCTACACCAGTATTTTCAAGCCACAGACGATACGCAGCGAAAGTGGTGCATTTATCGATCCATTGCTGGGCAACAGTTATGAGGCAGGTATCAAGGCGGCATTCTTTGATAATCGTTTGAATCTGCATGGTGCAGTCTACAGAATTCAGCAGGATAACCTCGCCGTTGCACTGCCGAATAATGTACTGGCACCGGATGGTTCAACCGCTTACCGGTCAGTATCCGGGGCTAGAACCGATGGTTTCGAGATGGAACTGGCCGGTATGCTGACCCGGAACTGGCAGGCATCAGTCGGGTTTGCTCATAACGTAACGGAAGATCGGGATAAAGTGAAGCTGAATACCCAGGTTCCCCGGAATACGTTCAAACTGTTTTCCACTTACCGTTTTCCGACTGTTGCAGAAGGTTTGACGATTGGTGGTGGCGTACGCTGGCAGGATCGCATCTATCGTAATGACCAGGGCCCTGCCAGAGTCGAGATTTCCCAGGGCGGTTATGCGGTGGTTGATCTGATGGCGCGCCTCGAGATTACCAAAATGGTCGCTTTATCCGCCAATCTCTACAATCTCTTCGATGAGAAGTATTACCAGACGGTACCGGCGAGTTACTACGGCGCACCGCGTAATGTTCGTGTTGCACTCAATATAAGATTCTGAGGCAATGGCTGCCGGCCGTTGTAAACGGCCGGCAGCCAGGGAATCCCTGATCAAATCCCAATAGCTATGACCTTCATCGCGCTTCTTGCGATCATCACGATTTTGTCTGTAATGTGGCTCATAGAGGGCTTGGTCAGAGGCGCTCAAGGTGAGTGTAATGGCTGGAAATGTTGTTGCAGATAGGGGTATGACTTGACAGGTATCCGTTCCAAATAAATAATAATAATTATTCCTATTATTGTTATCTCAAATCAGGCTTAAGCTTTATTGTTCGAACCCCATCGTGACGATCCAGAATCCGGAAAATTCCCTTGCTTCCTGCAGTATCGAGTCGCTCTATTGCCATCATCACAAATGGCTGGTGGGGTGGTTGCGTCGCAGGCTGAGCGATGCTCTGCAGGCTCCGGATCTGGCGCATGATATTTTTTTGCGGATTCTGAGCAAGGATTCACTTCCTGTCATTCGTGAGCCACGTGCGCTACTCACTACGATCGCGCAGGGTATCGTAGCCAATTTCCATCGTCATCAGCGCATCGAACAGGCATATCTCGATGCACTGGCACAGATACCGGAGTCATTGGCGCCATCACCCGAGGCTCAGGCCATCATGCTGGAAACACTGGTGGAAATCGATGCGCTGCTGGATGGTATGCCGCCTCTGGTACGCAAGGTTTTTCTGTTGTCACAGATCGATGGCCTGCGTCAGAGCGAGATCGCTCAGCGATGCGGTATTTCTGTTCCCACTGTCAAGCGTTATGTAGCAAAAGCGCTGGAACAATGCTGCTTTATCGGATGATCAGGAAGTGTTTACGGGTGGATCAGTACCCTATAGCAAAATTGTTGTTTGATATCTGATGCCTGATACCGAAGAAATAGCCAGAGATTCGGCCGTACCACCAGATGTGCGGCGTCAGGCGGTCAACTGGCTGGTGGAATTACAGTCTGATATCGTGACGGATGAAACGCGTGATCAGTGGCAGAAATGGCGCATGTCTCATCCTGATCATGAATACGCCTGGCAGCAGGTAGAGGTTTTTTCCAGAAAATTGCGGGGACTTCCTTCTCCACTGGCACATGCTGCTCTGACTCCTCCTCATTCTTCGAGCCGGCGCAGAGCGATCAAGGCGCTGACTGTATTGATTTTCCTGGGTGGTGGAACCTGGGTGGCCGGAGAAGGGCGGCTCTGGTGCTGGTGGCCGGAAGATTATTGTACCGGTATCGGTGAGCACCGGGCTGTTACGCTTTCCGATGGAACAGGTATAGAGCTCAATTCCGGTAGCGCCATTACGGTCAATTTTGACGATACACGGCGTCTGATCCGTTTGATGAATGGGGAGATCATGGTGACCACTGCACCTGACCCCCGGCTGGCGAATGGAATCGGGGCTGCACGTCCTCTGCTGATTGAGACTGCACAGGGAATATTGCGTGCGATCGGGACACGTTTTACCGTGCGCCAGTTCGATGTGTCACAACAAGGCAAAAGTAGCGTGGCGGTATTCGAAGGTGCAGTCGAAATTCAACCGATCACCGGTCGTTTGCGACAGTTGGAAGTCGGCCAGCAGGCAGCTTTCACACGTGATGGCGTGATCGCTGTGGGAATGGCATGTGAGGCTGATACTGCCTGGCGTCAGGGCATGATCGTCGCGAGAGATATGCCGCTCATTGATTTTCTGGCTGAGCTGGGGCGCCATCGATCCGGCTGGTTGAGTTGTGACCCGGCTGTTGCACAGCTGAAAGTAACCGGGACCTATCCACTGGCAGATATCGGCAAGATACTGGCCATATTGCAGAAGACTCTGCCGATCGATGTGCAGCTGTTTACCCGATACTGGATTCGGGTAGGAGCACGGCAGGAGGATACATGATCAACAGTGCGTATACAGGCTCTATTTTTCGCAGACGCATGCAGATAGGGGTTTTACCTGCATAAAAATTGAGAAACATTATTCCGGGTGAAAACGAATATGAAATCCAATGCTGATAGTTTGACAGACACTGCTACTGAATCTGATCCTCCCGTACGAGGATTCCGCCAGCGGATGACCTGGCTGCATACCTGGGGAGGATTATGGGCCGGCTGGGTACTATTTGCCATTTTTCTGACAGGAACGCTGGGGGTATTCGATGATGCCATTACCCGCTGGATGAAACCGGAACGGCCGCTTGTAGCGGAAGTGGCGCCGGGCAGCGCCGAGCAGCGGGCACAGGCCGTCCGCCTGGCTCAGACCTACCTGCAGCAGGCGATGCCCCGGGGAGAATTCTGGAGTATCGGATTACCGGGTGAATCCGATCCGGCTATCCGTCTGTTCTGGCGGGAAAATGAAGATGCCAAGTTTCAGCAGACACGACTCGATCCGGTGACTGGTACAGAACTGGATAAGGCGGTCGATCGTGAAACCGAAGGTGGTCACCATTTCGTGCATATGCACTTCGAGTTTCATGCCGGGGAAGCCGGTATCTGGATGGTAGGATTTTTTGCCATGATCATGCTGGTTGCTCTGGTCAGTGGTGTCATTACGCATAAACGTATCTTCAAGGATTTTTTCACTTTTCGACCGAAGAAAGGCCAGCGATCATGGCTGGATGCGCATAATGTCGCATCGGTACTGACACTGCCTTTCCAGTTCATGATTGTCTATACCGGGCTGGCCATTTTTTATTCACTTTATATGCCGGCTGGCATATTCGCACACTATCCGAACAAGGATACTTATTTCTCGCAGTTGCTGTCCCGACCGGCTCCCCGGGAAGAGACCCATATCGATGCACAGGTGGCATCACTGGATAAATTGCTGCTGACTGCTGAAACGGAGCTGGGTAGACGAGCCAGCTTCATTTCCGTCAATCATCCAGGTGACAGCAGTGCTTCTGTTACGGTGTTCGGCCTTTTCGATGAAGAGGAAAATGAAAAATATCTGCTTCCGCCAGGTAGTGGCAATGTGATATTCGATGGGATCACCGGTGAAACGCTGGATATACAGATGTCGGGCGATCATCGCGGAGGGGAGGCACAGGCCGTCCAGCGGGTGATGGGGACTTTACATTTTGCAAGGTTTGGCGGCGACACCATCAAATGGCTCTATTTTATCAGTGGGCTGGCTGGCGCAATCATGATGGCGACCGGTTCCATTCTGTTCATGGTCAAGCGGCGGCAAAAGGCGTTGAATGAATTTGGTTCGCATACGCGCAGAGTCTATCGTCTCATCGAAACACTCAATGTCGCCGTCATTGCCGGGCTGTGCATTGCTTGTATTGCTTATCTGTGGAGTAACCGATTGATTCCGGTCGGGATCGAAGATCGGTCGCACTGGGAAATCACCACCTTTTTCACTGTCTGGCTGATGGCATTGCTGCATGCCTCGATTCGCCCTGTTGCCAGTGCCTGGGTGGAACAATTATCACTGGCGGCACTGCTGTGTCTGGCATTGCCACTGCTCAACTGGCTGACCACCGGCCAGCAGGTGCTGACTTACGGATTGCAGGGAGACTGGGAAAGGGTGGGTGTGGAATTGACCGTCATCGGCCTCGGTCTACTGCTGGCAACGATGGCGCAAAAGGCTCGCAGCATGGCACCTGTTTTGCCGCCTCGATCTGCGGTAGTTGCTACTCAGCAGAAAACAATCACTGCGTCCGTCCCATACCGTAACAGCATTCTGATGCGCGTACTGGCTGCGACATTGGGAGGATATGCAGTTGCCAGCGGATTGGCGATCCTGTTGCCCATGGTGTTGCCGATAGCCCGGGCAGAAGCGGTATTGGCATCCACGCTGCTCAGTTTTGCTGCCTACACAGGAGTGATCATCTGGGTTTTTTCTGCGCGAGCACCGAAACGGGCATGGCAGGGTGTATTTTTTCTGGCTATCGGTTGTGCACTGACTATTTTGTTCAATGCTACTTTTGGAGGAATGTGAAATGTCCGTTCCATTGGCTGCGCTTGCAGCGTTTACACTGGCGTATGCCGGAATGACGGGCCTGAGCCTGGCCATGCCGCGCCATTATGAACAGGTGGCCGGGCAGCGTGTACTGCCCTCCGGCCGGCGTCATTTCTTCAGGATCCTGGGCTGGCTGTTGTTGATACTGGCGGTTGTACCCTGTATACAGGCATGGGGGACGGCTGTCGGTGTGGTGGTATGGTTCGGATTTCTGACAGCGGGCGGGTTACTGATCATTCTGATGTTGCCCTATTTGCCACGTCTGGCTGCTCTGGCCGCCGCGGGGACAACGATTGCCGGTGTGCTGATATTGCTTGTCACATAAAAACTGCTGGCTTGCTGCAACAGTATCGGATTGCTGTCCGCTCGTATTGCTTGTGCGGTGTGCGAAGACAGCAGCAGAAATCGCTTTACGATATCGATGAAATCATTCGATGGCATCGATAATCCCGGATTTATTTTATCGTTACCGAGGCTTCACTGAATGGCTGTTTCCACATCGGGCCGGCGCAAGAATCGCTGGCTGTTTTTGCTTCTCCTGATTGTTCTGCTGACCGGCACAGGCATGTGGTGGCAGGATGATGCTGATCCTGTCTATCAGACGGTACCAGTCGCCCGTGGTGATATCGAAGCCAGTGTCGCTGCAATCGGTACGCTGCAACCACTGAAATCGGTCGAGATCGGCGCTCAGGTTTCAGGACAGATCATGCGATTACATGTGGAGATTGGCGATACGGTCGAAAAAGGTCAGCTGCTGGCTGAGATCGACGCTCGTGTCCATCAGGCGACAGTCGATGCCGGGCGGGCCCAATTGGCCGGTCTGCGAGCCCAGCTGGCTGATCAGAGGGCACAGCATGAGCTGGCCAAACAGCAGTATGCACGTCAGCAGCAGATGGAAAAGGATGACGCCACACGGTTGGAGGATGTACAGGTGGCTGCTGCCGCCCTCAAATCTGCAGCTGCGCGTATCGACCAACTGCGTGCCCAGATCCAGCAGGTCAGCTCCACGCTCAAGGGTAATGAAACGCTGCTCGGATTTACCCGCATTTATGCACCTATTGCCGGGGTGGTGGTCGGGGTCGACGCCAAAGAAGGGCAGACACTGAACGCAACCTATCAGATTCCGACAGTTCTGCGCGTAGCTGATCTGACCCGGATGACCGTATGGACCGATGTTTCCGAAGCGGATATCCGGCAGATCAAGGCTGGCATGCCGGTTTATTTCACCACACTGGGAGGAGATCGGCGTCGCTGGCACAGTACCGTGCGGCAGATATTGCCTGCGCCTCCCCAGGCAGTTCCGGCACAGGGAGGGGGTGATAACAACAAAACGCCGGCGGCGGGTACCAAAGCTGTGCAATATACCGTTTTGTTCGATGTCGACAACAGCGATGGTGAGCTGATGCCGCAAATGACGGCACAGGTCATATTCATGATTGCCAGTGCCAGTAATGTACTGACCGTTCCGATACCTGCCTTGTCACCGGTGGAGCGGAAAGATCAGAATGATCTGTACCAGGCACGCATCCTGGGTCAGGATGGTCAGGTGCAGGTACGCGAGTTGCAGCTTGGTATACGTAACCGGTTGCAGGGTGAAGTCGTGGCCGGGCTGAAGGAGGGGGAGCAGATCATTGTCAGTGAACAGACTGAATCGACCAAGCCTCGGAGATTCCGGTGGTAAGTACTGACCTACCGCCGCTCATCGAGCTGAGAGGTATCCGCAAGCGTTATGGCGGAGGAGACAAGCCGGAAGTCGAAGTGTTGCACGGTATCGATCTGGATATCCGGGCAGGTGAGTTTATCGCCATCGTCGGGTCATCAGGATCGGGTAAATCCACACTCATGCATCTGCTGGGCTGTCTGGATCGACCCAGCAGCGGCAG
>JAANMU010002454.1_pt1 | contig 13858 bp, 11 predicted proteins | sample 7279701 | NCBI WGS metagenome assembly JAANMU01 (sample SAMN14094539, study PRJNA606508) | bioreactor metagenome | isolation source: A lab-scale SPAN reactor treating ammonium-rich wastewater day 57 | place: Ireland: Galway | collected 2017-03-13 | reverse complement strand
TGCTCATCTGCATCTATTCCGGTTGTATTGCTCAAAGATACCAATCTTTCCAATACATTTATTTTATTGCTGATTGTGTCTTTTGTCAGCCAAGCCAGATAGAAATTGTTTTCATCTATTTTATTAAAAGCTGGATATGCCGAACCAAAACCGTTGTTTGTATATGCTAATGTATCCATACTGAAAGTACCCTTTTTACCCCAATTTGTCGAGTAAGTAAATCCCACGTCTTTTTTCGTATCATCGTATAACGACGAACCTATCGGACGTTGTTCATAGGAAATACCTACAAAACCTTTATTGTTGCTTTCAATATGTGCAAATTGCGACAACTTGCCGGTATTACTTACAATTTCCGGTGCCGACCAACTATTTCCCAAATCCGTACTGCGTTGTAAATAAATCTTATTCTGCCCGTCAAAAGCAAGATAAACATAATGCGTACTCGTTGCAGAGTCATACGAATATGCAATGTTCGGGTCTTTGGATAAAGCCAATATATCCGTTGTGGGTGCAGACGAAAGTTTGTTCCATGATTGCCCTCTGTCAAAAGAACTCCTGAACCAAACTTTGGTAGGCAACGGCCCTTCCCTCCACGTAGCAAGGACTGTATCTCCTATTGCAATTACACTTGGCATTTGTCCTTGTGCGCCGAGATTACTCAAAGACCGAGATTCCGGTAAAAATGTGCCGTTATTATAAACATTATGGTAAATTATGGTATCTCTTGACCATGTAAAATGTATTTTTCCATTATTTGATGCATAAACAGATGGAGATGCCACATTACCAGCCGGGGAAACATTCATAACCTTACTCCAAGTCTTCCCTTTATCATTTGTATATCCGGCTTTTATATAAATACCTTCTTTCCAACAAATCCAAATTGTATCTTTATAAAAAGTCATTGTGGCAGATACAATTTTATTGCCCGCATATACTGTTTTTTTTGTCCAACTCCCTGATTGAAAAACATTTAAGAATACTGTATCCGAATTGTAATAAACAATATAACGGTCATTAATACTGTTTCCTGCCATTAATTTAGTGTTATTGAAACAAAAATTCGCATTTGTATTTTCGTAAGATACCAATGAAATTTTATCTATGGCAACTTGTCCGCTCGATGCAACAGCCGACAATAAAATTGCCGGAATAAAAAATGAGAAGAATAACTTTTTCATGGCTACAATAATATGATTGTTTGCAGATTGATTTTGTTTTTTGACGGCTAAAATAAATAAAGGTTTAATCTGTTCATTGATATTACAATATTTAAGTCGAAGTAAGTTTTATGCTAAACGACCGACATTGCTTTCGGAATGATTTTTATAAAAAATGTTGCTTGCAGAAAGAAACATAATTACCAAGCGGCATCAATCTGAAAAGTCAGCCGCGAGTCGGTTGATCCAAGAATTTCATCGTAACCTGAACCTAAATAAGTAACACCGTTTTTAGACGTTGCTGCGTATAATATCCGTGCCGTGAATAACTTAATCGGCGTTATTGCAGCAACAAAAAATGTTCGCGTACCGGTGCCGTAAAGGGCTGGATTGGACATTGAGCCCGGCAATGCATATTCAAAAGTCCAACGCGCCGATGCGTAGCTGTCTGTTGCGAACTGAGCAACTCTTGCGCCCAAACGTAACCAATCGGCGGCTTGCCATTGTGCTTCAAAAAATCCTACTGCTCCGGTTTCAACCGGTTTTATACCGCCAAAACTTACACGAACTGCTTCGGCACGCAGGCGCAACATCAGGTTTTCGATTGTCTTACGTGAATATTCCGCACGCAGAGATATGCGTTCCACATTGTAATCTGCCCGCATTTCAGGCATAGAAAACGCATCGTTTTTCTGTTCTAAACGTGCCCGCAGAATCAAATACGCACCGGTAGGCAAAACATTTCTGCTTTCCGCAAGGAAATCTATGCCCCGCGTCGGGCGCGTCATACCGAATCTTGGTTGCAAAGAACCGTAAATATCGGCGTAACCATATATTTGCATTCCCTTTCCGCGCCATTCGGCGGCCGAGTAAAAACCGTATTCATTGCCCGGTGCTGAAAATTCGCCGAAAGAATATCCGAACGGTGAACGAAAATCGGCATTGAAAATACGCATACCGAAAGCGGCGGAAATATTTTTTCCGAAAAACATCAATGCGGCTTTTCCGCCTGAATTACTATTGGCATCTTGTGAAAACTCACAGGAAATTTGCGAAGATTCACCTAAAATCCAAATTCCCGATAAAGAAAACAATGAGCCGTTTGTACCGCTGAAAGCCGTAGATGCAGTGCTTACAACAGGATAGCCGTATTTCAATGTTAGTGCCGCAGCAGTTGCAACGAAAGAAGGCGTGCGATATTCTGCAATAGTTCCAATCGCAGTTTCCGGTAAAGCGGCGCGGCGCGTTTCATCGCTTTCAGTTCGAAAAAGTCCGTCAATTTTCAGTGATGTCGCATAGCCGTTCGTATCAATCGTAGCCGAACGTAGAACGAACGAAGCGAAGGCGGTAAGAGTTAGCGAAGAGGAATCACCTGCCGAAGTTGTGTATTCCGCTGCGCCGCCGCGGAAAAAACCGAATTCCAAAGCCGAGCGCGAAGCCGAAATTCCGCTTCCGTATTGGCCTGTCGGCGAAATTACCGAGACTCCTTTGCGTAGTCCGAACTGCCGCCACAGAATGCCGCCCATACCCGACGAAACAGTAAAATCACCGATAATGCCGCGAATTGCACCGGTGCGCAATTCGGCATAACCGGAAATAAAATCCGCAAACGACTTTTCGCCCGCGTCTTTATTTATAAGCATACAGCCGGATACAATCGGCGTATTCACTTGCAAGCGTTGATATACATCGTATTCCGAACCTTGAAACTTACCGGTGCGGAAACCTTTTGCCCGTTGCAAACGCATCGTCGAGCGAGAACGCCACAGCACTATTTTACTCGGTTTCGTGAGTTCGGCAGATTCTCCCAATACGGTGCAAGACTGTAAAAGCAGGTATTGTTCTGCCGAAAGTTGCAATGAGTCGGCAAGTGTTTCAATTGTGGTACTGTCCGGCAGGGTTTTTACCAAACGCAGCAATCGTCGGGCAATAGAAATAGAAAACCCGGGTATTGCACTTAATTCACGGGCTGAGATTTGTCGTAAATTCAACGGACGTGCGGCGAATCGTTCAATCGCATCTAAATCCGGCGATTCGGCTGTTTCCGCACCGAGATTCTCGACAATTTCTTCGGCCGCCGGCTCTTGAGCGCAAACCGAACAAACACATAAGCTGACAGCGAAATATATGCAACAGTAAATAAACCGCATCGGAACAGAGCGCGAATATCAAGTGGAAGTTGCTTTTATCCGCAATTTAATAAAATACGGCCGTTAAATTTAGTTTACGATAGAATTTATTAATAATTTTGCTGTTATCTTAAAATTTACAAGATGATTATTTACTTTATTTCATTTTTTAATAAATATCAATTTATTTTCCTATGCAAAAACGCTCAAATATTTGATTCAGTATTTCTTCGCTCCACACTTGTCCGGTAATCATTCCGAGTTCATATATTGCCGCTCTTACGTCCAATGCAATAAATTCATTCGACATATTTTCTTCGGTGGTACGTATCGCGTTATCAAGCCTTTCCGCAACGTTTTGCAAATGCGATGCGTGCCGTCTGTTCAATAAAATATCGTTAAAACGCCCGGCGGCATCAGAGGCAATATCGGCCAATAATTTACGCAGTTCCGCAATACCTTCGCCCGAGCGTGCGGAAACGGCAATTATTTTTTCAGGCAATAAATCATTGTTTTCTTTCAAAGAGGAATAGTCCGCAGCATCAATTTTATTTTGTACGTAAATAATTTCGGATCCGGAGTACATTTCTGAAATTTTATTAAACAGAGGAAGTGAGTATTCCGGCGAAACGGTAACGTCATTGACAATTAACAAAACATTGCATTGCCGCATAATTGCCTCTGCAAGTTTAATGCCTTCAATTTCAATAATATCATCGGATTCGCGAATACCGGCCGTATCGAAATATTTTATGGCAATACCGCCTATATGCGTAGTTTCTTCGATATAATCGCGTGTTGTTCCTGGTATATCGCTTACTATGGCACGATGTTTTCCGATAAGCGCATTAAACAGAGTTGATTTGCCGGCATTCGGATAGCCCGCAATTCCAACGTATAAACCATCACGCAGGATATTTGCCGAATGATGAAGTTCCAGCGTTTCAGTGCAAAAATTACGTGCATCGGTCAGTAAATGCAACATACGTGATTTATCAATAAATTCAATGTCTTCGTGCGCAAAATCGAGCTCCGCTTCCAGCAATGCACATACGTCAAGTAAATCGCTTCGCAGTTTGGCGACGCGCACCGTGAAACCTCCTGCAATTTGCCGTGCCGCCACAAGGCTGCCCGCCCGCGAAGAAGCGTGTATAATATCGGCTACGGCTTCGGCTTGAGTCAGGTCGAGTTTTCCGTTCAGGAATGCCCGTTTGGTAAATTCGCCGGGGCCGGCAAAACGGCAACCGGCCGTAATCAATGCCTGAACAATAAGGTCGGAAATAACTGATCCACCATGACAACCGATTTCTGCAACATTTTCTCCCGTATATGAGTTAGGCGCACGAAATACCGAAACCGTAACGGTATCAATCATCGTATCGCCGACGAAAAATTTACCGTAAAGTATTGTGTGGGAATCCGCCGAAGCAATTTTGGCTTTTCCTCGAAAGCAAGAGTCGACTATCGAAAAAGCATCTCGGCCGGAAACCCTGATAACGGCAAGCCCGCTTAAGCCGGACGGCGTAGCGGGTGCACAAATTACGTCGTGAATAAACTCTGACATTTAATCGGTAATTATTAGTTGGGATTTGTAAATAGAATTAATTAAATATATTTTTATTCTGCGGAGCAGAGTATTATTCACATCAAAATCATCATTTATTTCTGTAATAGTTTTTATTCGTAGCGCAGTGCTTCTATCGGGTCTAATCGGGCGGCGCGCCAAGCCGGATAAAGTCCGAAAGCCACACCGAGTACGGTGCAAGCTGCCACGCTGAAAATTATCCAGCCGACGGGTGCGGCGGCTTCGGCGTTCAGTAGCGACGAAAGCAACAGACCGCCGCCTAACCCCAAGCCTATACCGAACGCTCCTCCCAGTTGGCACAATGTAATGGCTTCTACAAGGAATTGCATAAGAATCCAGGACTTACGCGCTCCTATCGCTTTGCGAATACCGATTTCCCGTGTACGCTCTTTAACCGAGACCAACATAATATTCATAATTCCGACACCGGCCGCCACGAGAGCCACAAGCCCGCTTCCAAGTCCGAAAAAGTTAAGATACGACGTAAATGTTGCAAACTGCGTAGAAAGAGATTCGCCGGTTTCAATCTCGAAATTATTGTCTTCCCAAGGCTTCACATTACGCAACGCCCTCATAAGTCCTATACTCTCGTCCATTGATGCTTCGAGCGCGTCTTTACCGGGCGATTTTACGGTAATTGCCACGGATTGCTCCCATTCATCTACGTAATACTTCATTAAATTACTGATTGGAATAAGAACTTCGTTATCTTGGCTTTGCCCGAGCATAGAGCCTTTTGAGGTTAATATTCCGATTACGGTAAAGCGTTGATTTTTAATCGTGATGGATTGCCCTATCGGATTTCCGCGAGGGAATAATTTCACAGCTGCATCGTTACCTATAACAGCCAGCGGCCGTGCAGCGGCAATATCTTCGGGCAGGAATTGGCGGCCGTCGCTAAGGCTGATATTATTGGTGATAAAATAAGCGTCATCAACGCCGTGCAACGATACGTCCGGATTTGTGGAAAGATTTCCGTTCTTAACCGTAATTCCAAAAGTAGTATTTCCGATACTGACTGCATCGGCTATATTCAGCAATTTTTTGAACTCTTTGGCTTGTTGATAAGTCAAGGCTTTGCGATTACGATATTTACGCCATGTATTACCCATCTGAATAGAAGGCGTTCGCTTAATTTGATAGGCGGCATCGCCCATAGCTTCCAGCTGTTTTGTTACCGTTGCATTAAGCGAAGAAATAGCCGTTCCCGAGCCTATTATGGCAAAAATTCCTATTGCTATGCTTACAAGCGTAAGAAACGAGCGCAAGGCATGGGCGCGGACGGCATCAAGGGCAATTACGATGCTTTCGAGTATATTCATTTCTTTGAGTTAAGAAAATTTTATTCGTAACGCAACGCATCTATAGGTTTCATTCGGGCGGCGCGAAGCGCGGGCATCAATCCGGCCAATATTCCTACGATTATCGAAACGACAGAAGCCGTAAGTAATAACTGCGGCGGAACATAGGACGATAAATAGTCCGAATCGGAAAAGAATACTTTCACCACGACGGCTATCACCGTGGAGCAAAAAGCGAATGCAATTACAGCTCCAACAAAACACAATGCGGCCGCCTCCATAAGAAATTGCAACATAATTGCACCGCGTTTTGCGCCTAGTGCTTTACGAATGCCGATTTCTTTTGTTCGTTCGGTAACCGAAACAAACATAATATTCGTTATGCCGATAATTCCGACGAAAAAAGAAAGAGACACGAGCCCGATGCCCACGCCCCAAGTAGACATACGCAACGAGTTGATTTCTTCGCGGAACATTTGCGATTCGTTTATTGAGAAGTCGTCAGGTTGTCCGGGTTGATTATTACGGATTTGCCGCATCAACCCTATGGCTTCCGAACGTGCATTTGCCAGATTTTCCTCGTTTCCGGCTTTTATTGCTATTGATAAACTGCGCCCGGACGTACCATAAATTCCCAAAAATGTTTGCAATGGAATAAACGTTTGATTATCAATAAAATCCATGATAAAAGTACCGCGTTTTTCCACAACTCCTATTATTTCGAATTTATGTCCGCGAATTTTAATTTCTTTGCCGAGAGCATCGCCGTCGGGAAACAGCGTATTGGCTACGTTATAGCCCACCACAGCCACGTCTGCGCCGAATCGCTCCTCAGATTTTGAGAAAAACCGGCCGTCAGTTACCGCGCCTCCGGGAGTAAGAACATATTCGGCCGGAACGCCCTGCACGGAAATTCCTGAAATAGATTGATTTTTAAATTGAATTTTTGCACCCCATTTTTGCGCTATGGGCATTGCAACTTCGGGAGTGGTTACACGGCGGCAAAATTCAGTTGCTTGCGCCAAATTTATATCTTTGCGGCTTTCATAATCACGCCAATTTTTTCCGCCTGACCAATTCCATTTATCTACATAGAGCATATCCGTACCGATAACGTTCACCGTTTTCTCGAGTGCCGCATCGAGTCCGCTTAACAGCCAGCCCATAAGTATCACGAATACAATGCCGATTACAACGCCGAGTGTAGTAAGCAACGAGCGCAATTTATTAGAGTTTAGCGATTCGTAGGCAAATCGTGCCGATTCGGTTATCTCGCTGATTTTCATTTTATTCTCCGAAAAATCGCTGCAATTAAATCGCTTCGGAATAAGAAGCCTCGTTTTCTTCATTCGGCAAATCGGACTCTACGCAACCGTCGCGAATCCGTATTATCCGCCGCGCATGGCGGGCTATGTCTTCCTCGTGAGTAACGAGTATTATCGTATTTCCCGATTGCCAAAGATTATAGAAAAGCCGCATAATATCTTTGCCCGTTTTCGAGTCGAGATTGCCCGTTGGCTCGTCGGCAAGAATTATTGCCGGGTTGGTGATTAGCGCACGGGCAATCGCAACACGTTGCCTTTGTCCGCCGGAAAGCTCGTTGGGCTTATGTTCCATACGGTCGCCCAAACCTACGCTGTGCATTACTTGCTCGGCACGCTCGCGCCGTTCTGCACGCTTTACGCCCGAATAAACCAGCGGTAATTCCACGTTTTTTACCGAGCTTGCACGCGCCAGCAGATTGAAAGTTTGAAAAACAAACCCTATCTCTTTATTGCGTATCTCGGCTAATTCATTATCACTCATAGACCTTACGTCGAGCCCGTTAAATTGGTAAATGCCGGACGACGGTGTATCCAGACAGCCGAGTATGTTCATCAGCGTAGATTTTCCCGAGCCGGACGGACCCATAATTGCAACGTATTCGTTAGGCGAAATATCGAGAGAAACATCGCGCAGAGCGTACAGCTTTTCGCCGCCCATCGTATAGACTTTGGCTATATGCTCAATATGAATGATAGGCTGCTCCGCGGCCATAATTATTTCTCCGATTGTTTGTAATTTGATTTCTTCTTGTATTTCGGCGCGGAGTCTATAATAATTTTTGCACTGTCGGAAAGAAGTTTCGACACAGCCTGAAAATTACCGCTGATAATTTCATCGCCTTCTTTCAAACCGCTTTTTATTTCGATATAACCTCTGTCGCTTAATCCCGTTTCCACATTCACGCTTTTTGCACGATTTTTATTATTAAGGAAAATAATGGATTGAGGTTTTTTATTCATTTTTTCGGCATTTTTATTTTCCTCTGTCTGTATGCCCGAACCCGAAATGTCCGGCGCGGCATTTCCCGCATTTTCACGCACGGTTACGGCTTGCAACGGCGCAGCCAATACGTTCCTGTGAGTTTCCGTTTCTATATCAACATTACAACTCATACCGGGGCGCAATCTCTTTTCGCTGTCAATAATGCGAATGCGAACCTCGAAGTTCGTAACTTCTTCCTGCGTACCTGCTCCGCTCACTTTTGCCGAATGTGCGATTTCATAAACCACACCGCTCAATTCGGCATCCGGCAATGCATCAATACTAACTTTTGCCGTATCGCCTATTTTGACCAAAACAACGTCGTTTTCATCTACGTCCACCCAAGCGTTCATCACCGTGAGATTGGCAATACGCATCATTTCCGTTCCTTGCATTTGGGCTGTTCCCACAACTTTTTCGCCTTGTTCCACAACTAATTTTGTTACAGTTCCTTCCATCGGCGAATAAATTGTGGTACGCGAGGCTTGCGCTTGCACTTGGCGCAAGGCGGCGCGTGCACGGTCATAATCTTTCAATGCGGATTGATACCTCGACTCGGCCTGCAAAGCGGCAGCGGTTGTGCGGTCGAGCTCATCTTTCGATGCAAATTGTTTTTTATAGAGTTCGGAAATTCGCTTCAAATCCTGTTGCGCTCGGTCAAGCTCTGCTTTAACCGCATCAATACCGATTTTTGCGGACTGCTCGGCAGCTGCGAATTGCTCCACTTGCGAGGTAACAAGGTCGGGCAATATTCTAACCAATAACTGTCCTTTTTTTACTTGTTCGCCGTCCTTTACTCCGAGAAAAGTTATTTCTCCGCTCGCTTCAGATGAAATTTTTACTTCGGTTTCCGGCTGAATTTTTCCGATTGCGCTTACAGTCTGCGTAATAGTCCTGCGCGATATTTTCTCCGTAGTTACTTTAATGCCCTCATCGCGATTGCGCGTAAGCACCAATGCAGTTCCGCCCGCAATTACGGCAACGGCTAAAACAATAATCCAGACGGTTGTTTTTGATTTCTTCTTTGCCATGGCAGCATTATAAATTTAAGTGAATATCCTGCAGAATATTTTTCACAGAGATCCTGAAATAAAACGTATTTGCGCTTGTGCTTCTCTATAAGCGAAAAAAGCATTTATTTGATTTATCGCCGCGGTTGCAAATTGCGTATTTGCCAATAAATAATCGGTAATTTGTGCCGTGCCGACATTGAAACGCTCCTGGGCACTTTTAAGGTTTAATTCGGCCGATTTCAAAGCACGTTTTGCTACTTCAAGTTGTTTCTCCGCCGATACAAGATTTAGTACGGCCGATTGAGCTTGCGTTCTGATTGTTTGCTCTATGCGGACTCTTTCGATTTGCGCTTGTTTTAACTGAAAAGCCGCCGTTTCGATTTGTGTATTCGTAGAGAAATTATCGAAAATAGGCACATTTAAATTCAGTCCGATAAATGAACGGCCGAATTTATCGAAATCGGAAATCTCATAATTAGACCAAGACCATCCGCCGAAAGCACTTACAGTCGGGAAATAACCGGAACGAGATGAGCGAAGCGTAGCCTGCGCCGCCTCGATTCGCGTATCTGCGGCAATAATATCCGAGCGTTTGGCTACCGCTCTTTGGATAATAGCGTCAATACTTCCTGTTTCATCGCGGAAATTTCGCAATACTTCATCGGATATTTCGGCGGTCAGTCCGGATTCCGAAAAATCCGCGTTCTGCGCCGGGTCTAATCCCATCGTTGCAAGCAGTTGCGCCTTTGCATTGTTAAGCTGGTTTTCCGCTTGTACAATATCAAGCTCACGCGAGCCGTTATCGGCTTCCTGAGCGTAAATATCGGTTACGGGCACTACGCCCGCACCATATCGCGCCCGGCTTCTCTCTAATTGTTTTTTGCCGATTTCTAAATTTTCTTGGCGAATCTTTACTATTTGTGCATTTCTCTGCACAGCAATATACTGTTGCCAAATATTAAAGCGCACCTGATTGTTTAATTGTATATTCGAGGATTCGAGCACCGAAAGATTTTTCTGCGCACGGTCGTAATACGCCTCGCGGGAAAATCCGTTAAAAATGACGTAATTTGCATTTAATCCGAGCGAATAACTGTTTGAAGGCGGCGCAAATCCGCCCACGTTAAGTTGCGCTCCGCCTTGCTCGTTAAGTCGGCGCGAATATCCTGCGTTAGCACTTAGCGACGGCAAGAACGTTCCGAATGCACCGGTAATATCGGCCGCGGCCGTTTGAAGTTGCGCTTGCGCAACCTGAACGTCAAGATTTTTTGATGAAGAAATTTTAAGGCAGTCGTCAAGCGAATAAACGGCAACGGCACCTATCTGCGCCACCGATTCGACGCGACACAATAATCCGAAAAGAAAAAGAAGAAAGCAGCGTTGCAGATTCATAGACCGGAAGTTTATGCGCGTAAAGTTAACGAACTAATGAACAAGATAGCCGCAAGACGAAACGAAATAAGCAAAGTTGCAGACAAGGCTAAAAAAAATCAATCAAAAGGTGCAACGAAAATGCAGAAGTATTTTACCTCGAAAATAGGAGCAGGCATTATGTACGGCGGAATAGATATAGGCGGAACCTCAATTAAATACGGAATAACAGATAATTCGGGGAATATTGCAGCTGCGGCTCAAATATCCACTAATGCAACAGACGGTGCCGACGCGCTTATCGCAAAAATTACCGCCATAGCACAAGAATTGGCGCAAAAATGTATTTCCATAGGCTTGGGATTTCCGGCTGTGGTGTTCGATGATTGCGTTCATTATCCGCCTAATCTGCCGGGCTGGGGCATTGTGCCGCTCGCCGATATTACGCGCAGAGCTTGCGGAAAGCCCACAGCCTTAATCAACGATGCAAATGCAGCCGCACTTGCCGAAAGTGCGTTCGGTGCCGGAAAGGATATTGATGATTTTTTATTTGTAACTCTGGGAACAGGCATCGGCGGCGGAATAATTCTGAATAAAAAAATATTTATCGGCGGCAAAGGCGGAGCCGGCGAAATCGGGCATATTATTGTTGATATTAACGATGAATCTGCAAAAAACGAAGCCGCATTCAAAGTAGGAACTTTGGAAAAATTTGCGGGACGCGCCGGAATTATCGCTTCTGCACGTAAAATCGCATTAAATTATCCCAATTCCGCACTGCATAATTACGGCGATAATTTAGACGTTGAGCATATTTCTGCATCTGCCGAAGAAGGCGATTTTGCCGCACAAAAATGTTTGGAAAGAACAGGTGAAATTCTCGGTTTGGGAATAGTCGGAGCCTTGGCAATACTCGATTTGCGCATTGTTGTTGTAGGCGGCGGCGTGTCGCAGTCGCGGCATTTATTGGATGCTCTCGGCAAGACATTGCAACACAGAGCATTACCTACTATCGCCGCCGAAACTGAGGTGCGGAAAGCACGTTTTGCAAAACACGCCGGAATTATAGGTGCAGCACTCGCCGGAAAAGCGGCCGCCCAAGTGTAATTTTATCAAATAAAATTAAAATCAATAAAATAACACGATGCGATTTATTATCCGTCCACCGATTTTATTCGCCGATTAAATATACGCAGAAATTATCGCAAAAATCAAATAGACGGCGGCTTCTATATTAGAGTTGTTGCAGCAACGTAAGATTATTTGTTTTAGCAGAGAATTCAAAGGTGTTCACAATATATATAGTATAATATCCGACCGATTAAGTGCGCGTAGCATAGATTTTTCAATGACTTTTACAATGATGCATCAGCGGTTTGCGCAGGCTTGTGGAATTATTATCTAACAACTTGATTTACAATGCAACAATAACTCTAATATAAAACATAAAAGAAAAATCGAGATATAAAATAGCCCACGCACAAAATTTGTACGCGGGCTTCGTATATTCTCATTATCAATTTATTATGGAATTGTCAATTTTGCGCAACCTACAGCCTCATAAGTAAGAGGGTCGAAAGCCACAACAATGTAAGAGCCGGAATTCCATGACGAGGTATTTATTGAAGTTGAGCTGCCGGCAGATACAGTTGAAGAATGAGTGTAGATTAACTTGCCGGTTAAATCATATACGCGCATATCCGAAGCAACTGATACAGTTACCGTTACATTACCGCCCGAAACCGATACCGACACATCTGTTGACGGATTATTTCTAAGTGAGTTATCGCAATTTCTTTGATAACCACTACCGGTACAATCCATACCTATAATACAACCTGCTGTGCCATCTTCTTTCATCTCGACGTTCATCCACCAAGTACGCCCATTACCAGAGCATTTACCGCTTGTAAAAACATTGACTGCGTACACATCTATTGTCATAAAAGCAAAAGTTACGACAAGCAAAAACAGACTTATAAATCTTTTCATATTATTTTTGATAAAATTAGTAAAATAAGAAGATTAAAACGATATTATCGTGTGACCGGTCACCGCCTCGCTCATCGGATTAAAAGCAACGATAATAAAGAGACCGCTACCCCAAGAACCGGCATTTATATTCGTATTTATTCCGGCCATTACAATACCGGGATATTCATAGACTACATTTCCAGAAACAATATCGAATACTTTAATATGAGAATCCGCAGAAACAGTAACAAACACATCATTACCGCTTGAATAAGCCGAAACATTTGTTGTATTACTGTCAATCAATGCTCCTGCACCACAATTTTTTCGATAAGGCACACCGTCACATCCCATTCCAATTACACAACCCGCTGCGCCATTATCATCTAATTCTATATTCATCCACCAAGTACGGCCATTTTCACAAGGTCCTGAACTAACAACATTTATATTCGCCTTGGCGAATGGTACAAGGCAGACTAACATTGCTCCAAATAACAGAGCCACCGTAAAAGAACGCAATATCTTCATACACAATCTTTCTAAAAAATAGATAAATAATTGCTCGTGTTTAGAGTTTAAACTACCTTGACTATTACATAGTTATAGTCGGCAGCTTCTATCAGCTTTTTATCAACTAAGAATAATACTCAAAACACAAGAGCAAAATTAAAAAAAAAAAATGAACTGTGCAATAGTGTAATGAAAAATATTTTTTCAGCACCCGGCACTAAATTTTTAAAGCCTGAAAATGATAAAACTTTACTTCTCCCGTTATTCGACAGAGAGAGCTAAAATATGTAAAGAAATAGGAAAATGATGCGCCCCCAATTATCGCTCGAAATAGACTTCTACCGACGTTTTCTAACCCAACGACTGGTGCACAAACTCCGTGTTGTAAAATCGGAAATACTCTAATCAAGCTGCACTCTGATGCATGTACGTCGGCATACCCGTTCAAATAAACATCCTCGTACTTAACCAAACGCCAAAGATGCTCTAAGAAGGTGTTGTC